>Ga0209539_1001232_pt1 | contig 13962 bp, 11 predicted proteins | sample BarGraNGADG00312_2_FD_184499 | JGI IMG/M metagenome (GOLD analysis project Ga0209539, IMG submission 184499) | Arctic peat soil microbial communities from Barrow, Alaska - Barrow Graham LP Ref core NGADG0011-312 (SPAdes) (version 2) | ecosystem: Environmental > Terrestrial > Soil > Wetlands >... | reverse complement strand
CCTCGGGGCCATGGCGCAATTGGTAGCGCACCTGCTTTGCAAGCAGGGGGTTAGGGGTTCGAGTCCCCTTGGCTCCACCACTGTGATGAGTCGGGACATCGTTCAGGGATGAGTCGCGTCATCGTTCAGAGAGAGCCCGGCCACCGGCCGGGCTCTCTCTGTGGTTGTTGCGCCGGTAGGCGCGGTCGGGGTCGATGGTGTGGGCGTGGGTGGCGCCGATGCCGAGGTGGTGCAGGTGTCCGGCGCGGGTTCGTTGCCGCTTCCTTGTGATGAAGGATGGCGACATGCCCAAGAACTACGAACCGGAATTCAAGGCTCGCGCGGTTCGCCTGGTCCGGGACCACATGAGCGACTACGGGTCAGTGACCGCGGCGAGTGTCGCGGTCGGCGGCCAGTTCGGGGTCGATCGTCAAGCAGAACAGGCTGACCGACTGTCCTGGGGAGTAGTCGCTCGGGTATCCATCCGCCAGCACCATCGGTCGGGTCGGCCTGCGCGCCCACCGGTGCGCTCGGTTCGGCCGTTGCACGGGTCGCAGACGACCCTGCCGTCAGTGGGTGGTTGGGGGGTGTACCCCGATGCCGATGCCGATCAGCGACCGGACTCCAACCGGTCGCGCACGAGGTCCTGGATGCGATCCGGTCCGAGCGCGTACTCGATCCCGAGAACGAGCCCCCCGACGATCCCGGAGTCTGCTCCCAGGACGCTGTGCGCGATCGTAAGATTGCGCGTCGCGAGCGGCAGCGCGCGCCGGTAGACGGCGGATCGCACGCCGGCGAGCAGGTCGTCGCTCACGGACGTCAGGCGACCTGCGAGCGCGACGCGGGCCGGGTTGTAGCAGTGCACGAGCGTTGCCACCACGTCGCCGATGCTCGTGGCCGCGTCGCGCACCAAGCGCGTCGCCGTGCCGTCGCCCGAACGCAAGAGCTCGAGCAGGCTCTCCTGACTGACCGCGGGACGGCCGTCGGTACCGGTCAACTTGTGGGCCATCGCCTCGAGCGAGGCGACGGCCTCGATGCAGTCCGCGTTCCCGCACGTGCACACGACGTCTTCGGCGACGTGTGCACGGATATGACCGATGTCCCCCGCAGCGCCGTCTGCTCCTCTGAAGACCTGTCCGTCAGCGGCGACGATGCCCCCACCTATGCCAGTGCCCACCTTGACGAGAAGCAACGGGAGCTGGTCCGTGGGGAGAGCGCGAGATTCGCCGAGGGCCATCAGGTTCACGTCGTTGTCCACCAGCACTGGGCATCGGAGTTGTGACCTGAGCGCCTCAGCCAGAGGAAACTCGTCCCACCCTGGCATGATCGGCGGGCGAACCGGCACGCCACGGTGCACATCGACGGGTCCTGGCACGCTCACCACCAGCACTCGGGCCGACCGCCGGTCGAGGCCGACACTGACGAGCAGGGCATCGAGACCTGCGTCGATAGCTGCGACCGAGGCGTCGGGTCCGTCCGCGATCGAGTGGTCGACCGTACGGGTGGCTCGGACGGCCTGCGTCATGTCTGCCACGACCAGTCGCAGATGGTGTGGCGTCACCTCGGCCACGAGCACGACACCCACGTCTGGGGAGAGGGCGAGGAGGGATGCCGGACGCCCGTAGCGACTCCGCCGGCTGGCTCCATCCTCGACGACCACTCCGCCGGCGATCAGCATGCCGAGGTTCATCTCGATCGTGGTTCGGGCGAGTGACGTCGCCTCGACCAGCTGTGGACGGGTAACCGCAGAGCCGCCGGTGACAGCTCGCGCGATGATGCTCATCACCACAGCAGGCTCTGTCGCCCGACGCTGACCGTGCGCCTCGATCCGCACGGGTCCGATCTCGCGCCGGGTCTCGCCGGAGCCGAGAGTCCTGCGATCGGACGCCGCAGCTCGCCCACCACCCGGTGCGACTTGTGTGCGTCCCCTACCTGTGAGCGAGTTCGTGGGCATCCTCAACGCTCTCTGCACGGTTGGTTGTGTCGAGAAGTACGTAAGGCAGGCGCATTTACGGCCACCAACGACACGATAACATCGCGTTCGTAGGATTGGCAGGTCGGGTCATCCGGCCAACTCGACGAAGAGGTCGCATCAAGCATGGAAGACATCCCGTCCCTTGAAGATGGCCGGTTCGTATGGGTGCAGGTCCAGCGCCCGCACCGACGAGGATCGGTGTCTGCAGGTGACGCCGCTAGCGTGCGCAACCAGCGCGAGTCACACCTTTCTATCCCGCCGATCGGCCACCGTCGCCGCCGAAGGGACACTGTTGCCGACCCATCGTCGGCATACGAGAGCTTCGCAAGAGCCGCATCGTCGCGGCGTCGCACAAGAGAGGACGAAGTCATGAAGAAGACGTTCATCAGGGTCGGAGCCGTCATCACCGCCTTGACCTTGACTGCAAGCCTGGCCGCCTGTTCGTCGTCGGGCACCAATTCACCCGGAAAGTCCCCGACCGCAGGGTCGACTGCCAAGGATCTCGTATTCGGCTACATCAGTCCCGGACCTGACACGTGGTACAAGCGCGACGTCGAAGGGTTCAAGTACGCCGCCGACAAGTATGGCGTCAAGGTCGTCGAGCTGAACTCGCAGTATGACCAGCAGAAAGAGCTTCAGAACATCCAGTCGCTGGTCGGCAGGGGAGTCGACGGAATCTCGATGTTCTCCTTCAACAACAACGGTGCACTGATGGCCGCACAAGAGGGACAGAAGGCAAAAATCCCCGTCGTTCTGACCGACAACGTCGGTAACGCCATGGCCAATGGTGCGAAGGTGGCCGCATCGGTCGACTTCGACTGGTGCGGGATGGGAAAGTCGTACGCGAAGGAGATGGCCGACAAATGGCCGGGTCAGAACTTCGCGATGATAGCCGGAAACTTTGAGGCGCCGCCCACCAAGATGCTCGACGACTGCATGATCGCGGAAGCGCAGCGCCTCGGGAAGAACCAGAACGTCTTCCTCCAGCAGACCATGTACAACACCGCGACAGCAGTGAACCAGGCTCAGTCGCTCATCGCATCCGGCAAGGACTTCGGGATCTTGTTCGTCATGAACGACGACATGGGCGCGGCCATCGCGCAGGTGCTCAAGTCCAAGGGGCTGAGCGAGAAGGTGCACCTCATGACTCAGAACGGTTCCGACCTCGGCATCCAGATGCTCAAGGATGGTCAACTTGCGTACACGATCTCCAGCTCGCCGGGCTGGGAAGGTGCGGTGGCCTTCCTCCACCTGTACGCAGCGGCGACCGGGAAGCTGCCCGCCGACGGCAACAAGCAGGCGATGCTGCCCGTCATGCCGATCGACGCGAGCTCCTCGCTGGGCGACAAGTCGACCGTGGTTCCGTGGGCGGCGGACGCAGTGTATTGGGATCTCAACAACAAGTACTTCGCTGACCTGGTGCCGAGCGGGAAGTGACCGCCGACGATCGCGAGGAGCCCGGTTCTCCGGTGCCTCCGCTCGAGCTTCGGGGCATCTCGAAGTCCTTCGGCTCCACCCACGCACTGACGGACGTCGACCTGGTTGTGCGCCCCGGGGAGGTCTTGTGCCTCGTCGGTGAGAACGGTGCGGGCAAGTCGACCCTCGGCAAGATCGTCGCCGGCCTCGAGCGGCCCGACGCCGGGGAGCTGCGGCTCGGGGGCGAGACGCTGCCGCGGCTCACGCCGCGATCCGCGATCGATCATGGGATCGGCATCGTCAGCCAGGAGGTTGACGTGATCTCAAGCGTCTCGGTGGCCGAGAACCTGTTCCTCGGTGACGAGGCAACGCACGGCCCACTGGTCGACTGGCGGACCATGCAGCGCGTGACGGGCGAGCTCGCGGCGCTGTTCGGAGTCGAGCTGGACCCGACTGCCATCGTGGAGACCCTCTCCCCGGCGCAGAAGCAGCTCGTGCAGATCCTGCGCGCTCTGCGCCGGGAGGCCCGGATCATCGTGTTCGACGAGTCGAGCTCGTCGTTGGGAGGGGCCGAGCGGAGCCGGCTCCACGCGATGATCCGGCAGCTTGCGAGCAAAGGGGTCGCCGTGGTGTACGTCTCGCACATTCTCGAGGAGGTGTTCGAGATCGGTGACCGGGCGGCCGTTCTCAAGGACGGGCGCCTGGTTGCGGTGCACGACGTCCGGGACATCACCGCGGATACGCTGATCAAGGAGATGGTGGGCCGAGACGAGGCCTCGTACTTCAGCCGTCTGCGGGCCGGCGCTGTCGGAGACGTGGGACTCCGGATCCAGCACTACTCCGGCCGTGGGGTTACCGACGTCGACCTCGAGGTGCGGCACGGGGAGATACTCGGATTCGGCGGCCTTGTCGGCGCTGGGCGCTCTGAGCTAGCAGATCTGCTGTTCGGCGTGAGCAGACGCACCAGCGGACGGCTGGTACTCGACGGTGTCGAGATCACGCCCCGTTCGCCGGCACAGGCAATCGAACGAGGAATCTGCATGCTCACCGAGGAGCGCCAGCGGACCGGTCTGCTCAGGGGGCGTTCGGTCTCGGAGAACATCTCGGTGGTCCGCAGCGAGCGGGCCGGCGCGTTCTTGCGTGGTGAGCGTTCGCTCGCCACGCGCATGTCGAGCCAACTGCAGATTGCGTCACGGGGAGTCGATCAGGACGTCACGACGCTCTCCGGAGGCAACCAGCAGAAGGTCCTTCTGGCGCGGTGGCTCGCAGTCGAGCGAGCCAGCGTGTTCATCCTCGACGAGCCCACCAAGGGCGTCGACATCGGGGCCAAGCACGAGATCTACCGACTCGTCGAGGCATTGGCGGCCAACGGCTGCATCATCATCCTCATCTCCTCCGACCTTCCTGAGCTCCTGTCCTTGAGCGACCGCATCGCGGTCATGCGCAAGGGACGGGTCGTGGCCGTGGTGCCCGCAGCAAAGGCAACGGAAGAATCTCTCGTTAAGGAGTTCATCGGTGTTGCGGCAGCATGAGTTGACGACGCCCGAGGGTCGCGTCTTTGAGCCGACCAGTCGTTGGTCGGTCCGACGCGTGCTGACGGAGAACCAGTGGGTGTTCCTGCTTCTCGTCACGATCGTGATCGCCGTGATCACGGGCGCCCAGAACGACCACTTCTGGCGGTTGGAGAACATCTCCAACCTGTTCCAGCAGGTCTCCGTGCTGGGTCTGATAGCCACGGGAGCGACGATCCTGATCATCTCGGGCAACTTCGACATCTCGGTCGACTCCTATATCGGTCTCGCCGTGTGCATCATGCCGATGCTCATCAACCGCGGCTGGTCGCCCACTCTCGCGGTGGTTGTAGGAATCCTCGTGTGCGTTGCCGCCAGTGCCTTCAATGGGCTTGCGTCCATCATCTTCAAGGCGCCGTCATTTATCGTGTCACTGGCGACGCTCGGGATGTTCGCCGGCATCTCGTTGCAGCTAACCGACGGCGTCATCCAGAACGCGTTCGGCCGGTTCACCACTCTCACGGACTCGACGCTGTTCGGCTTCATGCCGCTGATCTTCGTCATCACGCTAGTCGGGTACGTGCTCACGCACCTGATGCTCACCCGAACCAAGGTCGGTCGACGCGTGTTCGCCATCGGCAACAACTCCGACGTCGCCTTCCGGGCTGGAATCAATATCCGCCGCAACACGATCCTCTTCTTCGTCCTCAACGGTGTGCTCGTGGGTGTCGCGTCCTGGCTGCTGCTCGCTCGGGTCGGCGGCGGGCTCCCGTCGACGGGCCAGGGCCTAGCGATGCAAGGGATCGGTGCAGCCGTGATCGGCGGTGTGCCGATCACGGGCGGAAAGGGTTCCATCGTCGGCACGTTCTTCGGGGTGATGCTGCTAGGCACGATCGCCAACGCTCTGAACATCCTCAACGTCGGGCCGTACGCGCAGGAGATCGCGCAAGGCGCGCTCATTCTCTTCGCTATCGCGATCAGTGCGCTCCGCATGCGGTTCGGGGCGCAGCGATGAACCGGCCGCTGGGTGCAAGCACGTTCATCTGGGTGTCGCCGTTCGCCGACACAGAACTTCAGCTCGCCTCGCATGTCCGTGAGCTGGGTTTCGACGTCCTCGAGGTCTGTGTCGAGCAGCCTGACCTGCTCACCGGCGCCGCGGTGTCGCGCGCGGCCGAGGACAACGAGCTCGGCATCTCGGTGTGCGGCGCGTTCGGGCGCGACAGAGATGCCTCGGACCCCGATCCGCGCACGCGGAGCAACGCGCTGGACTACCTCAAGCGGTGCATCGAGCTCGCGGCTGCGGTCGGCTCGCCGCACGTGGCCGGGCCCATGTACGCGGCGACGGGCGTCACGAGACTTCTCGACGTGCACGAACGCGCCGCGCAGCGGTCCCGGGCCGCCGAGGTCCTGCACGCGGCCGGGGTGTTCGCCGCCGAGGCGGGCGTGCGGCTCGCCATGGAGCCGCTCAACCGTTACGAGAGCGACCTGGTCAACACGGTCGACCAGGGGCTCGAGCTGTGCGACCTGGTCGGCCTCCCGAACCTGGGGCTGATGCTCGACACCTACCACATGAACATCGAGGAGCGGTCGATCGCCGACGCGATCGTTCGGGCCGGAGATCGGTGCTTCCACGTCCAGGCCAGCGAGAACGACCGCGGCACCCCCGGGGCCGGCCACGTGCCGTGGGCGGAGGTCTTCGCCGCGCTCGACCGGATCGGCTACGCCGGACCGGTGGTCATCGAGTCGTTCGTGCCGAGCATCAAGGAGATCGCTCGCGCGGTGTCGCTGTGGAGGCCTGTTGCCGCCTCCCCGGACGACCTTGCCCGTGACGGTCTTGCCTTCCTGCGTCGCTTCGACGGAGGTGCGTGATGGCGACCGACGTCGGCCCGGAGATGACCAGGGCGCGAAGCGATCGCCGCCCGGCGCGCCGCGTCGCGATCATCGGGGGCGGGATGATCGCGCAGGTCCACCGCAGGGCCGCGCTCCTGGCCGGCGCGCAGGTTGTCGGCGTGCTCGGCAGGAACGCTGCAGAGTCCACGGTGATCGCCACGAACTGGGGGGTGGAGCGGGCGTTCACCGACCTCGACCAGCTGCTGAACGAGGACGTCGATGTCGTCCACGTGTGCACACCCAACGCCACGCACCCGAGCTACGCCCTCGCTGTCCTCGAGGCAGGCAAGAACGTCATCTGCGAGAAGCCGATCGCGCTGGACACGGAGACTGCCGAAAAGATGGCCGCTGCGGCGCGCGCGGCGGCCATGGACGGGCGGATCGCAGCGGTGCCGTTCGTGTACCGGTACCACCCGGTGGTGCGGGAGATCCGCGCTCGACGGCTCGCCGGCGAGCTGGGCGAGATCTTTGCGATCCACGGCAGCTACCTGCAGGACTGGATGTTGCCTCCCGATGTCGGCAGCTGGCGCCTCGACCCAGCGTGCAGCGGGCGCTCTCGTGCGTTCGGAGACATCGGTTCGCACTGGTTCGACCTGGTCGAGTGGATCAGCGGAGAGCGGATCGGGCGCATCACGGCGCAGACGTCCATCGCCATCGCCGAGCGCGCGGCCGGCTCCGAGCCGACATTCGCGGCGGGCTCAGCGAGCGGCTCGCAGCAGCCTGCCGCTCCCAGAGCACCCGTCACGACCGAGGACATCGCGATGGTCCTCGGTCGGACCGTTTCGGGCGTCCCCGTCGCTGCGACGATCTCCCAGGTGGCTGCGGGGCGCAAGAATCGGTTGTGGTTCGAGCTCGACGGCTCCGAGCACTCCGCGGTGTTCGACCAGGAGAACCCCGAGTCCGCGTGGTTCGGCGCATTGGGCAGCAACGAGGTGTTCGTTCGCGGCCCCGGTGTCGGATCACCAGAACAGCGCCGGCTCTCGCAGCTCCCGGCTGGCCATCCGCAGGGTTACGCGCAGTGTTTCGAGGCGTTCGTCGCGGATGCCTACGCGGCGAGCGACGGCGCGCAGGTCGACGGTCTACCGTCGTTCGAGGACGGACTGCGGGCAGCTCGAATCACGGATGCGGTGCTGCAGTCAGCAGCGGCCGACCGGTGGGTTGGGGTGGAGTCATGAGACTGGGAATGCTGACGGCATGCTTGCCGAGCTGGCCGCTCGAGAAGATTGCTGCGTGGGCGGCCACTGCGGGATACGAGAGCCTCGAGGTCGCGGTGTGGCCGTCGGTCGGGGGCCGCGAGTTCGAGGCGAGCCACCTGCCGGTGGCGTCCTTCGGCAATGCGGACGCCGAAGCGACCCGTGTTCTCCTGGACCGCTACGACCTCGAGATCAGCGCACTCGCCTACTACGAGAACAACCTTCACCCCGATGCCGTGCGACGCGACGAGATTGCGCGTCACCTGCGTAGCGCCGTCGACGCCGCCTCGTTGCTCGGCGTGCCGTACGTCGGGACATTCATCGGCCGTGACCCCTCGCGTTCGGTCCCCGAGAACATGCGCGAAGCCGAGCGTGTGTTCCCGCCGCTGGTCGAGTACGCCGGGGAGCGCGGCGTGAAGCTCATCATCGAGAACTGCGTGATGGAGGGCTGGCACCCAGACGGCTACCCCGGGAACATCGCCTACAGCCCGGAGCTGTGGGAGTGGATGTTCTCGCTCGACCTCTACCTCAACTGGGACCCTTCGCACCTGATGTGGATCGGCATCGACCCCGTCCAGACGATCGCCCCGTATGCGGACCGGATCGTGCACGCCCAGGCCAAGGACATCCAGCTCGACGCGGGTGCACGTAACCGCTACGGCGTGTTCGGGACCGCCGACAAGCGAGGCGACCCGTGGCGCACGGGCTGGTGGCGGTACCGGATCCCCGGGCGCGGCGACGTCGACTGGACGCACGTCGTCGACCGGCTGTACGAGTCCGGGTTCACCGGGACGCTCTCCGTCGAGCACGAGGACCCGCTGTGGGGAGGCACCCCTGAGCGGGTCACGGAGGGGCTGCGCATCGCGTACCGGACTCTGCGACCGCTCGTCAGTCCGAGTGGGCTCTCGCCTGCCGTCCTTTCCTAGCCTGGTCGCTCGCCGAGAGACAGGGCGGTCACGACCCGCGTTGCGGGGCGTGCGGTAGCGGATCGGGGCGGCAACGCCTCTGTCGCCGGCCGACCGGACTCACCCGAGCCCCGGCCCTGCCAGGCCGGCGCCGATGCGTCGTCGACCAGGTCCCCGTCCTGCTCCACCGGATACGGCCGCCGCGCGCAACCGCGTGGACGATATCTCCAGGCTCGGGATCCAGCGCATCGACGACCGGACCGAACGGCGGCCTGGTCACGAGCGGGACCGTGCGAGCGCCCGGCATGAGGGCTCTTCAAGGTTCGTGGTGATGGGGTCGGGCGCGTCGTTGTGACGTAGAGGGCTCGTGGGCCTGCTGGGATGGGTGTTATCGAGACAACCAGCCAGAGAAGGACCCGCGAGGCATGTTCGAGCCTACGGTCTCGCGGCGTGATGCTGCGAGCCTGATCTTCAACCTGCCCGACTATCGCATGATCTACGCGGTCGACCTGCCCGGGGGTGGGCGCCGCGTCGAGGTCGAGACGATCTCGACGCCGGGCTGTCCGACGTGCGGGGTGATCGCCTCGCGGGTGCACTCCCGGCGACGTCAGCGCGTGCGTGACGTGCCGGTCGCGGGAGCGGTGGAGGTCATCTGGTGCAAGCGCCGCTGATTCTGCGACGAACCGGTGTGTTCGCGGGGCACGTTCTTCGAGTCCACGATCCAGGTCCCGACCAGGGCAAGGTCCACGGCCCGGCTTCGCGCTGCGCTGGTCGAAGCCGTGGTCGCCTCGGGGGCGTGCTGCTTCGGAGACCGCCTGGGCGCACGGGGTCTCGTGGTGGACCGTCCAGGCCGCACTGACGGCCGCGGTGGTGATGCTGCCCGACGTCGATGCCCAGCTCGTGGCCCGCCTGGTCATTGATGAGCACCGCTACCGGTCCGTGCGCTACTTCCCGACACCGACCGGAGGCTGGCGGCGGTTCGAGCCTGGGGGCACCTCCCACTTGCGGGGGAGGATGTCCACGATCGTCGACGTCACCACCGGCCGAGTGTTGGGGGGTGGTCGACGGCCGCGACTCGGTCGGGGTCGGGGCCTGGCTGGCAGCGCGACCCCAGGGGTGGCGCGACGGAGTCGAAGCCGTGGCGATCGACCCCTCGGCGGTGTTCCGCAAGGCTCTGTGCGAACACCTGCCCGCCGCCGCGGTGTCGGTGGACGGGTCTTATGCCGACGTCCGGGTTATGCCGATGTGGTCGACGTTTGTCCTGCCCAGGGCGGTGCCCGCGGCTGTGAGGTCGGCACAATCCGGGGCGGCGCCCGACGCTGGACTCTCCACTATCGGAGAGGAGCAGGGCCATGAGTAGCAAGCTTGATCCGGATCGGGTGAGGTTCACTGGGACCGTTCGCGTCTGGTCTGCGCGATGAGCTAGCGGCGCTGGGGTACGCCAAGACGTCAGCAGCCCTCCAACTGCAGTTCGCCGCTCACCTGTCCCGGTGGCTGGATGCGGCAGGGATGGGGCCCGGGGATCTGAGCGGGCCGGTGATCGATCGTTTTCTGGCGGAGCGTCGCAGCACCTACACCAGCTACTACTCCCCTCGGGGGGTTGGCGCCGATCCTGGGATACCTGTGCAGGGTGGGCGCTGCGGCTGCTGCGGTGGCGGTCGCTGCGGTGTCCGGCGCCGACGTGCTGCTGGACCAGTTCGCCCGCTACCTGACCGGGCAGCGGGCGCTGACCGGGCCCTTCGCCGTCGCCTACTGCCATTGGGTGCGACCGTTCACCGAGGACGTGCTCTATGGCGGGTACTGCACAGCAGCGGTCGCTCGCACAACGGTGCGGGACGGGCAGGCGCTCGTGGACGCCATGAGCAACTACGGCATCAAGGGCTAGCAGCCGCACGTCGCCGTACCCATTCGCCGCGTTGATCGTGCGCGCCTGCGGCGCGAAATTGGGGGGCCGGGATCGAGGCCCTCAGTGCCGCGTCCGGACCGTCCGCGGTGTGCGCGTGCGCAACGTACGAAACCGTCGCCGCCGGCGAACGGCGTACGAAACCGTCCCGCAGGAGAGCGGCGAACCGACCGTGATCGACCATGCCGCTCCAGGTCGGCGAAGCGGTCTGAGCACGAGGGAGTACAGGCGGAACGCGAGCTCAGAGATCGCGCAGCTGAACAGCCGCTCCGGCACGATAGCGAAACGAGGCTCCTGAACGGACCCGAGCTGGGCTGTCGGCGGCGGTCTCGGTGGTGGCAAGTTCTGGGGTCATGACATGACCCCTCGATTGGACGTACCGAAGGTGGCATGGGGTGCGGCTTTCGCCTTGCATGGCAACCACTTACGACGTGACCTGAACGACCTGACCGGCGAGCGAATCAAGCCGCCGTGTGTGGGCGCATCCGTGGGCGCAGACTGCCCACGCTTGCCCAGCATTGACCGACACCGGTCAACAGCAACGGTTCCCGATTCCGTGCTCAGGCAGCAGGGGACGAAAGGTGTTGATACGCAACGGAATTCGTCTCATCTGACTACGGATCAGAAGGTTGGGGGTTCGAGTCCCTTCGGGCGCACCGGAGAAAGGCCCTCTCACCAGCGGAAACACGGGGAGGGGACCTTTCGCTTGCCGGCCAGGACAGGGGTCACCCGCCGTTGGACCACCGTCCTTGTCGCGCGGTCCGAGTTGCTCCAGGCTCTTCGAGGCCTCCGGAGACGCGGGTCAGGCTTCAGCTTCCACCGGCAAACTCGGGCGCGAGTCTTCACCGCTGGCCTAGCCTTGTGAGGCTTCCGTGTTGCGACGGTCACTGGAGTTCACCGTGCCCGCCTGCGGCTCCGAATCCGATCGATAGGTGCAGTCACGATGCGAGGTCAATGCGGACCCGGCTCGCTGGGTCGAGTCCGGATCGAAGTGGCAACCGGGTCGGCTGTGCCGCGGCGAAACCCGAGGGAGGGCACAGACAGCGACCGATCGCCTCGCGCGACGCCCCGATGCTGCGGGCAGCCCGCGAGCAGCGGTCACCGCCACTGCGCGTCCGGTGATAGCCGATGAGGACGGTCTCCGCCCCAGCGCAGGCAACCGGGTCCGTGACCGGGATCGTGTCCGCCGCCGCGTTGTCCGCGGCCGACGTGCTGCACGAGCTCGGCGTGACCGCCGCGGAGGGCCTGTCCAGCGAGGAGGTCACGCGCCGGCACGCGCAGTTCGGTCCGAATGCGGTCTCTTCGCACCGGGCCCGGCTGCTGCCGGTGCTCTGGCACCAGCTGCGGTCGCCGCTGCTTGGGCTGCTGCTGGCCGCCGCCACTGCGTCCTACTTCGTCGGCCAGCGCAACGACGCCATCATCATCGCCATGATCGTCGGGTTGTCCGTCGGACTCGGCTTCGCCAACGAGTACCGGGCCGAGAAGGCCGCCGAGGCGCTGCATTCCCAGATCAGCCACCAGACCGCGGTCATCCGCGACGGGAAGTCGGCCATGGTTGACGTCACCACCCTGGTGCCCGGCGATCTGGTCGAGCTACGCCTCGGCGGGATCGTGCCTGCCGACATCAGGCTGCTCGAGGTCAGCGGCCTGGAGTGCGACGAGTCGGTCCTGACCGGCGAATCGCTGCCGGTCGACAAGGACACCACCGCGGTGCCGACGGGGACAAACCTGGCCGAGCTGTCCGGGTGCGCGCTGATGGGCACCGTGGTGCACGCCGGCAGCGCCGACGGGATCGTGGTGGCCACCGGGGCCCGCACCGAGTTCGGCAAGATCGCCGCCGGACTGAACACGCACCAGCTCGACACCGAGTTCCAGGTCGGGCTCGGCCGATTCTCGATGCTGCTCGTGTATGTCGCAGGCGCGCTGACGACGTCGATCTTCGTGATCAACGTGGCGCTGCACAAGCCGATCATGGATGCGCTGCTCTTCTCGCTGGCGATCGCCGTCGGAATCACCCCGCAGCTGCTGCCCGCGGTCGTCTCCACCAGTCTCGCCGCGGGGGCGCGGCGGATGAGCCGCCGCAAGGTGCTCGTCAAACGCCTGGTGTGCATTGAGGACCTCGGCGACGTCGACGTGCTGTTCACGGACAAGACTGGCACCCTCACTCAGGGCCGTATCGACTACGCGCGCGCTCTGCCGGCCGGTGACGGCGGGCCCGACACGGTGCTGAGGTGGGGGCTTCTGTGCACCGAGAACACGGCACCGGACGGGTCAGCGGTTGGCGGGAACCCGCTCGATCAGGCGCTGTGGGAGTCCCCGGCCGCCGCTGGCCAGCGCGGTGCGCTGGCCAGCTTCACGCGGCTTGCGGTGCTGCCGTTCGATCACGAGCGCAGCATGGTCACGGTCCTCGTTCGGGACACGACAGGTCAGCTGACGTTGGTCACCAAGGGGGCACCGGAAACCATCCTGGACCGCTGTGTCGATGTGCCCGCTTCGGCCCGGGAAGCACTGGAGTCGGAGTTCGCCGCCGGCAACCGGGTCGTCGCCGTGGCTAACCGCCCGGCCGCCAGCGCGGACCAGCCGACGGCCGAGGACGAGCACGACCTGCGCCTGGTCGGGTTCCTGGTGTTCCTCGACCCGCCCAAGCAGGACGCGGCCGAGGCGCTGCGCCGGCTGGCCGGCCTCGGTATCGCGGTGAAGATCGTCACCGGCGACAACGCCGAGGTCGCTGTCAAGGTCTGTCGCGACCTCGGGCTGGGCGAGGGGGTCGCAATGACCGGCGCCGACCTCGATGCCCTCGATGACTCCCAGCTCGCTGCGGCGATCTCACGCACCACCGTGTTCGCCCGGGTGAGTCCCGAGCACAAGGCCCGCATCGTGCGCGCCCAGCGACACAGCGGCGGCGGGGTCGCGTTCCTCGGCGACGGCGTCAACGACGCGCTAGCCCTGCACGCGGCCGACGTGGGCATCTCGGTCGACTCGGCCACCGATGTTGCCAAGGACGCCGCCGACGTGATCCTGCTGGAAAAGGACCTAAACGTGCTCGCCGACGGTGTCGCCGAGGGCCGGCGGATCTTCGCGAACACCATCAAGTACGTGCTGATGGGCACGTCGAGCAACTTCGGCAACATGGCCTCCGCCGCGGGAGCGTCGCTGTTCTTGTCGTTTCTGCCGATGCTGCCGTCCCAGA
>Ga0209539_1001231_pt1 | contig 13972 bp, 12 predicted proteins | sample BarGraNGADG00312_2_FD_184499 | JGI IMG/M metagenome (GOLD analysis project Ga0209539, IMG submission 184499) | Arctic peat soil microbial communities from Barrow, Alaska - Barrow Graham LP Ref core NGADG0011-312 (SPAdes) (version 2) | ecosystem: Environmental > Terrestrial > Soil > Wetlands >... | reverse complement strand
CCATGGCCGCCAGCCTCAGCGGCACCTTGGAGTGATTGGTGATCCCCAGCATGGCTATGTCGTAGAGCGAGTAGAGGTTGTTCTTGGTGATGCCCCGGCTCCGCGCCGGCTGCGAGTACGGAATCTCGACGCGCGCATAGCCGAGGTCGCAGATGAGGCCGCGGAAGTAGGGGTACGGGTCGTCGATCTCTCGGAGCTTGTCCATCACCACGCGGTCGTACAGACCGAAGCCGGTGAAGTTGCGGATCAGGGGGACCTCGCTGAGCCGGTCGATGAGCCGGTAGAAGAGGTTGCGTACGAAGAACATGGACCTCTTCTCGAGGCTCTCCTTCTTGACGCCGACCGCGATCTTGTAGCCGGCCTCCCACTGGGCGACGAAGTCGCGGATCATCTCCGGCGGGTCCTGCAGGTCGGCGACGATGCTGATCACGGCGTCGCCGCGCGCGGCCAGCAGCCCGTGGAAGGAAGAGCGGATGTGACCGAAGTTCCGCGTGTTGACGATCACCTTGACGCGCGGGTCCGCAGCGCAGACGCCGCGCAGGATCTCGACCGTGCGATCGCTGGAGGCGTTGTCGATGAAGAGGTGCTCGTACGTGTAGGGCTCGGAGCCGCCGTCCGGCTGCGCGCGTGGCGGCAGGCTCTCCATGACACCGCGCACCTGGCGCACGATCTCGTCGACGTTCTCCTCTTCGTTGAAGCAGGCAGTGACGACACTGAGGAATGGCACCAGTCTCTCCGTTGTCAGACAGCGCGCACTGCGCGTTCAGTCGGCACTCCGTACAACACGCACTCGAACCCGTCCGGGCCGTGAGAGCGCAGATGGAGCTGGTAGTCGTCCGTCAGCGCATTCACCAAGCTGGGCAGCTCCCAGATGTCCGAAGGACGATGGTACGCTGAGATGGCGAGGACAGGCCGGCAGCGCTGCAGAATGCCAGCCGCGCCGCGTAGGGCGTCGGCCTCGCCGCCCTCGATGTCCATCTTGAGCAGCGTCACGGTCGCGTCGGACAGGACCTCATCAAGCGCGATGCACTCTACCTGAACGGTCTCTCCGGCGTTCCCACCGAGCGAGCCCCTCGCCACAAGGGCAGCCGAGGTGCCCGCACCGGCGCTGAAACCGCTGGTACCGGAGTAGGCCCCCACTGCCGCCGCGGAGATGTGCACACGCCGCGCGACATCCGGGTCGAGTGCCGCGACGACCCTCCTCAAGGCGTTCAGATTGTCCGGATCCGGCTCGTAGCTGTACACCACACCGAAACCCGGCACCCGGTCGATGAAGTCCAGCAGCGTGTCGCCATCGTATGCACCGCAGTCGACGAGCGTCTCGTGGGCGAGCGGCCTGAAGACGTCGGCCGCGAAGTAGTGATCGGACAGGGGCGGCTGCAGCACGGAAAAGTCGCCGGTGAGTCGCCAGCGTACCTGCCGCACATACTCATCGACCGATGCCTGGTCAGCCCAGGCTGAAGCCTGCGCCACGACCGCTGCCCGCGCGGCGAGTACCTGACTCGGCCGGCAGGCGGCATAGTGCGGGAGCACAGCGTCACCCAGAGACCAGGCAACGGGCAACCACGACTCCACGTGTCGGCAGCCCAGCGCGCGAAGCTCCCCGGCAGTCACCTCGAAGGAGTGGTCGGGGTTGTAGATCGCCACGACCACCCGCGCACCCTGGACTCGTGCGACCTCCTGCAGGGACAGGACTTTCAGGCCGTTGATGGTGGAGCCGTCCGGTCGGGCGGCGCGGTCCCCGAAGGCCGCCACTGGCAGCCCGGCGGCCTCCATTGCGGCCCCCAGACGGCGGCCGAGTGCGCCCGCGCCATACAGGATGACTGGTGCCGCGGACGTCGCGCTCGCAGACGTCGCGAAAGCCCCCTCGCGCGCAAGTGCGCGCTCGACAGGCTCCGCGAGAAGGTCGTCAAGCAACTCTGCCGCATCGTCGCGATGAATGCTCAAGTTCATCCTGGGGAAACGTCCACGTTACCGCGTGAGTACTTAGACACAGGCGCTCGTTCACCTGCCCTCGTGAGAGGGGCCGGCGGCACCCGAACGGAAGCTGAAACGCTTGTTGGCCAAGTAGCTCGCGATGACCACAACGATGGCGAACAGGGCCTGGATAACGTATGCATTGAAGGGCAGATAGCGGAGCGCCGCAGGCAGCACCACGAGGTTGACGGCCAGGATCGCTACATACACAATCGCGAACCTCGGAAACTCCCCTGGTCCGGTGGCTCGTGTCCTGAAGACGACGGTCTTGTAGGTGATGTAGTTGTTCGCAATACCGAGCGCGTAGGAACACACGAGGATGACGCTCACCGGTACTGAATCCTGCAACAACCAGAACAGGAGGGCGAACACCGCGTAGCCGAACAACGTGTTCCAGCCGCCCACCACGACGTACTGGATCTGCTCGCGGTGACTGATGAAGCGCTTCGGCACCAGGAGGTCTGCCGTACGCTCCACCCAGACGCGACCCGATTCGCGGGCAGGCGGCGACTCGCGCTCGCGGCCCCACGGGTCGTCAGTCGGGCGAGTATGGCTTCGGTCCGGCCTGCCGTCGTGCTCCACGGTCACACCTATCACGGCACCGCGTCGAGGCCCAGGAGCTCCGGCAACGCCCAGATACCGGGCATGATGAACGCATCCGCCGTCTCCGGGGCCTGCGATGAGGCCAGAGCCGCGGAGGCGGGTACCAGAGCGCACGGCGCCCCCGCGGCGTGCGCCATGCCGGCATCGCTCACGGCGGAATCGCCGACTACGAGCACGCGCCGAGGGTCCATACCGTGAGCAGCAGACGCATCGAGCAGCATGTCCGGCTGCGGCTTACCGGGTGCCGCGTCTGCCTTGCGTCCGCACTGATGCTCAACGAGCGCGGCAAGACGACCGCAGCCCAGCTGCGGATTCCCGTCGGGCCCCGGAAATGCGTCATCGCGATTGCACACGACCAGGAGCGCTTCAACACGGCCAAGCCGATCCGCGAGGCCATCATCTATCGGCCGCTGACGGGAGAAGTCGAATCCCCGGTCGAGGCCGACCACCAGGGCGTCGCATGGGTCTGCCTGGCCCACCACCGCCATGCCGACGGCCTCAAGTTCGATCCGCAGACCTTGTGTTCCTAGCATCGCCACGGACCCTATGGCCCTCTGAGCCAGCCAGGCCGCGGTGGTGGTGGCTGAAGTCCACACCGCCTGCTCGCCCACGGGAAACCCCATCTCCTCAAGATCGGCGCGAATCTCCTCCCGCGTCCGGCCCGAAGCGTTCGTAAGGTAGAGCGCCTTCATGCCGGCGCTCACCACAGAACGCACCGCTGCGAGTGCGCCAGGCAGGACTCGTCCGCCAGCGTAGAGCGTGCCGTCCAAGTCAAAGGATACCGCAAGCACATCTAGAGGTCTTCGCATACGCCGCCTCGTCGAGCTTCGGTTCGTCGCCCACTCATCCGTACATGCCCCCGGCCGCCTCGATCAAACGGTCGTAGCGACCCTGCAGCATATCGATGCGCGCGTGGTCCTCGTCGAAGATGCAGCCGTAAAAGTCGCGCTTGTTCTTGAGCCACATGAGCTCGAAGCCCACCGCCTTGAGGATGCCCTTGTCGGCGTCGTCGCCGAGCGCCTCCGGGCAGCCGAAGACCACCTTGCGCGTCTCGTAACGGTCGAGGCAGCCTGCGGGCAGGCGGCGCATGAAGTCGAGCGAGTCGGCCGAGACGCCGCCGCCGAGGGCGCACTCGAGGCCTTTCGTCTTTGCCTTCGTGAACAGTTCCTCTGCGACCGCGAACAGGGCTTCGCTGTTGATGTCCTCGCGAGTGAGTCCCATGGAGCCCGACATGTCGACGCGCCCGAGCACGATGCCGTCGAGCTCGCCGACTTCCGGCAACTCGAGCATGGCGTCGAAGTTCGCGACGCCCGTGACAGTCTCGACGTTGATGCAGAACTGCACCTGGTCGCGCTCTTCCACGGGGAAGGCCATGCGCACGGCCTGGATGTACTTGTGGCACGCCCACGGCGACTCGACCATGGGCCCCACGACGCGGTCCACGCCGATCACGCGCGCCTCGTACATGTCGCGCAGCGCCTCGCAGCCGCCGACCTTCATCGTGAGGCCGAGGCCGGCGGCGGTGATCACTTCCTTGAGGCGGATGGCCTCCTCGAGACGCGTCCCCTCGGCCTCGAACTCCGCCTTGACGCCGATGACGTGGTGGTTCTCACGCAGGTCCTGCAGTTGCTGGACCATCTTGCGTTCGAGCTCGTTCACGGCCTCACCTCTCCCTCGGTTCGTAGGGCGGAACGATCATGTTGTCGGCAAACTCCTCGCGAGTCAGGAACGGATACATGTCCTCCAGCGGTTTGGACACGATACTCCCATCGGGCAGTCTCTCGGCGATCACTTTGGGCACAAACGCCTGGTCGGGATCCATGACGACGTCCACGAGGGCAGGACCGGCGCTCACCAGCGCCGCGCCGATCGCCTCGTCGAGCTCGTCGTGCCGCGTGACCCGAGTGGCCGCGATGCCGTAGGCCTCGGCCAACCGAACGAGGTCCGGGAAGCTCACGCCGCTGTGCGGACCCTCCCCCACGCGGCGACCGGCGAAGATGTTGTCCTGTGTCTGGCGGATGGACACGTAGCCGGCGTTGTCAAAGACGAAGATCTTGATGGGCAGCTCGTGATGCACGATCGTCTGCAGCTCCTGGATGTTCATCTGGATGCTTCCGTCGCCGGCCAGACAGATGACGCGGCCGGCCGGCGAGGCGCGGCCGCCGCCGCGCAACGCAAAGGCGGCGCCGATGGCGGCCGGCAAGTCGTAGCCCATGCCGGCCGTGCCCGAGTTGGCGATCAGGCGCTGACCGCGCTTGACGGCGAAGGCCTGAAAGGTGACGATGCAGGCGGATCCGTTGGCGCAGACGACGACGTCGTCCTGCTCGAGCCTGCGGGCAAGCTCATCGACGAAGACGTAGGCGTTAACGGGCTCGTCCCGGCGCCGGTACTCGGGCAGGACCACCGGGTACCGCAGGTGCCGCTCACGACACCAGGTCAGCCACTCGCCGTGGGGCGGCAGCGGCCCGGCGGCGGCGAGGCTCGCCAGCTCCTCGAGGAAGAACCCAAGGTCGGCGTGCACCGCGAGGTCCGGGAAGATGGTGGGCTTGGCGAGCTCGGCCTCATCGATGTCGACGACGATGCGGAACGCATCGTGGGCGAAGCCGCGGAACTCGTAGCCGACCTGGCGTACGTTGAGACGGCACCCGAGGCTCAGCAGCACGTCGGCGTTCTGTACGGCGAAGTTGCCGGCCCGATCGCCGATGCTGCCCGGCCGACCGGCGTACAGCGGGTGCTCCTCCCAGAGCAGATCGTGCGCGTTCCAGGCGGTGCACACCGGCACGCCGAGGGCGTCGACCAGGCGCAGGAACAACTCGTGAGCGTCGGCCGTCCGCACGCCGCTCCCTGCAAGGATCACGGGACGCGCGGCGGCTCGCAGGCGGCGCAGGGTCTCCTGCGCCGCGGCTCGCGCCGCCTCCCGGTCGAACCGCCCGCAGAAGGCGCCCGGCGCCTGCGGGGCCGGCCGCACCGGGGGCCACGGCTGCAGCCCATCCGAAGCGCTGCCTTCAGTCTCGGTAGCAGCGGCCTCCTCGTCGAGCTCGGACGGGTCGAAGCCGAGTAGCTCGGCAGGATCCACATGGGCGTTCTGCACGTTCAGCGGCACGTCCAGCCAGACGGGGCCCGGCCGGCCGTGCGTCGCCAGCCACACGGCCTTCTCGAAGTGGTAGCGCACGGTCGCCGGGTCGCTCACGAGCACCGCGTACTTGGTGATCGGCGAGACCAGGCGGACGATGTCGGCCTCCTGGTCTCCCAGCTGTCGCAGCGGCAACCGGGTGCTCGCCACCGTCGTGTCGTAGCGGACCTGGCCCGAGATGTGAAGCGCGGGCACGGAGTCGTGCCACTGGCCGAGGACCCCGGTGATCGAGTTGGTCCCGCCGGGGCCGGTGGTCACGAGTGTGACCCCCAGCCCGCCACTTACGCGGGCGTTGCCTTCTGCCGCCATCGAGCAGGCCTGCTCGTGGTGATCGCACACGTACGTGATGTCGCTGCGACTGCCGAACGCGTCGTCGAGGTGCATGGCGCCGCCCCCGGTCACCAGAAACACGTGCCTCACGCCAAGACCGGCGACTCGTTCGGCGATGTAGTCCGCAAGGCGCATCATCAGCCCGAATCCCTCCGGCGCAGGCCGAGCCAGCGCACCGTCCGGCCCAAGCCGTCTTCGAGGCTCACCGTCTCGGCCAGCCCGAGTTCGTCGCGGGCGCGCCTGACGCTGGGTACGTACCGCTGCCCGCCGCCGCCGACCTGAGCGATGCCACGAACCTCCACAGCGGGGCGACTCGGCAAAGCGTCGGCCACCAGGCCGGCCAGTTCGGACACGCTCACGGATCGTTCGGAGCCCACGTTGTAGGCGCGCCCGTCGGCGCCGCAGGCAAGGATCGTCAGCAGCCACACGGCCATATCGGCAGCGTACAGGAAGGAGCGCTCGGGAGTGCCGTCGCCGTGGACCACGATGGGACCACCGGTGAGTCCGTCGCGGATGAAATTGCCGGCGGCGAAGTGGCGGTCGAGAGGTAGCCATGGCCCGACGAAGGCGAACAAGCGGGCCAGCTTCACCTCGAAACCGCTCTCCGCCCCGGCCGCCGCGCCGAGCGCCTCCATGGCGCGTTTCGCCTCGTGATAGGCGAAGCGCGGGTCGAGGCGCTCCACCACGCCCTCGAAGTCCTCGGGCGTGTGCGTCTGCCGCTCGCTCCCGCGGCCATACACGGCGCCCGAACTCAGTAGCAGCACCCCGCGTGCGCCGGCGTCACCGGCGGCGCGCAGCGTGCGCGCAGAGCCCTCCACGATCGTCTCCATGAGCGTGAACGGCGCCTCCGCGGCGACGCGCGCGTCCGCCGGCGCTGCGCCGGCGACCACATGGCTGAAACGCCCGGTCGGCGCCGCGAGACTGCGCACGTCCCCGGGCACGAACTCGATCCAGGATTCCTCGCCGACCCACGGCTCCCGGAGCAAGAAGGCCGCGGGGTCGCGGCTCACGACCACGGCCGTGGCCTCGAGACCCAGCTCCCGATTGGCCCAGGCCAGCGCCGCGAGCAACCACGTGCCCACGAAGCCGGTGCCGCCGGTAACGAGCAGACGTGCGCCACGCAGGTCGTCCCACGTGCGAGCGGGGGTTGCGGCCAGAACCTCACCATCCTCAGGCAACAACGGAGCCGGCATGGCTCACCTCCCCCATGGTCTTCGGCACGTTGTGCGGACGCTTCAGCACCAGGATACCAGTGGCGACGAGCGCGGCGGGATACGCAAGCGTCGAGATGCCGACGTCGGGGCGCCCCACGATCGGGAAGTAGCAGTAGGCGAAAGGCACCATCGTCACCGCGAACAGGACGGTGATCACCCCGCCGCGCCATCCAGGCGGGTCGGCGGCCGCAAATAGCGCGAACACCAGCAGCGTGGCCCAGTAGTGCTTCAACGAGATGGCCAGAGCGAGGGGCACCCAGGCCCAGCGCGAGCGGCGGCAACAGTACAGGTAGAAGAAGGCCGCCAGCAGGACGAAGACGACCATCTCGAGATTGCCGCGATCGATCGCGAACAGCACAGGGTACGCGAGCAGAGTCAGGACGACGACCTGCTGGAGCCTCGAGACCGCATCGCGGACCCCACGCGCGGCCACGAACCACAGCACGGCGAACAGCGTAGCGAGGAAGATCGCGACGATCAGCGCCAGGCCGACTCCGGCGGGGATGAGCGTCAGCACGGTGACGAACGCGTGAAGGAGCGGTGAGTACACGACGACCGCCGACTCCCCGGGGTGAAACGAACGCGCCTGGTCATACACGTTGTAGAAGTACGCGAAGTGGTCAGAAGGTGCGTACAGGAACGTAGACCAGGGATACGGGCGACCCAGGTACTGGCCCATCACGAAATGGAAGACGACCGCCGCCCACGTGCCGAACGTCACGAGGACCGCGGCGATCGCCAGTCGGGGCCCAGCGTCGAACGTGTCTCTGAGCCCCGGCCAGAAGCCGGTGCGCCGCGGGGTGGGCGTCGCCGGACCGCAGCTCATGGAACGCAGGCGGCAGTGATCTGCGCGGCCATGTAGGCGAGCATCTGGTCGTTGAGGCCGGGGTACACGCCGACCCAGAAGGCGTCGTTCATGATGCGGTCGGTGGCCGCCAGGTCGCCGGCCACCCGGTAGCCGGCGTCGGAGCGGCCTGCCTCGGCCGCCGCGCGCATGGCGTCGAAACACGGCTGACGCACCATGTTGCCGGCGAACAGCATGCGGGTCTGGATCTTCGCCTCCTCGAGGTGCGCCACGACGCTCTCGCGCGTCAGGCCGGCGTCCTTGGCCTCATCGGTGACCGTGAGCAGGAGGCCGAACCAGCTCGGCTGGCTGCCGGGCGTCGCGTCCTGGACGTGCAGCAGGTCGGCGAGCGGCGCGAGAAGATGCGACAGCGTCGCGTGGTGCTCGCGCCGCAGCCTCGTGAACTCGGGGAGCTTAGCCAGCTGGGCGCAGCCCACGGCGGCCTGCATCTCCGTGACCTTGAGGTTGTAGCCGAATTCCGAGAAGACGTACTTGTGATCGTAGCCAAACGGCAGCGTGCCGAACTGGTGGCTGAAGCGGTGGCCGCATCGGTCGTCCTGCCCGCTGCGGCAGGTGCAGTCGCGGCCCCAGTCGCGCAGCGAAGCCACGATCTCGGCGAGCTGCGCATCGTCCATGTACACCGCGCCGCCTTCGCCCATGGTCATGTGATGCGGGGGGTAGAAGCTTGAGGTGGCGATGTGGCCAAAGCCCCCGGTGAGCCGGCCGCCGTACAGGGAGCCGAGCGCGTCGCAGTTGTCTTCGATCAGCCACAGGCCGTGCCGTTCGCAGAGCCGGAGCACGGCCTCGACGTCGAACGGGTTGCCGAGCGTATGCGCCAGGAAGACCGCCTTGGTGAGCGGCCCGACAGCGGCCTCGAGTCGCTCGACATCGACGTTGGCCGTGTCGAGCCGCACGTCCACGAACACCGGTACGGCCCCGTACTGCACGATCGGCGCGACCGTGGTGGGAAACGCGGCGCCGACGGTGATGACCTCGTCCCCACGCCTGATGCGCCGCTCCCCGAGCTTCTCGGACGTGAGTGCCATGAAGGCCAGCAGATTCGCCGACGAGCCCGAATTGATGAGCAGGCAATCCTTCACGCCGAGGTAAGCGGCGAGCTCGCGTTCGAACCGGTCCGAGTAGCGCCCATACGTGAGCCAGAAGTCGAGCGAGGCGTCGACGAGCAGGTCGAGCTCCTCTTCGTCGAAGACGCGGCCGCCGTAGGCCAGCCGCGTCTCGCCGGGCACGAACGGCGCCGGCTCGCCCCAGGTGGCGCGGTAGTACTCGGCGACCAGCGTGCGGATCCGGGCGCGCAGAGCGTCGCTCTCCGTCGCGCTCACGTCGGGACCTTCGAGGCAACCCATGCCGCGCCGCTGCGGGCCGCGGCATCGCAGTATGCCGCGATGTCCGCCCGACAGTGGGTGAGCAGGGCATCTGGACCAGCGCCGCGGTAGAACTCCGCGTACCAGCGAGCCGCCGCGCCGACCGCATCGGCGACGGACCACGCGGCGCGCCACCCGAGTTCGCGCTCGGCCTTGCCGGCGTCGAGCACGAGGAGGCCGGCTTCATGGGGCTGCTGCGCAGCCCCCGGCGCCGGCCGCCACTCTCCACCGCCCCACTCGTTGGTGAAGAGTTCCACTACCTCGCGCACCGTCACCTCGGCGTCAAGACCCGGGCCAAAGTTCCAGGCGCCGTCGAACGCGCCCGCCTCGTCGCCGACGACCGCGGCGCCACGCCACAGGTTCGCGCCCAGCCACAAGTAGCCGGAGAGAGATTCCAGCACGTGCTGCCAGGGCCGTACCGCGCCGGGATTCCGGACCTCGACGGGGACGCCGGCGCTTAGAGCGCGAGCGCAGTCTGGCAGGATGCGGTCCTCACCCCAGTCGCCGCCACCGATGACGTTACCCGCGCGCGCGGTTGCCACTCGTGGCATCCCGCGCACGCTGAAGTAGCTCCGCCGGTAGGCCGCAGTGACCAGCTCGGAGCAGCCCTTGCTGGAGCTGTAGGGGTCGAAGCCGCCGAGTGGGTCCCCCTCCACGTGGGCTCGGCCAGTCTCCGCGTTCTCGTAGCACTTGTCGCTGGTCACGTTGACGACGGCGCGCGGACCGCGGCCGGAGGCCGTCAGCGCGCGCACCTCCTCCAGCAGGTTGACCGTGCCCATCACGTTGGTCTCGTAGGTCAGGTGCGGCTCGGCGTACGAGCGCCGCACGAGCGGCTGCGCCGCAAGGTGGAAGACAATCTCGGGAGCCGCCATCTCGAGGGCCTGCCCGAGAGTCCGCCGGTCGCGCACGTCCGCACGCAGGTCCGTGAAGCGGCCGGCGCTCCTCGCCCGCCCGGCCTCGGCGACACCGACGCCGGCGGCCTCGAACAAGCTCGGCTTGGTGGGCGGGTCCATCGCGTAGCCGGTGACCTCCGCGCCCAGGTCGAGCAACCAGAGCGTGAGCCATGACCCTTTGAAACCAGTGTGGCCGGTCACAAAGACCCGCCGGCCCGCATAGACGTCGCCGAACATCACCACGTCTTCCAGGGCGCATCGCCCGCGTCCCAGAGCGCCTCGAGGGTGCGCTTGTCGCGCAGGGTGTCCATGGGCTGCCAGAAGCCGCGGTGTCTGTATGCGCACAGCTCGCCATCCGCCGCCAGACGCTCGAGCGGCTCGCGCTCGAAGAGCGTCGCGTCGCCGTCGATGTAGTCGAGCACGGCGGGTTCCAGCACGAAAAACCCGCCGTTCATCCAAGCTCCGTCCCCCCGCGGTTTCTCGACGAACGATCGCACCGTCTCCTGATCGTCGGCCAGCTCCAGCGCGCCAAAACGTCCCGGCGGCTGGACCGCGGTCACCGTGGCCAGTCTGCCGTGCGCCTCGTGGAAGGACAACAACGCCCGGAGGTCGACGTCGGCCACGCCGTCCCCGTATGTCATCATGAACCGCTCGTCACCAAGATGCGGCGCGACGCGACGCACTCTCCCGCCCGTCTGCGTGGTTGGTCCCGTGTCGACGAGCGTGACTCGCCACGGTTCGACAGCGTTCTCATGGACCTCCATGCCGCGACCCTTAAGGTCGAACGTGACGTCCGAGTTGTGCAGGAAGTAGTTGGCGAAGTACTCCTTGATCAGGTAGCCCTTGTACCCGAGGCACACGACGAACTCCTGGAAGCCCTGCTCCCCGAATATCTTCATGATGTGCCAAAGGATGGGGTGCTCTCCGATCTCCGTCATCGGCTTCGGCCGAACCTCTGTCTCTTCCGCGAGGCGAGTGCCCAGCCCGCCGGCGAGCAGGACGACTTTCATGGCTCCTCCCCCAGATCGTCCCAGCGAACTCCGCCGGGAGACGCGTCGGCAGGCTCAGTCTGCTGTAACACGATGACCTCGTTCGGCATGCCGTAGTGGTTCCTCGCCATGGCCGCGATCGCATCCTGGTGACCCGGCGAGCAGACGAGGATAGCCTCGTCGCGTGCGGTAATCTCTTCGGGCCCAACGACCGAGTGCCCTGCAACGCGCAGGCCGTGCAGGCGTGGGTTGACGTCGACCATCGCGACGATATGGGCTTGCGAAAGGGCCGTTGTCTCGAGCAGATGCAGCGTGTGCGTGCCTACCCCCCACAGGATGACTGGGGTCTGCGCGGCTACCAGATCGTCTATTCTTCGCGCCAGACTCGCCTCGCGACGCGCGCACACGTCGACGTAGCGGCGCAGCTCGACCTCCCCGACCTCATCTCGAGCCGAAGGCTCAATGGGCTCGCTCGATCTCAGGAACACGGCACAGATCGTCGGCTCGAGCGCCGCCCCCGTACTCCGCGTAGCCCGCCAGTTCTCCACGGGAGCTAGCCCCGCTCGGACAGCGGCATTTGAGAGCGACGCGACCGTGAAGTAGTTGATGTGCTCCACGCTGAACTGCTGAAAGGGCGTTACCGGGTGTTCGGCGAACCGCTGGAGGTCCGGCACCTCGACATAAAGCAGGCCGCGTGACGCGAGGGCTTCGCTGACCGCACGCAAGCCCAGTGACACGTCGCGCAGGTGTTCGAGGACCGCCGAAAGGATCACACATCCCGCGTCGCGGGCCTCGGGAGGCAGCGAGAATGCCCCTCCTTGCAAGACCCGCACCTGATGCAGCCGCGCCGCGGCCTCCGCCGACTGGGGCGCTGGGTCCACGCCGAGGAGAGACTCGAACCCAGCCGCGCGAAGCAGGCCGAGCACGTCACCGTTGCCACACCCGACGTCGACGATCTTTGCAGATCGGTCATGGAGAATTGGAGTCAGACCGCGAACGAGCTCGCGATGCGAGTCCAGCAGCCAATCCGGTGCGCGGCCCTGCTGTGCGAGATACTCGTACTTGGAGGAGTCACGGTAGTACGCGTCGAGGACCTCCTGGGGCGGGATGCCATCCGCGTACACCGCTCCGCACGGACGGCACACCACCACGTCGTACCCGGCTATCCGCCTGCCGTCATCCTCGACGGCGAAGCGCTGGCGATAGACCGGCTGTGCGTCCACTGCCCCGCACACCGGGCAGTCGCGATGGCTCGCCAAGGCGCTCACTTCGACCTCAGAACCCGAGGACCACTGTTAGCAGAAAGTACGCCGCCACCGACGCCCACATCAGCGCGTCGAACCGGTCGAGCACCCCGCCGTGGCCGGGGAGGCCGCGGCCCGAGTCCTTGATCTGCACGTCGCGCTTCACGAGGCTCTCGAAGAGGTCGCCGAACGGCCCGACGACGGCGATGACGGCGCCGAGCGCGAGCGAGTCTGCCGGCCCCAGGTCGGTGTACAGGCCCATGAAGACCACGAGGAGGACCGTGCCGATGGCGCCGCCGGCGAAGCCCTCCCAGGTCTTCCTGGGCGAAAGCTTGGGCGCCATGGGTGTGGAGCCGAAGAACTTGCCGGTGAAGTACGCCATCGTGTCGCCGGCCCACGTGCCGAAGATCACTGTGAGCACCGCGGCGGCGCCGATATCCAGCCGCCGCAGCAGAAGCAGCGCACTGAAGCCGAGACCCAGGTACATGATCCCCAGCAGCGTCACGGCCATGCGCACGCTCACCCCGTGCTTTGGCCCGATGAGCAGCCCGAGGAGCGCCACCAGCAGCACGGACAAAGCGATGGCGCCGAGCAGTCCGAAAGGGGTGCGAAACCACGCCATGTACATCATGACGGCGACGGCGATGAAGCCCGCCAGCGGCAGCGGCCTGTAGCGCCTCACGAGCCGGTAGAACTCGTTGAGGCCGATCAAGGCCAGGGCGAGCATGATGAAGAAGTACATGAGCCCGCCGTGCAGGACCAGGACGACGGCCAGCGCGGCGAGAACGGCGCCGGTGATGACGCGCGTCGTCACGGCGCGCCCTCCGCGCCGGCGCCGCCCGCGGCGCCGGCACCGCTGCGCCCCCCGAAGCGCCGCTGGCGGCGCGCGTACTCGGCCAGGGCCTCGTCGAGCGCCGCCTCGTCGAAGTCGGGCCATAGCTTGTCGCTGAAGTAGAGCTCGGAGTAGGCGCACTGCCAGAGCAGAAAGTTGCTGATGCGCAGCTCGCCCGAGGTGCGGATCAGCAGCTCGGGGTCGTGCATCTCGGGGGCGTACAGGCGCCGGCGGAAGCACTCCTCCGTCGCCGCTTCCCCGGCGCGCGCTAGCCCCGCGGCCGCGTCGAGCAACTCCCGGCGCCCGCCGTAGTTGAAGGCGATGTACAGCGTCATCCTCGTGTTGCCTGCGGTGAGCGCTTCGGCCTCCTCGATGCGGCGCACCAGCTTCTCCGGTACGCCGTGACGGCGCCCGACGAAGCGCACTCTCGCCCCGCGCTCGTGCATGTCGGGCACCTGCGAATCTATCATCTCCACGAACAGGTCCATGAGCGCCGCCACCTCTTCGGGCGGGCGGCTCCAGTTCTCGGTG
>Ga0209539_1001229_pt1 | contig 14001 bp, 12 predicted proteins | sample BarGraNGADG00312_2_FD_184499 | JGI IMG/M metagenome (GOLD analysis project Ga0209539, IMG submission 184499) | Arctic peat soil microbial communities from Barrow, Alaska - Barrow Graham LP Ref core NGADG0011-312 (SPAdes) (version 2) | ecosystem: Environmental > Terrestrial > Soil > Wetlands >... | reverse complement strand
CGGCCTGCGACACCCACTGCCAGGTCACAAGTGCGAGGGGCAGGGCGGTGCCGGCGACCGCGACCCAGCGCGCCGCCTGCGGCCGCGACCGCGCGAGCAGCCACGCCAGCGGCGCCGCGACGGCCGGGATGAGGATGTACCAGAGAAGGATCATCCGGGCCTCACCTCAGCACCACGAAGGCGACGATGACCGCGAGGCCGACGCCGGCCACGCCGATGTAGACGCGCAGCAGGCCGTTCTGTGAGGCGCTGAGCGCCCGCCAGGCCTGCACGTTGAGCCAGGCGAGCCCTGAGAACGCGGGCTCTACCAGGTCGTCCCGGGCCACGCGGGCGAACCACTTGACGGGCAGCACGAAGACGTGCTCGTAGAGCCAGTCGAAGCCCCAGCCGTGGAGCCAGAAGTCCTGCACGGCGTGGGGCGTGGGGCGCGCGGCGACGTCCTTCAGCGCGGCCCTGCTCTCGACCAGCCAGACCGTGGCCAGCGCGACGCCGATGACGGTGACCAGAGACGTGAGGAGCGCGGAGACGCCGGTGTAGGCGAAGCTGCCCGCGACCCTCTGCGTCACCGGCAGCGCTGTGTCGAGGAAGTCCTCGAGCGGGTGGAAGCCGCCCATCCACTGGGGCAGCCAGACGAAGCCCCCGATCACCGAGAGCGCGCTCAGCACGTACAGCGGGAGAAGCATGCGCCAGCGTGGGCGGCGCGTCACCGGGGTCTGCGGATCTCCGAAGAAGACGACGAAGACCACCCGGAACGCGTAGACCGACGTGAGCAGCGAGCCCGCCAGCGCGCCGAGCCACAACCACGCGTTGCCGTCGACCGCTCCGAGGCTGGTCTCGATGATCAGATCCTTGCTGTAGAAGCCGCTCGTGACCAGCGGCATGGCGGACAACGAGGCGGCGCCTATGACGAACGCCCAGAAGGCTGCCGGGAGCTTGCGGCGGAGGCCGCCCATCTTGAAGATGTCGTGCTCGCCGCCGAGGGCCTCGATCACGACTCCCGCCGCGAGGAAGAGCAGGGCCTTGAAGAAGGCATGGGTCATGAAGTGGAAGATCGCGGCGCTCCAGCCGGCGACGCCGAGCGCCAGGAACATGTAGCCGATCTGGCTCATCGTGGAGTAGGCGAGGACGCGCTTGATGTCGTGCTGCGCCAGAGCGCTGAAACAGGCGTACAGAAGGGTCACCGTACCGACGATGGCCACCGCCAGACGCACGTCCGGCGCGAGCGTGTAGAGCACGTTCGTGCGCGCGATGAGGTATACGCCGGCCGTCACCATGGTGGCGGCGTGGATGAGGGCGCTGACCGGGGTGGGGCCGGCCATGGCGTCGGGCAGCCACGTCTGCAGCGGCAACTGCGCCGACTTGCCGACGGCGCCGCCGAGCAACAGGGCGGCCGCGGCCACGGCGAAGCCGGAGCCGGCCGCCCATTCCTTGGCGGCGCCGGCCATCAGCGGCTGGATCTCGAGCGTGTGCAGCTGCGTGAACAGCAGGAAGAGCCCGACGATCAGAGCCGTGTCGCCGACGCGCGTGACGATGAAGGCCTTGCGCCCCGCGTAGACGCTCTGCAGGTCCCGCTGCCAGAACGAGATGAGCAGGTAGCTGCACAGGCCGACGCCCTCCCAGCCGAGGTAGAGCAGCAGCAGGTTGTCGGCGAGCACCAGGACCAGCATCGATGCCACGAACAGGTTCATGTAGATGAAGAAGCGCGTGAACCCCTCGTCGCGCTCCATGAACTCCGTGGAGTACAGGTGGATGAGGAAGCCGACGACCGTGATGACGAGGATGAAGATCACGCTCATGGCGTCCAGGTAGAAGGCGATCTGCGGCGCCAGCCCGCCGGTGTCGAACCACGTCCAGAGCACCTGGCGATAGGCCTCTCCGGGTGGCGGCGAGGTGATGAAGGAAGCCGCGACGAGTATCGCGACCACGGCGGACAGGCCGACCGAACCGGCGCCGATCAGCGCCGCGGCGCGGCGGCTGAGGCGCCGGTTCAGCAGCGCGAGCAGGACGAAGCCGGCGGCGGGCAGGGCGGGGACGACCCAGAGGAGCTGCAGCATCCCTACCCCTTCATCTCGTCGGCGTCGTCCACGTCCAGCCGCCCGAGGCTCTGCTGGAAGCGGATGGCGAGCGCCAGACCGACCGCGACTTCGGCCGCCGCCATGGCCAGGACGAAGAGGAACATGACCTGGCCATCCGGGCGGCCCCACCGCGCCCCGGCCACGACGAAGGCGAGGCCGGCGGCGTTGAGCATGATCTCGATGCAGGCGAGCACCACGATGAGGTTGCGCCGCGTGAGCAGGCCGACGAAGCCGATGACGAAGAGGATGGCGGCCAGGATGAGGCCGTGATCGAGCGACACGGCCGCCATCAGGCCTCGCCTCCTTCGTCGGCCCGGGCATCCGGTTCCTCGCCGGAGAGCTGCGGGTCCTCGAGGGCCGGACCCTCGGGCTGCGCGGCGATGTGGCGCGCGCCGATGAGCGCCGCGAGCAGCAGCATCGAGGCGAGCTCCACGCCCAGCACGTAGGGCCCGAAGAGCGCCTCGCTGACCTGCTGCGGCCCGACCTCGCCGGCCTGCAGGGCGTGGTTGGAGAGGCCGATCCCGTAGATGAGCTCGGCCAGCAGCACGGCGACCAGGACCAGCGGCCCGATCCAGGCGCTCGGCGGCACGCGCAGCGGCGAGTCGGCGCTCACGTTGAGCAGCATCACGGCGAAGACGAACACCATCATGATCGCGCCCGCGTAGACGATCACCTCGAGGGCGGCCACGAACGGCGCGCCGAGCGTGTAGAAGACCACGGCCACGGCGAACAGCGACACCACGAGGTACAGCAGCGCGTGCACGAGGTTGGAACGTGTGATCACGAGGATGGTCGCCAGCACGGCGACGACGGCGGCGATGTAGAAGAGGGTGGTCATCGCGCGGCGCTCACCTCAGGGCAGCAGGTCGTGGACGTCGACCGGCGGGGCCTCTCGCTCTGCCTCGCCCTTGTCCTTGCCGCCGATCGCCAGCCCGGCAACACGGTAGAAGTCGTAGTCGTGGTACTTGCCGGGTCCCGCGATCAGCAGGTCGTCCTTCTCGTAGACCATGTTGGGACGCTCGTACTCGCACATCTCCACGTCGGGCGTGAGCTGGATGGCGTACGTGGGACAGGCCTCTTCGCAGAAGCCGCAGAAGATGCAGCGCGAGAAGTTGATGCGGAACCAGGCGGGATAGCGGCGTCCGGTCTCGTCTTCGGTGGCCTGCAGCGCGATGCAGTCCACCGGGCAGGCGACGGCGCAGAGGTAGCAGGCCACGCAGCGTTCCGCGCCGCCGGGGTCGCGCGAGAGGATGATGCGGCCGCGATACCGCGGCGGCAGATAGACCATCTCCTCGGGGTACTGGATCGTGTCGCGGCGGTGGAAGGCGTGCCCGATGACGGCGCCGAGGCCCTGCAGCGTGGAGACCACCGTCCGCACGATGCGCGGCACGAGGGGCTGCCCGCGCCGCGCCAGGCGCCCGCTCTGCACGACGTCGCTGGTGAGCGGTGGATGCGTCTGCGGCGCTGCGTCCATGCCCTGCGTCCTCACGTGTGGCGCGCCACGACGATGGCGCCGGTCACGAGCAGGTTGACGAGGCTGAGCGGCAGCATGACCTTCCAGCCGAGCTCCATGAGCTGATCGTACCGCGGCCGGGGGAACGTGCCGCGCACGATGATGAAGAAGGTGATGAAGATGCCGGTCTTGATGAGGAACCAGACCAGGCCGGGCAGCCAGGGCCCCAGCCAGCCCCCGAAGAACAGGGTCGCGATCAGCGCCGAGATGAGCGTCACGGCGATGTACTCGCCGACGAGGAACATGCCGAACTTCATGCCCGAGTACTCGGTGTGGTAGCCGGCCACCAGCTCACTCTCGGCCTCGACGAGGTCGAAGGGCAGGCGCCGGGTCTCGGCGAGTCCGGCGACGAGGAAGACGACGAAGCCGATGAACTGCGGGCCGATGTTCCAGAGCCCGCGCTGGCTCTCGACGATCTGCACGAGGCTGAACGAGCCCGCGATGGTGACGACGCCGACCAGCGAGAGCCCCATGAAGACCTCGTAGCTCACCATCTGCGCGGCGGCGCGAAGCCCGCCGACCAGGGAGTACTTGCTGCGCGACGACCAGCCGGCGAGGACCACGCTGTACACGGCCAGCGACGACATGGCGAGCACGAACAGAAGGCCGACGTTGAGGTCGGCGATCACGATCCCGTCGGCCACCGGCACGACGATGAACGAGAGCAGCGCCGTCGCCATCAAGACCGCCGGCGCGACGACGAACACGCGCTTGTCGGCGAACGGCGGGATCCAGTCTTCCTTGAAGAGGATCTTGAAGGTGTCGGCCAGCACCTGCAGGAGCCCGGCGGGTCCGACCCGGTTGGGGCCGTAGCGGTCCTGGATCAGGCTGAGCAGACGCCGTTCGTACCAGATGAGGCCGGCGGCGATCGTCAGCACGACGATGAGCACGCCGAGCACGGTGACGAGCTGCCCGACCCACGCCGGCACTCCCGCCGCGATCTCGCTGCCGGGGAAGACGTTCACGACGGTCCCCCGGTTTGGGACGGCGGGGCCTGGATGCGCGTGAGCCGTCCGTGGCCGGGCAGGGGGACGTAGGGCATGCCGGCCAAGCCGACGGGCACGCCGGCCACGCCGGTGGGCAGCGACGGCGCCAGGCGGAAGCCGGCGCGGACGTCCAGCCAGGGCATCCAGAGCTCGAGCCAGTCGCCTGCTTCCAGCTCGAGCCGTTCGGCGTCCTCCCGGTTCACGGCGATGTACGGCTGAGGCGCGCGCTCCGCGATCCCCGGCGTGTGCATGCTCAGGTCGTCAGAGCCGAAGATGTGGTGCAGCGGGACCAGCACGAAGTCGTCGTCGCGGGCGCGGAAGGCGGGCGGGGCGGGCGGCGCCGGCAGGGGCTGCGCCCGGCCGGCCCCGTCGAGCAGCCGCGCCCCGGACGGCCCACCCCGAAGCGTCCCGCCGACCTCTTCCTGCAGCTTGTGCAGCCCGTTCCCGGAGTTCCAGCCCGCGGACCAGACGCTCGGCAGCAGAGCCGCGGGCGTCTCGGCGGGGGTCAGGCCCTCGAGCGAGAAGGCGAGCGCCGAGTCGGGGTCGGCCACGGGCCCGGGCTCGAACACGGTCACGCCGGCGTCCGCGGCGGTGCGGCCGCTCCAGCGCTGCGGCTGCCGCGCGACCTTGCGGCCGCCGCGGCGCCAGTCGGACGAGGGCGCCGCCGCGGCCACGCCGCGGAACTGCGGCAGCTCCATCTCGAGGGCGGCGGTCACGTCGTCCACGTCGCGCCAGCCGCGGCCTCCTTGGCGGCCAAGCCTCTCCATGAGGTCGCGTATCCAGCGCCACTCCTCCTGCGTCTCGCCTTCAGGCGCCAGCACGCTGAAGGAGCGCTGGGCCCGGCCCTCGTTGTTCACGAAGGCGCCGGTCGACTCGGCGAACGTGGGCGCGGGCAGCACGACGTCGGCCCGCCCGGCGATGCGTCCTTCGAGGGCGGCGAGGGCCACGACGTGCGCCCCGTGCGCGAAGAGGTCGTCGACCAGCAGCGAGGCCGCCCGGCGGTACAGGTCGTCGTCGAGGGTCACGACGGCGTCGGCCTCGGCGCGCGCCACGGCGGCGATGGCCTGCGGCAGGCGGCCGCCGCCCATCATGCGCAGCCCAACGCTGTTCGACTCGGGGACCGTCAGGACCAGGGTGGCGCCGGCGACCTCCGCGAGCGTCGCGGCCGCGCGCAGCACGGCCAGAGAGCCGTTGGTCGTGCCGCAGACGATCAGCGGGCGCCGGCTGGCGCGAAGCGCACCCGTCCAGCGCACGACGCGGGCGCGCTCGTCGTCGCTCAGGCCGGCGACCTCGCCCGCCGACGGGTCCAGCTCGTGGACCACGGCCAGGGCGAGGCGCGCGATGTCGGCGGGCGCCGCGTGCCACGTCTCGCCGGCCACCTCGTCGAGCTTGGTCGCGTGCGGCGCGGCGATCCACAGCGGGCTCGGCTCGCGGCGCTTGGCGCGCCCGATGGCGGCATCGTTCCAGCGGCTGATGTCTACCCGCTCTTCCTCGGCCGTCGGGCGCAGCCGCAGCCAGGTGCGCACCGTGAGGTCGAGCATCGGGGCCGTGTTGGTGACGTCTTCGCCGAGGATGAAGACGGCGCCGGCGTGCTGGACGTCGGCCAGGGCGCCGAGCCGCGTGCTCCCGCTGCGGGCGATCTCGAGGACCGCGCCCACGAGGTCGTAGTCCGCGTCCGACATGCCGAGGTAGAAGCGGTCGGGGCCGACCAACGTGCGGAGGGCGTAGTTGGCTTCGAGCGACGCCCTCGGCGAGCCGATCCCGAGCACGCGGCGCCCGCGCAGGAGCGAGGCGGCGGCGTCGAGCGCCCGTTCCCTCCTCACCGAGACGGGCGCTTCGCCCGCGTCCGCGGTCATCGAGAGCGGGCGCCACGCCACCTGCGTGGCGCGGATCCGTTGCGGCGCATTGACGAAGGCGTAGCCGAAGCGACCGCGGTCGCAGAGGAACATCTTGTTGATGTCGCGGTTGTACCGGCTGAGCACGCGGCGCAGCTCACCGTAGCGCGCCCCCGGGGTGGTGTTGCAGCCCAGGCCGCAGTGGGGGCACACCGAGGGCGCGGTCTGCAGGTCCCACTTGCGCGAGTAGTGATGCGTGAGGGTCTTGTCGTCGAAGACCCCGGTGGGGCAGACCTCGATGAGGTTGCCGCTGAACTCGCTCTCGAGCGTGCCGTCCTTCTCGCGGCCGAAGTACACCTGGTTGCGCAGGCCGAAGACGCCGAAGTCGTGGCCGCCGGCGTAGTCGTTGTACAGGCGCGTGCAGCGGTAGCAGGTGATGCAGCGGTTGAGCTCGTGGGTGATGAAGGGGCCGAGGTCCTGGTTACGAAAGGTCCGCTTCAGGCCGCGGTAGCGCCGGTACGCGTGCCCGGTCATCACCGTCATGTCCTGCAGATGACACTCGCCGCCCTCGTCACAGACGGGGCAGTCGTGCGGGTGGCTCATCATCATGAGCTCGATCATGCGGGCGCGGAACCTGACCGCCTCCGCGTCGTCGATGAGGATGCGCGTGCCCTCCTGAGCCTCGACCATGCAGGCCATGGCGATCTCGCTCTTCTCCGCGCCGTCGCGGCCGGTCCAGAAGAGGCGCACGGCGCACTGCCGGCAGGCGCCGATGGAGCCCATGACGGGGTGCCAGCAGAAGAACGGCAGGTCGAAGCCCAGCGAGAGCGCCACGTCGAGCATGTTGCGTCCCGCCTCCACGCGGAACTCCCGGCCGTCGATCACGACGGTTACGAGCTCCGGCCCGGCGCCGCTCTGCGGTTCGCCGGCGCTCACCGCGCGGCTCCTTGCACGTTGCCCGTCATGCCGTGGCCTCCGGACGCGCCGCCGCCTCTTCCGCCGGTGCGTCCGACCCGTCGCCCGGCGCGTAGGGGCACCGGCCTTCCTCGATGTGCTGGACGAAGTCGTCGCGGAACAACCTGAGCGCCGCCTCCAGCGGCTGCATCGCTCCCGGCGCGAGGTCGCAGAACGTCTTGTCGGAGCCCATGAGCCAGACGTGCTCCTGGAGCACGTCGAGATCCTCCGGGCGTCCACACCCCTGCTCGATGTCGCCGAGCAGGGAGACCGACCACTGCAATCCCTCGCGACAGGGCGTGCACCAGCCGCACGACTCCTGGGCGAAGAACTGCAGGAGGTTCAGAGTCATGCCGACTGGGCAGGTCTTGTCGTCCAGCAGGACGAGCGTGCCCGTGCCGAGGCGGCTGAGCGCCTTCTCCATCGATTCGAAGTCCATGGCGACGTCGATGTCCTCGGCCTTGACGAACGCCGTGGAGGCCCCTCCGGGGCTGACGGCGCGCAGCTCGTAGCCGGGCTGCATCCCGCCCGCGTGCACCTCGATGAGCTCGCGCATCGAGGTCCCCATGGGCAGTTCCACGCAGCCCGGCCGCACCACGCGTCCGGCGACGCCGTAGATCTTCGTGCCCCCCTCGTCGGTCATCGACAGGCTCTTCCACCAGTCGGCGCCGTTGCGCACGATGGAGGGCACGGCGGCGAAGGTCTCGACGTTGTTCACCACCGTCGGACGAGCGTACAGGCCGGCGCCCGTCATGTGCGGCGGACGCGCGCGCGGGTTGGGCCGCTGGCTCTCGAGGGCGTTGAGCATGGCCGAGGCCTCGCCGCACATGTAGCGCCCGACGCTCTGGTGCAGGTAGATGTCGAAGGAGAAGCCCGAGCCCAGGATGTCGCTGCCGAGGTAGCCGTGCTCGTAGGCTTCGGCGAGGGCCCGCTCGACGCACGCCAGTGGCTGGTCGTACTGGGCGCGCAGGAAGACGTAGCCGGCGTCCGCCTCGACGGCGAAGCCGGCGAGGATCATGCCCTCGAGCACGAGGTGCGGGTTGCGTTCGAGAAGGAAGCGGTCCTTGAAGCTGCCCGGCTCCATCTCGTCGCCGTTGCAGACGACGTACTTGGGCCGCGGCGCATCGCGGCCGAGCGGCATCGTGCTCCACTTGCGCCCGGTGGCGTAGCCGGCGCCGCCGCGGCCGCGCAGGACGGAGTCGGAGACCGCCTGCGTCACCGCGGCCGGCTCGAGCTCCCGCAGGGCGCGGCCCAGACCCTCGTAGCCGCCGGCGGCGACGTAGTCGTCGAGGAACGCCGGCTGCCCGTCCGGTCGCATGGCCCTGCTCATCGGGCGCTCCCAGCCGTTCGTGCCCAGGGCGCTCAAGCGTACGCCTCCAGGATGGCGCCCACCGCGGGCGGCGCTACGGGCCCGTACAGGTCCGCGTCGACCATCAGCGCCGGGCCTCTGTCGCAGGCGCCCAGGCAGACGATGGGCAGGAGCGTGAAGCGGCCGTCCGAGGTGGTCTCGCCGAGGCCGACGCCGAGCTGCGTCTGGATGGCTGCGCGCAGCTCGGCGTAGCCCAGCGACCAACAGGCGAAGCTGTCGCAGACGAGCACGATGTGGCGCCCGACCGGCCGGCGGAAGAGCATGTTGGCGAACGTCGCCAGGCTGTCGAGCTCCTCGACGCTCATGCCGAGGTACTCGCCGAGGTCGGCGAGTACCTCGTCGGACAGCCAGCGGCGGCGGCGCTGCACGATGCGCATCGCAGTGGCGGCGGCGGCGCGCCGGTCCGGGTAGTGCGGCAGCGCCGCTTCGATCTCCCGGCGTTCGTCGTCGCTCAGGCTCACCGATCCACGTCTCCCATCACGAAGTCGAGGCTGCCGAGGATCGCCACGAGGTCGGCGATCTCGTACCCCCGGGCGAGCAGTGGCAGCACCTGCAGGTGGGGGAAGGAGGGCGTGCGGATCTTGGTGCGGTACGCGCTGTTCTGGCCGTCGCTGATGGCGTAGTAGCTGTACTGACCCTTGCACCCCTCGGTGTAGACGCAGGCCTCTCCGGGCGGCACCACCGGGCCCCAGCTCACCCCCAGGAAGTGCGTGATCAGCGTCTCGATGTCGTGCATCGTGTTGGGTTCCTTCACGGGCGGCGTGGCGAGTGGGTGGTGCGCCTTGTAGGGCCCTCCGGGCATCTGGTCCAGGCACTGGCGGATGATCCTCAGGCTCTGCCGCATCTCCTCGACGCGCACGGCGGCGCGGTCGTAGCAGTCGCCCGTCGAGCCCACGGGGACGTCGAAGTCGAACCAGTCGTAGTGACTGTGCGGGCGCTGCTTGCGCCAGTCCCACGGCAGCCCCGCGGCGCGCAGGTTGGGGCCGGTGACGCCCCACTCGATGGCGTCGGCCACGCTGAGAGCCCCGACGCCGACGGTGCGCGCCTTCATGATGCGGTTGTCCATGATCAGCCGGTCGTATTCGTCGAGGCGGCCGGGCAGGTAGTCGAGGTAGTCGCGCACGGGTTGCTCCCAGCCGTTCGGAAGGTCTTCGGCGACGCCCCCGATGCGGAACCAGTTGGGGTGCATGCGCGCCCCGCAGATGGGCTGGATGACGTCGTCGAAGATCCGCTCGCGGTCCTCGAACGTGTAGAAGACCGGCGAGAGGGCGCCGATGTCCTGCGCGAAGGTGCCGTAGAAGACGAGGTGGCTGGCGATGCGGAAGAACTCGCAGAGCATCACGCGGATGATCTGCGCCCGGTCGGGCACCTCGATGCCGCAGAGCTTCTCGACGGTGAGCACCCACGGCAGGTTGTTGGTCACGCCGCCCAGATAGTCGATACGGTCGGTGTACGGGATGAAGGTGTGCCACGTCTGGCGCTCGCTGATCTTCTCTGCCCCGCGATGGTGGTAGCCGATGTCGGGGATGCAGTGCACGATCTCCTCGTCGCGCAGGCCCACGATGATGCGCAGCGGGCCGTGAGTAGCGCCGTGCTGCGGGCCGATGTTGAGGTACATGAGCGTGGGGTCGTCCTCGGTGCGCGGCAGCCCCCATTCCTCCGGCTTGAAGCGCAACTCCTCCTGCCATTCTTCGAACTGCTCGGGCGGCATGGTGAAGGGTCCGAGCTCCGTGCCCCGCGAGGGCGCTTCTTTGCGCAAGGGATGCCCTTCCCACCAAGAGGGGAGGAGGATCCGCGCCAGGCGCGGGTGGCCGCGGACGTCGATGCCGAACATGTCCCACAGTTCGCGCTCGTACCAGTTCGCGGCCGGCCACAGGTCGGTGATCGTCTCGACCGCCGGGTCATCGTCGCGGAGCGCGACCTTGAGGCGCAGGTCGGCGTTCCGTTCGTACGACAGCAGGTGGTAGAAGACCGTGAAGTCGGCGTCGGGCTGCCCCGCGCGGTGGGCGCGCAGGCGCTCATCGATGCCGCCGAGGTCGTACAGACTGGCGAACGGCCGGGCCGCCTCGGTCTTGAGGTACGCGAGCAGCTCCTTGAGGCGCGTGGCCGGCACCCAGACCGTCGGGATCTCGTCGGCCGTGCGTTGCTCTACGAGCGGCACGTCGGGGAAGCGCGCCTGCAGCTCGCCGACGATCCCGGGCTGCGCGAGCGGGGTGTCGGCGGTCGTCTCCACGTCACACCTCGTCCTGAGGGGCCAGCTCGCCCGCCGCGGCCCGTCCCGGCCGCCGCAGGTCGCGCAGGGAGATGCCGGTGGGCTTCTGCACGGCCTCCGCGCCGAGCACCCAACTGAGCGGGCGGCGCTCGGTCTGTACCTGCGCCTGCAGCAGCAGCAACCCCTCCATGAGGGTGGTCGGCGCCGGCGGGCAGCCCTGCACGTAGACGTCGACGGGCAGGAAGGAGTCGACGCCCTGCACCACGCTGTAGACGTCGTACATGCCGCCCGAGTTGGCGCACGAACCCATCGAGATGACCCAGCGCGGTTCCATCATCTGCTGGTAGAGCTGCAACACCGTGGGAGCCATCTTGCGGAACACGGTGCCGCCGACGATCATCACGTCGGCCTGGCGCGGCGAGATGCGCAGCACCTCGGCGCCGAAGCGGGCGATGTCGTAGCGCGGCGTGAGGCTCGTCGCCATCTCGACGAAACAGCAGGAGAGCCCGAACCCGAACGGCCAGAGGGAGTTCTTGCGGCCCCAGGCGACGAGGTTCTGCAGGCTGCCCAGCACGACCGCCTGTCCCTGGCCCGGCCCGGGCCGAGTGTCGTCGTCGATCAGCGACTGAAGAGCGCCGGCCGTGCGCGATGGCCCGGGTCCTCTACGCGGCGCCACGGTCACCTCGCTCCGCAGCCGCCATCTTGGGCGCGTACGTCATCGCGGGCGCCCTCGCCGCAACCGCCGCCGCCGTCCTGCCGTGCCCCAGTCGAGCCCGCCGATCTTCCAGAGGTACACGAGCCCGGCGAAGAGGAGCAGGACGAAGAACAGGATCTCCAGATAGCCCGTCCAGCCCAGTCGTCGTGCGTTGACCGCCCAGGCGAAGATGAACACGGCCTCCAGGTCGAAGATCACAAAGAACAACGCGACCTGGTAGAACTCCACGGAGAGCCGTTTGGGGAGCGGTCCCGCCGGTTTGATGCCCGACTCGTAAGGTATCCCTCGCTCTGGTCCGCGGTGGCGCTCGCCGAGCAGCGCCGAGACCACGATGATCGCCGCCACGATGACCAGCACGAGGGCGGCGTACAGCACGGCCGGCCAGACTGCCACCGCTACGAGTAGACCGGTCACACAACCCCCCTGGTGCACGTTGCCCCGTCGCCCGCCGCGTCGGCCGGGCCTGGTCGTCACGCCGGCTGAGCCGCTACTGCGATGCTGGACGCGGGCGCCGTCGCATGGTAGAGAACCTATCAGTATCAAGGGGAGCGGCTTGTGTCACGTTTCCCGCTCCACTATTTTCTCGAACGCGACCGCTCAGCACGATAGCATGGCGGCGAGACGCGAAGGACCAGGGGGTCCTGCAGATGGACCGATCGGCGGTGCACAACGGGGAGCGGAGGGGCAGGTGCTTCTGTCGCGCTCCCGGCCGCCCACGCCTTGGTCCGCCGGCGCTGCTGTGCGTCATCCTCGTCGTGCTCTTCGTCGCCGCCGGGCCGGCCGGCGCCTCTTCGCCGCCCAGCCCTTCGCCGTCGGCTGAGGCTTCTCCCGGCGCCAACCCCGCGGCCGAGGTCTTCGCGGAAAACTGCTCGGGGTGCCACGGGAGCCGCGGTGAGGGCGGCTTCGGCCCCCCTCTCGCGGCGGCCGGCTTCGCGAGCCTCGTGGCTCCGATGGTCGCTGAGGGCGGGATCCAGATGCCGTCGTTCGGCGACCAGCTGAGCGACGCCCAGATCCAGGGCGTCGCGGAGTACGTGGCCGCTCACATCGCCGACCCGGCGTCGCACGAGGCCGTGGTCGCCGACGGCGGCGAGATCTACCGCCTCTACTGCGCGGGCTGCCATAGCACCACCGGCCGCGGCGGCGCGCTCACCCGCGGCCGCAATGCCCCCGATATCTCGCAGTATCCGGCGGCGGAAGCGCTCGCCGCCATGATCCTCGGTCGCGGCAACATGCCCGCGTTCGCCGGAAACACGCTCGATGTGCGCCAGCAGACCGCGGTCGGGCTCTACGTGGGCGTCCTCGTGGATCCGCCTTCGCCGGGCGGCCGCGGCCTCGGCTACCTGGGGCCGGTGACCGAGGGCGCCGTCGCGGCCATCGCCCTGCTCATCCTGATCTTCCTCGCCGTGTGGCTAGCGTGGAAGTCGAGGACGGCGGCGCCGTGAGCGACCGAGAGACCGGCACTCACGGCGCCCCGCCCGTCCAGGGCGGCGGCAGTTCACCGCCGGCCCGCGGCGGCGGCTCGCCGCCGGGCTGGCCGGCGGCCATCGGGCTCCTCGTAACCGTCGTCGGAGCCGTGGGCTTCGTCGTGGCGTTCGTCATGAACGCCAGCACGGCCTGGCTCGGCGGCTCGCTGGCGGCCGCCCTGCTCGGCCTCGGCGTGGCGCTCGCCTACTGGGGCCGCGATCTCGCCGGGGACGAGGTCATCAGCGGTCCGTATCCGGCGCCGCACGACGACGTCCCCGGCGCGGCCGCGCTGGGCGGCGATCTCGAGCAGAGCGCCCACGTCATCACCCGGCGACGCTTGCTGTCGAGGTTCCTCATCGCCGGCGTCGGCGTCTTCGCCCTCAGTCAGGCCGTGATCCTCGGGGCGCTGGGTCCGCGCCCCGGGCGGAGCCTGTTCGTGACGGCCTGGAGGCCCGGGAGCCGTCTCGTCACCTTCGACGGCGAGCCGGTGACCCGGGACGTTCTTGCCGCCGGGGGCATCCTCGTGGCGTTCCCCGAAGGGCACACCGACGCGGCTGACTCCCAGATCGCGCTCTTCCACTTCATCGGCGGCGAGCTCAAGCCGCAGCCCGGGCGCGAGACCTGGAGCCCGGAGGGCTTCGTCGCCTACTCGCGCATCTGCACCCACGTCGGTTGCAACGTCGCCCAGTACATGGACGAGGTCCAGATGCTCGCCTGCCCGTGCCACCAGTCGACCTTCGACCTCCTCGATGGCGCGCGGCCCGTGGCGGGACCGGCGCGGCGGCCTCTTCCGCAACTCCCGCTCGCCATCGATCCCCAGGGCTACCTCGTGGCGCAGAGCGACTTCACCGAACCGGTCGGCCCCGGCTTCTGGGATG
>Ga0209539_1001228_pt1 | contig 14001 bp, 17 predicted proteins | sample BarGraNGADG00312_2_FD_184499 | JGI IMG/M metagenome (GOLD analysis project Ga0209539, IMG submission 184499) | Arctic peat soil microbial communities from Barrow, Alaska - Barrow Graham LP Ref core NGADG0011-312 (SPAdes) (version 2) | ecosystem: Environmental > Terrestrial > Soil > Wetlands >... | reverse complement strand
CACGTTCAGCCACCGGACGTTCTAGCCCGCGCCTTTGGCGAGCCGCCGGGCCCGCAAGCCGGGGCTCGGACCACCCTGCAATGAAAGGAAGTCCCGAAATGTCCGTCCATCACACCATCACGACAGGTCTCGCCGCTGGCGCCCTCCTGGGAGCTTCGCTCCTCCTGTCCCCCACAGCCACAGCCGCCCCACCCAACCCCTCTCCGCTCGGCACATTCACGTGCGTCGAGGGCAACTCGATCAGGACCCTCGACGTCTCCGGGGTGAATCTCCCGAGGTTCCCCCACCAGGTCGGCTTCGTTGGCGGCAAGGCAGTAGTGGGACGTTGGATGAGAAACGTTGACGAGGGAACGCTCAACGTCATCGAGGGGCCGAACGGGCCTGAGGTCATCCCGTTCTCCCTTGACATCTCCGGACCTCTCAACCCAGGCCGCCAGACAAACACCCCCGACCTGTCCACGCTGACACCATGCAGCACCGGCGGCGGTCCAGGGACCAGCGAACAGTTCCCATTGGATCAGGGATCGGTCGACCAACTGGGGCTTGACGACAGCTATGTCGGTGCCCTCGTCACGGTCACCGAGACCTGGTCCGAAACGGTGTGGATCAATCGGGTCCAACTGTCCAAGCGCTGAGCCGGCACCGCGTCGAGGGGTGGGCCATTGCGCTCACCCCCCGAAGCCGCAACCGGCCGAACCAGTGCCCGTCTACGTGCTGCGCCCCGGTCGGATCAAGCCGGCCTCGTAGCATCGCACGACCACCTGGACCCGGTCGCGGGCACCGAGCTTGGCCAGGATAGAGGTGACGTGGGATTTCACGGTCGTCTCGCCGAGGAAGAGCCGGGTGGCGTTCATCCTCGCCGGGACCACGCCAGCAGCTCGTCCGGCGGAAGTGGGGTCGTGATCCCGCGCACGCGCGATGCTCCGGCATGGGGGGCGGGTGGGGGTGGTTGAGACAACCCCCCACCCGCGGACCTCAACGCGCGGCGGCGCTTTGTGCTTGAGCGAGGTCTGCGTCGTCGTCGGCGAAGAGGTCCTCCGCGGAGGCGGATTCGTAGCGGTCGACGTCGAGAATGCCCTCCCGCTTCGCCACGATCGTGGGCACGAGGGCCTGGCCAGCCACGTTCACGGCGGTGCGGCCCATGTCGAGGATCGGGTCGATCGCGAGCAGCAGGCCAACGCCCTCCAAGGGCAGGCCGAGGGTGGACAGGGGTGAGGGTGAGCATCACGATCGCTCCGGTCAGGCCGGCGGTGGCGGCGGATCCGACGACGGAGACGAACGCGATGAGCAGGTAGTCCACGATCGAGAGCTCGATCCCGAAGAACTGCGCGACGAAGATCGCGGCGATCGCGGGGTAGATCGCGGCGCACCCGTCCATCTTGGTGGTGGCGCCGAGGGGGACGGCGAAGGAGGCGTAGGCCCGTGGGACTCCGAGGTTGCGGTGCGTCACCCGCTCGGTCACGGGAAGGGTCCCGATGGAGGAGCGGGAGACGCCTGGTACAACCACATGTACGCCCGTGGACTGTACGTCGAGGAAGGCCAGACGGTCACAGCAGGGCAGGTGATCGCCGGGGTGGGCAACAACGGACGCTCCACCGGCCCCCACCTCCACTTCGAAGTCCACACCGACGACGACCTCACCACCACCGACCCCATGGCGTGGCTCGCCCAGCAGGGCGCCGTCGACGCGAGCCTCCTCCCCACCACCGGGTAGCGACCACGTCGAGCGGCCACCATCGCCACTCCCACCCGAGAGAACCCAGCACCCAGCCAACAGCCCACCGACCGGAGTCGAAAACATACAAGGCCCATAGCCGATCAGTTGGAGGCACCGAGGTCCTAATGAGGCTGCGCCTCTGACCGCCGAGCGGGGGGCTGGCGTGGCGGGGTGGGGGCGTCGGTGGGGCACGTCCCGAAGCCGCGTGCCCACCTGCACGTGTGCGTCAGGCCCAGAGATTTTGGACCACGATGCCACCCACCGCGGCGAGCAGGGCGAGCAGGAGGACCCGGCGGGCAAAGTCCCTCCGACCCGAGAGTCGGAAGGCTGCGAGCACCGCTGCCGCAGCAGCGAACTCCAGAACGACCACCAGCGACCCCGCCGCCACGAAAGTGCCCGTCATGTCGATGGCCGTCCACAGGGAGACGATGCCCATCGATGCCAGTACCACCCCGAGCAGTCCGCCCTGAGCCGCACCGATCAGGATGCTGCGGGGTTCCACACGGTCGATTGCGTACGCCAGGAAGGCCACGCCGATGAGGAGTGCCGCGTAGGCGACGGGTATCCGGCGGAAGAGCACCTCGTCAGGCAGCAGACTGGGCTCACGCTCCTGGTCGAAGAGCGGCATGAACACCCCGGCGTTGAAGAACAGGTCCAGCCCGATCGTCAGGGCCCAGGCCGAGAGAACCGGCCGCAACGCCCACACCCGTTGGTGATCACCGCTGGGACTGCGTGTCTGGTCCAGTGGCATGATGTGCTCCTCATTGCTGTCCGCTGTCCAGTGTGACGTATTCCACCCCCAAGAGAGGGCGAGGACCACCAAACAGCAGGCGAAACAGGAACTCGGCGAGCACCTGCACCTGAACTTCGCCGCGGTGTGCATCACCATCGAGGAACGATCGGTGGGCGAGTGCCGCGACGCAGCGGACGCCGTGCTGCACCCGCTGCACGACCTCGACGTCGACGTCCCCTTCGCCGTCATCGAGGACCCCCGCTACGAATGGTTGGGCACCCTGTGCCGCTACCACCCCAGCTCGGCATGCACGACGTGGCCGGAGCTCCGGGGCATTCACGGCGTGGTCACAGGCCTGTAGGGATGGTGTCCCATGCTGTCCCGAGGTGGCGTGGATGGCCGCGAGGATCTGCTCCGAGCCCGGGGCGGGGGTTGAGGGGCGAGGCAGTGGACACTGCGGGTGGTCCTGGCTCAGGCAGCGTTCCTCGCGGACTTCTCGCTCGCCTACGTGGATAGAGCCGACTGGCAGCCCATCCGGCAACGCTCGGTTATCTCCTTCCGGAGGCTGGTGGGAGATCACCCTGGCGTGCCGACCCGACCGGCTCGAAGTTCCAGGCGAACAGATCGGGGCGAGTCTCAGATGAGCCCAACGGCTTCAAGGTCGTGTGCCAGCCTCGAACGCGGGCACAGTGCAACCGACCGCCCGGGAGCCGCTGGAGGGCGTGGCCTGCTCAGGTGCCGGCCATCGACTGACGCATCGCTTCGTCAGTCCCGGGGTCCCGTCGCGCGACCCAGGCGAGGACATCCTGTGGGACACGGCTGCTCATGACGGCGCGGTGCCCGACACCCGGGTACATGACGACAGTGCAGTCTGGGATGCGGGCGGCCGTCTCCTCAAACGCCGAACGCGGGATGTACTCGTCAGCGTCGCCGTAGACCATCAGGACCGGGACCTGGACGTGCTGGACGTGATCGAGCACGTCGCGGGCGTCGAAGGCACACTCGGCTTCGGCTTCGACCAGCAGGTCACCCGCGGGAACCTCCAGCGTTGCGAACAGTGCACCCAACACGGGAGCGGCGAGCCGTCTCAGCCAAGCGACCCGAGTCCCGGGCATCATGAACTCGAGCATGACCGCGGCGGCTTGGGTGTGACGACCTTCAGCCCGAAGGCGGGCCCAGCGCCGGTCCAGCTCCTTACCTTCCTCGGGAACTGTGGCCGCGGCGCCGGCGGCGACGACCAAGCGTGCCACCTCCGGATGGTTCGCCGCGAGATAGAAGGCGATCAGCCCGCCGTAGGACTTGCCCACGACCAGATCGACCTGCCCACCCAACTCCTCGCGGATGAAACGGGCGTGATCTGCGGCCATGTCCGCGATCGAGTGCCCGATCGGCATGTGGCGCGGCCGGGTCACGAAGCAGACCCGATACCCCGCAGCCAGATAGTGCTTCCAGTCCCCGGTCATCATCATCGCCAGCGGGCCGGACGGGATCATGCTCCCCGGTCCGCCCGGAATGATCAGCACAGTCCGTGCCCCGTCCCCGGTTACGACGTACTCCATCCCACCGGCGGACACACCCGTCCGCCGTGGGAGGCTCGTGGCATCCCCTCGCCGACCGCGCCACAACACCACAACCGCGGCGCCGCCAGCAACCGCCGCCGCCAACCCGATCCCCTTCCGAGTACTCATGAACGATCCTCCCGAACCCAATCGTCCTCCTCCAGTGCTCACGGTCCTACTGTTCTACGCTCGTTCAAGGGCACAAGGTCCCAGAGCCGCGTCGCATCATGAGGGCAATCATCGGACGGCCTGGGAAGACCGAGGTCTGACAGACGCGCACGCGCGGGCTCGGGCCTCGTGGCTGCCCCGAGGCCGGATTCAGGCGGTCTCGGCGCTGCCGACGAGCTCCTGCTGACTGTCGGAGTCGAAGGCCGTGCTTGGACTCGATGCGGTCGGCTTGCGGCCGCGCGCAAAGAGCCCCCCACGGCCGAAGCGGATCACCAGATCCGTGAACCCAGCGTCCTCGAACATCCGCCGGTAGTCCGCCTCGCCCCACCGTCCATCGGAGGCGCCGGCATTCTCGGTGGGCGTCTTCGCCGGGACGGGGTCAGCGGCCACGAACCGGCCGCCGGGGCGCAGCACCCGGAACACCTCAGCCGGACTCGCCGGCGCGTAGATGGCGATGGCTGCCGAGAACGTGCCGTCGCCGAACGGGAGCGCCGCCGCATCGCCGAGCACCAACTCCGCCGCGCCCGACGCGATCCGGCCCGCCAGCCGCCGCCCGGCCGCGCGCAGCATCAAGGGGGACGCATCGAGGCCGACGACCCGGCGGACGTGCTGCGCCTTGGCAGCCACGAACCCGCCGGGCCCGCAGCCGATGTCGAGCAGCTCGTCGTCGGGGCGCAGGTCAAGCATGTCGGCGACGGTCCGGTACACGCCCGCCTCGGCGATCGGCATCATCCTGGAGGTCAGCCAGCCCACCGGCCCGTTGCACCAGAACGCCTGCGACCCGCCCGGCGCGAACGCCGTGAACCGCGCGTCCTCGTCGGGCAAGGCCTTGCCCGTCCCGCGCCCCCCGAACCGGCCGCGGACGAATGCCGCGCCCGCGACCATGGCTACCGTCCCGCCAGCGATGAGCGCGACCGTGGTTTGTCTGCGCATATCCGCCTCCCTCAGGAAGCCCAACCGGAGGCGACGCCGTCGTCGCCTCCTATCGATAAGCGTGCTCTCGACCCAGAAGCTCGCAAGGGACCAAGGACCTTGGGGACGGCCCGAACCCCGCTGACCGGGATCCCCAACACCTGGTCCAGCTCCCGAACCGCATCAAGACGCCCGACCCGGTCCAAGGTAGGGGAGCCGAATGCTGTCTGCCGTCATGGAGTGGGCGCTCTTCCCTTCGATCACGGATCGGAGGAGGATCGCGGTGCGGTTTGGCTCTCGAAGAGGAGGAGGTCGACGTGCGCGGGGCAGTCTTTGGAACTCTCGCGGGGATCGGTGCGGTGGCCGCCGCCGGGGTTGGCTTCATTCGGTATCGGTTGCGGGGGATCCCGCCGCCGGTCACCGGTGTCTTCCCGAACGGGATGGCCTACGCCCGGTTGGGCGCCGGACCGAAGACCTGCCTATTCCTCCGTGGTGGCCCGGGGAACGTGGTGCCGATGGGGCCGGTGTTCCGTGCGTTCTCGGTGGACATTCTCCGTCCCTTCCTGGAGAGCGGCTACTCCGTGTGGGTGGTTACTCGAAGGCAGAACATGCCGCGGGGTCACAGCATCGAGGACATGGCCGTGGACCACGCGGCGTTGATCGTGGACGAATTCGACGGGAAGGTCGATCTCGTTATCGGGGAGGAGGCTTACGGCGGGATGATCGCCTTCTGTCTCGCGGCCCGACACCCTGACCTGTTCGATCATGTTGCCGTTTGGCTCGCTGGCCACCGGCTGAGCGAGGAGGGCAAGGAGCTCGAGCTGGGTTTCGGGAGGTTGATGGCCGAGGGCCGCACAGGTGACGCCGGCGCACTGCTCGTCCGTGCACTCATGCCCGGCCTCCGGGTGCCGGGCGTCGACCGCATCTTTGGCGCCGTTTTGGTCCGGATGGCTTTCGGGACGCTGCACCAGTATTTCCGGAACGACGTACTGGTGGAAGCCGAGGCCGTGGCGGCCTTCGACGGACGGCAGATCCTGCCGAAGATCCAGGTGCCGGTGCTGCTGATCGGCTGCGATCAGGACCTCGAGATCACACGGGAGATCTTCGAGGAGACAGCCGAGCTGATCCCCGACTGCACACTGCTCATCTACGAGGGAATGAACGGTTTCCAAGCGGTCAACGATAAGCGGTTGCCCATGGACGTCCTCCACTGGGCGGAGCCCTCAATCGGCGGCGCGACCCCCTGAGCGTCCTCCGAGGCTGCGCGAGTGGCTGTCAAACGGACGTGTTTTCTGGATGGCTTGTCGGATGACCTGAGGTTGCCTGGCCTGCTGGAGCGTGGAGACTGGGTGGCCGCGTCCCCGTTCGTCCTATGGTGCGGGAGTGGGATCGAATCCGGTGGCCGCGAGAGCCTCGGCCATTGCTTGCGCGCCGGCCGCGCCCGGGTGGATGCCATCCTCACTGATCAGCCCGGCGGCACTGGGGTCCGAGACGGTGAAACTGTTCTCTGCTCACGCCGTCTCGAGCGTCGAGCTGAACCGGCCGAAGCGTGATGAAACGACAGCACGACAGCACGAGATCGCTGTCGGGTTCGTGGCGAGCACTGCGCCGCTGGTCCAGCGAGTACTCGTCCCGTCCCAGCCCCAGGATCCGGGCAATGGACGCTCATCGCGGGCACCGCCCGCCACGAGGAGCGCTGTTCCGGAACATGGGCCGCTCCCACTCGAATCAAGTAGGGACCGTCAGCGGGTACGCAGTTCTCCAGCGAGCCCCATCGCCACGACCCAGTATTCAGCGGGGCGGCGAGTCGTGCAAGCAGTTGGCCGGACGCGCTACGCTGGCCGTCACCTCGACACCGACACCCGACCTCCCCTGAGGTGGAGGACCATCATGGCAAGCGCGCCGACCAGGGCGCCGGTCCCGGCGATGAGGAGGGGCAGGACGCCCGCCCCTGGTCCGGCGTCCCACAGTAAGCCGGCCCAGATGCCCGCGACGAGGACCGCCCCACTGCTCAACCCCTGGAAGGCGCCTTGCGCGCGTCCACGGTGTTCGGCGGGCACCAGGGTTGACACCCAGGCCTTCCCCACACCATCGGTGAAGGCCGGGAACAGCCCGTAGAGGGCGAGGAGCGCGAACACCGCCGTCCCGCCTGTCACGAGACCCAGCCCGAGGTAGACGACGCCGAATGCGAGCAGTCCCACCGCGTACACCAGGGGCCGCGGCCACCGGTCGGTCAGTACCCCAGCCGGGTAGGAGCCCACGGCGTACACCGTGTTGAACAGGACATACGCCAGCACCACCTTGGTGGTGGAGAACCCCAACTCAGAGACCCGCAGCAGCAGCAACGCGTCGGAGAAGTTCACCAACGAGATCACCACGAGGACGCCCGTGACGAGCCAGAAGCGGGTAGGCAGCGGGGAGCGGCCCACCACGCCTCGCGGGGCGGCCGTGGGTGCCTCAGCCCTGGGCGGGCTCGCGTCCCGCGGTTCGCGCACGAACACGACGAGCAGAGCGGACAGGGCTGCCGGGATGACCGCCCACCACAGCGCAGCGCGGAGATCCCCGTTCATCACGGACAGCGCCCACAGCCCCAGGAGCGGTCCAACGACGGCGCCAAGGGTGTCACCAGCCCGGTGGAACCCGAACGCGCGCCCCAAGGACTGCTCAGGCACCGATGACGCGATCAGCGCGTCACGCGGGGCCGACCGGATGCCCTTCCCGAGCCGGTCCACGACCCGACCCACCAACACGAACGGCCACACCGAAGCCGCGGCAACCAGCACCTTCCCGACGGCCGCCAGCCCGTAGCCGGTGCCGATGAACGCCTTGCGACCCGTCCGGTCCGACCATCGTCCAGCGACATACCGAGTCAGACCAGCAGTGGCATCAGCGACCCCTTCAATGACACCGAGGACCACCGGTGGGGCGGCCAACACCCCCGTGATCAACAACGGGAGCAACGGGTACAACAACTCACTGGCCGCATCCTGCATGAACGAGACCAAGGTGAGGACAACGAGGTTGCGGCTAAGCCAACGCCCGGACGGGCTCGTCATGACACACGCCTCCATGTCAAATCTGCAGCGATTCCAATGAAGATGGAGTCGCGCGCCCACCGCCCTCAATGTTTCCCATGCTCGCACATGCCAGGGACGGTCACCCGAAGCAGACTCGACACTCCCGCGCCGAAGCCACCGAGACCAGGCACGACCAATCCGCTGATCGCTGATCGTCCATCAAACGGACGAGTTTGATGAACGTTTGACCGTGTCACCGAGATGGGGTGTACCGCACAGCGGCGCCCGCCGCCGAGTGGCGTGACCTGGCCGCTGTTACTGGTGGCCGTGTCTCAGAGGGTCTCGAGCAGGTCTTCCATCTCGGTGATTTCGGTTTCCTGGGCAGCGCCGATGGTGTGGGCGAGGTCGAGCATCTCGGTGTTCGTACCGTCAGCGAGCTGGGTCTGGGCCATGTCGAGGGCGCCTGTGTGGTGGGCGATCATGAGTTCGAGGAAGCGGCGGTCGAAGTCGGTGCCGGTGGTTTGCCCGAGTTCGGTCATCGCCTCGGCTTGGTCGAGGCCGTCCATTTCCATGGAGCCGTGGTCCATGCCGGTCATGTTGCCTGTGGCGGTGGGCTCACCCTTGCCTTCGAGCCATGCGGTCATCTGGTCGATTTCGGGTCCTTGGGCGGCTCGGATGCGGGTGGCGAGGTCGCGGACTTCGGGGGTGGTGGCGCGTTCGAGGGCAAGGTCGGCCATCTCGATCGCTCCGACGTGGTGTTCGATCATCATCTGGGCGAAAGCGGTGTCGGCGCTGTTGTGTCCGTCGCTGGCTGTCTCACTGGCCTGGGTCGTCGGGGTGGCCGTCTCGGTGGTGGGGGTGGTGTCGGGTGACGCGCAGCCGGCGATCGTGAGGCTGAGGATGATCGCGGTGGCGGCGAGGACGGTCCGGGACGTGGGGCGGCGACGAGTCATGGGGAGCTTTCTGTTCGGGGCGTCGGCCACCGTGCGCGGACTGGGATCCGGGCGGGCGGCAGAGGGATCTGGTAGGTAGGTTCACCCGGGACGAAGGTCCGCGTCAATCGGCGGCGGGGTTTCTTCATGGCTTCTTCATCGTGGATGTCTCGACCCCGAGGGCCTTGTCGAATCTTCATCGGTTCGGCGATTCCTCACCGTCGAGGGCGTTCCTCGGGATGCGGGTGACGGGGTGCTTGCCCAGCGTGGGTCGGGGCGCATCGCGCTGCAGAGTTCAGGGTTTCTTCGTCGGTCCTTGACGGGAATGCCCGGGGGCGGGGCGCATGCTCAGGGCAAGTGCACCAAGGAGGTGGTGATCGTGGTCCTTCCCGTCATCTTCGTCTGCGTGGTGTATCTGGCGTTGGGGCTGTGGGTGATCGCGATGATCTTCCCCAACCCGCAGGCCCCCACATCCGGGACGAGCCCTACCGAGAGGAACCCTGACCATGACAAGCCCACGAGGACACAGTCATTCCCCGACGTCACACCTGGCGGGGATGCTCGCCGCGGGAGCGGTGATCGTGATGGTGCTGGTGGTCGCGGGCAGATCCTGGGGTGAGGCCCTGCCGTTGGCCGCGCTGCTGGCCTGCCCGTTGATGATGATCGGCATGATGTTCATGATGGGCCGCACCCAGGGTCACGGCATGGGCCACACCGAGCAGCGGAGCGAGGACGGCCGCGGCGAGACCATGGAGGCTGCGAGCCCAACACCTCGGGGCGGCGCGGAAGGGTGATCAGCGGCCGGCGGTGCCCGGCTGGAGCGGCAGGGTGACGGTGAAGATCGCACCTTGGCCAACGCCGGGGCTGGCGGCGGTGACGGTGCCCCCGTGGGCGCCGACGATGGCCCGCACGATGGCAAGGCCCACGCCGGACCCCCCGTGGGCGCGGTCGCGCGCGGTGTCCACCCGGTAGAAGCGTTCGAACAGGTGGGGGACGTGCTCCGGGTCGATGCCCGCGCCGGTGTCGCTCACCTCGAGGACCACGTTGGATCCCTTGGTGGCGGCGGTGAGGGTGACAGAGCCGCCGCGGGGGGTGTGGCGCAGGGCGTTGTCGAGCAGGTTGGTGAGGACCTGGCCGAGCCGGTCGGCGTCGCCGTGCACGACGGCGTGTTGGGCGTCATCGGCGACCCGCACGTCCAAGGCGACTCCGGTGTCGGCGTACCGGGCGGCGGCCTGGGTGTGGGCGTCCGCCACGACCCGCGCGACCCGCAGGGGGGTGCGGCGCATGGTGAGCCCGCCCTCCTCGGTGGTGGTGACCAGGGCGACGTCCTCCCCGAGGCGCGCGAGGCGGGCCACTTGGGTGCGCAGCATGGTCAGGGTCTTGGCGTCAGCTTCGCGGACGCCGTCCTGGAGGGCTTCGAGGTAGGCGTCGAGGGTCGCGACCGGGGTGCGCATCTCGTGGGCGAGGTCGCCGAGCATGCGGGTGCGGCTGGTTTCGATCGCGCCGAGGTCGGCGGCCATGGTGTTGAACGCCTCGGCCAGTTCCTCGAAGTCGCGGCCCATCCCCATGGGTGGGACCCGGGCGGTGTGGTCCCCGACCGCGACCCGGCGGGCGGCCTGGGTGGCCGTGGCCAGGGACCGGCCCACCCGGCGGGTGAGATAGCCGCTCACCACCGCCGACGTCGCCACCGCGGCCACGAGGGCCACGGCGAGGGAGATGGCGGAGGCGTTCCGGAAGGCCTCCTCGGCGTGCACCAGGGCGGCGGGGTCGTTGGTCCCGCTGTGCCGTAGGTGGTCGGTGAAGATGCCGGGTCCGATCGCGGCGGCCACCACCCACGCCGTGGCCGCTGCGACGAGGACGACAGCGGTGGTCGCGGCGAACAGGCGGGGGGCGAGCCCCCAGGCCTGCGGGCGCCTGGGGCTCATCTGCCGGTGCCCATGCGGTAGCCCACCCCGCGCACGGTGCGCACGAACCGGGGTTCGGCCGGGTCGTCGCCGAGTTTGCGGCGCAGGTGGCCGATGTGGACGTCCACAAGGTGCTCGTCCCCGACCCAGCCCGCGTCCCAGACCGCCTCGATGAGTTGGCCGCGGGTGTAGACCCCGCGAGGCCGGGCGGCGAGGGCGGCGAGGATGTCGAACTCGGTGCGGGTCAGGTCCACCGGTGCCCCGTCGAGGCGGACCTCCCGGGCGGCGACATCCAGGGTGAGGGGTCCGAAGGAGAGAACCTCGGGAGCGGCCTCGGCGGCGTGGCGGGGTCGGCGCAGCATGGCCCGGACCCGGGCGAGGAGCTCGCGGGGGCTGAACGGCTTGGTCATGTAGTCATCCGCCCCGACGGACAGCCCGATGAGCTTGTGGATCTCGTCGGCGCGGGCGGTCAGCATGATGATGTAGCAGTCGGAGAAGGTCCGTACGGTGCGGCAGACCTCGATGCCGTCCACCCCCGGCAGGCCCAGGTCCAGGACGAGGACGCCCGGGTCCCAGGCGCGGGCCTTGGCGATGGCGGTTTCCCCGTCGCCGGCCACGGCGGTGGCGAACCCGTCCCGCTCGAAGTAGCTCGCGATCACCTCGGCCAGGGGTGCCTCGTCGTCCACGATCAGTACCCGCGGCCGGTCCGCGTTCGCTTGTCCCATCATGGGGACATTATGGGCTCCGGTGACCCGGCCCCCGCCGCCGGGGGGTGGGTCACGGGCAGGGCAGAGGAATTCCTTCATCGAATCTTGACCAGCCCGTCAGGGAAACCGGCGGGTGCGGTGACGAGACTGGCGGTGGTTCGATGTCCAGACCTCCGGAGGAAAACATGACCGCGACCCCGCCCGTCGTCACCGTGGTGCACGCCCCGGGGTGCCATTTCTGTGAGGACGCCGAACGTGTGCTCACCGAACTGGCGGACCAGGTCCCGCTCGACGTGCGGCTGGTGCCGTCCGGCTCGGTGGCGGGCCTCCGGCTGGTCGCCGCGCACCGCCCCGCCATGTTTCCCCTGGTCCTGGTGGACGGGGCCTTCTTCAGTGCGGGGCGCCTGCCCCACCGCCGGCTCCGTACGGTTCTCACCTCCCGGGCCGGCGCGCCTGCCGCAGCGGTCGGCTGAGCGATGGGTTTGGAGCTGCTCGCCACCGGGAGTGTCCTGGCGGCGTTCTTCGCCGGGGGGGTGGCCCTGTTCGCACCCTGCTGCATCGTCTTCCTGGCCCCGAGTTACCTCGCCGGCGCGGTGAAGAACCGGCGCTGGCGGTTGCTGCCGCTGACCTTCACCTTCGCCGCGGGTCTCGCGCTCGTCCTCGTCCCGATCACGCTGGGGGTCTCGATGATCGCCGGCGCGATCAACAACTACCACGCCCAGCTGTACTGGGCCGGCGGTCTGCTGATGATCGCCCTGGCCGGGCTCTCCCTGTCCGGGCGCATGTGGTCCCTGCCTTCGTTCCTGCGGGCCCCCGACACCACCCGGGGTGACACCGCCAGTTTCTTCGCCCTGGGGGTGTTCTCCGGGATCGCCTCCAGTTGCTGTGCCCCCGTGCTCGCCGGGGTCATGACCCTGTCCGCGCTGTCCGGGTCCGCCGCCGGTGGGGTGGTCCTCGGCCTGGCGTACGTCTTCGGCATGGTGTTCCCGTTGTTCGTGATGGCCCTGGTCTGGGACAGGGCCGGCCTGGCGGACAAGCGCTTCTTCCGGGCCCGGCTCATCCGGCTGCGCGTGGCCGGCCGCGTCCTGGTGACCAACACCGTGAACCTCGCCGTCGCCGTCGCGTTCACGGCCATGGGCCTGGCCATCATCGCCTTGGCGGGCAGCCGGAACATGACCGGCGGTACGACGGTGCAAACCGCAATCGGCGAGTGGTTGGCCCGCGTTTTCGCTGGGGTGCAGGACTGGCTCGCCCCGGTACCCGAACCGATGCTCGGCCTCGCCCTGCTCGCGGTCGCCGCCGCGTTCATGGCCGCCACCCTGCGCGACCGCCGCCATGCGCCGGCAACCACGGACACCGAGGACACGGCGAAACTCACGACCGACGGCGACGGCGACGGCGATGTGGCGGGCGACGAGTGCCACGAGTGCGCCGCCGACCCCGTTCCCCACATTCCTGCCAGCGAGTACCCGGAAGGATCCCCGCGATGAGCTCCACCACCCACCCTCGCCCCACGAAACACGACCGGGCCCAGGAGAAGGCCGCCGCACTCAAGGCAGCGGCCGCAGCCGCGGAAAGGCGTCGCCGGCGAATACGGATCGCCGGAATCAGCGCCGCGATCCTGGTGGTCGCGCTGGTCGCCTACGGGCTGCTCACCTCACAGGCCCAGTCCTCCGCCGAGGCCCGCCCCGCCCCGGACTTCACCCTGCCCACCACCGACGGCGGGAGTGTCACCCTGTCGGACCTGCGCGGCTCCCCGGTGGTGTTGTACTTCAACGAGGGTGCCGGGTGCGGGTCCTGCACCGTGCAGATGGCCGAGATCGAGAAGAACCCGGGCTTCGTCGACGCCGGCATCACGGTCCTGCCGATCGTGATGAACACCGCCGAACAGATCCTGCCCGACCTGGAACGCTACGGGGCCACCACCCCCTACCTCCTCGATGACGGCACCGTCTCCGCGGCCTACGGCACGCTGGGGTCCGGGATGCATGAGGGCCTGCCCGGTCACGGGTTCGTCCTCATCGACGCCGACGGGGTGCAACGCTGGCAGGGCAACTACCCCTCGATGTGGCTGGACCCCGCTGACCTGCTCGACGAGGTCACCTCCCGGCTGTGACCCGCCTCTCAACGTTGATGAAGGTTCAATGAAGCCTGTTACCGAACCGTGACATCTGGCTGGCGGCTGGGTTAGCGTCGAAGTGGCTTCCGGACCAACACCCCGGAAGTACGCCCGGGGCTGAGTCCGAACCCTGCCACCGCCCGGGGCAATCCTCCAATCCGACAGTGGCAGGGACGGGGGAACCGACATGTGTGGCCCATCAGGGCCTTGGGGTGAAATGCGCCGCGGCGCAT
>Ga0209539_1001226_pt1 | contig 14030 bp, 18 predicted proteins | sample BarGraNGADG00312_2_FD_184499 | JGI IMG/M metagenome (GOLD analysis project Ga0209539, IMG submission 184499) | Arctic peat soil microbial communities from Barrow, Alaska - Barrow Graham LP Ref core NGADG0011-312 (SPAdes) (version 2) | ecosystem: Environmental > Terrestrial > Soil > Wetlands >... | reverse complement strand
AATTGACAGCGACATCACAGTAGGAGCATTCAACAATGTAAAACCAGATTTCACCAGTACAGGAGACATTACCGGAGATCCAAATGCCAGATATGATATCATGAAGTACAATATCGGCGGTTCGGCTGGATCGGATGGCTCACGATTTGTGACCAGCCAGATCCTATCTTCGCAGGATGACTATATCCATGCTCGAGGATGGGATAGTGCTGGGAACGAATGGCCGGTTGAGACCAGCTTTACTGATGTCATTATCCCTGGCATACCGGGCACAGAAGAGAGCCAGGCTTATAGGCAATTCAACTGGCAGGATTCAAGAGGCTGGAAGCCGGTAGTCGGAGATGCGAACGGAGCCTGGGATATCAGCAACTTGATCGACTACAAGCTCTATGAGATACCGTTCAACGTGGGGAAGTGATTCCCTATGTTAAAATTTTTTGCAATGATAGCCCTTTTAATAATACCGTGCTCGGCAACAATCTCGGTCCACATTGACACGTCCACACCCAACGGACTAGGGATGTCAACAGGCTATTCGCTGGATGGCGTCGGCCATGTCGAAACAATCCTAGCCCCAGCACAAGGTTTCATGGAGGAGACCGGTGCCTGTCAAGGAGATTGTGCTTCCTGGATAAGCTACCAGATGCATTCGTTCGACGGTGCAACCACCTTTGAGCAGGCTTTCTCTGCGTATGGCAGAGATACATCCTGGTGGTATGGTGTGGGGAATGGTATGATAGGAACTTCTGTGGCGATCAAATGAGAAAAGAGGATTTGGAGAGTTTGAAGATTACAGCCCGCTTTGGGACATGAACCTCGGAATGTGGACAAAGGACGCGGCCGATAAGGGCTATAGATCCAGGATGATTGAGGAGTTCCAGATTCTAGGAATGACCCAGAAAGGCTGGATCACAGGTCTGCCGGTGGACCGTTTGGTTCGATGGGCATAGTCGTAAATTGTCCCATTGCATATCGTTTCCTGTGAATGGCTAGAGCTGACAGGAAACAACTTTTTTCGTTATACAGGAAATTATCCTTTAGGAATTCACACATAAGCCAATATTTTAAAATTATCCACCCTGTAACCATATTCAGGGCCAGAACGGGAATGGTAAAGGAAGTTCATGCACTCTGTTCTGCTCTACCTTGACAATCTCCGAGACTTAAAGACGGCTTACTGGTGATTTCTTAACAGTATTATCCTAGACATAGCCTATAGATGTGGTTTCCGAGTATGGGATAACGTGCGGGGAATGAGATCCCCGCACCCTTTGCGATCACTCTATCGATCTGCGACCGGAAAATTGATCCTCTAATATCTGCAATCCCCTACGTGATTGATATGGTGACCAGAGATGATCCCCTGGAAAAGCTTTCAGAGATTTACAGGCGCATAGACGAGCTTAAGGCCCGCGCCTCAAAAGATCCCGACCATGTTGAGGCGGTCCTGTCCACTGCCCTTGAGACGCTGGAGGCAAACCTGGAGGAACTCAGCCAGCAGAATGAGGAGCTAGCAGAAGCAGCTGAGGAAAACCGGAGATTGCTGACTGCGGTTCAAGAGGAGAGGGACAAACTATCAGCACTGGTAAACAGCATTGGCGATGAGGTCTGGTTTGCTGATACACAAAAGCGATTCACCTTAGCAAATCCATCTGCCCTCCGGGAGTTCGGCCTTAGCTCGGATGAAGAGATAGACGTGGAAAAGCTCGCAACAAGCCTGGAAGTCTATCGCCCCGACGGAAGTCCCAGACCTGTCGAGGAAGCTCCACCGCTGAGAGCCATCCAGGGAGAGGTAATAAGGAACCAGGAGGAGATGATCCGTACTCCTGTAACCGGTGAGCTGCGGTATCGTCAGGTTAGTGCCGGTCCGGTTAGAGATGCAACCGGCAACATCATTGGGTCAGTATCAGTCGTGCGTGATATCACCGATTATAAGAGAATGGAGAAGGAGCTGGCACATCTGGCGTCCTTCCCCCAGCTCAATCCAAACCCCATAGTCGAAGTTGATCCGGAAGGGTGCGTGCATTACCTCAACAATGCAGCCCAGAAATTGTTCCCGGATCTTCAGGAGAAGGGACCTAATCATCCCTGGCTGGCCGATTGGAAACGGATGTCAAGGATGTTTCTGAAGAGCAAACCACAGGAGTGCGTCCGTGACATATTAATCGGCGGAATTTGGTATCAACAGTCGATTTACTCGATTACTGAACCAAAACGAATTCGCATCTATGGTCTTGATATCACCAACCGCAAGAAGATAGAAGAAGCACTGCTGGAAAGCGAGCAACGATATGCCACTACCCTGGCGAGCATCGGCGACGCGGTCATCGCTACCGATCTCGAAGGCAAGATCACCTTCATGAACAAAATTGCAGAAGAATTGACCGGCTGGACCTTGCATGAGGCTTCGATGAAACCGACAAAGGAAGTGTTCAACATCATCAATGAGCACACCCGCCAGAAGGTTGACGACCCCATAACCAAGGTGCTCGAGAATGGGATGATTGTCGGTCTTGCTAACCATACGATCCTGATTTGGAAGGATGGGACCGAAGTTGCGATTGATGATAGTGGAGCGCCGATTAAAGACCGTAACGGTAACATCACGGGCGTCGTTCTCGTCTTTCGGGACATCACCGAACGCAGGCATGCAGAGGCCAGAATCTGCCGCCAGAACGTCATACTGAATGCGATCAATCGTGTCAACGAAGAAGCGATTCGATGCGAGACTGTGGAAGATCTCGGGCAAGCCTGCTTAGATATCGTCGAGTCCATTACTAGCAGCAAGTTCAGTTTTATTGGTGATATCGGCCCTGATGGCCTTCTACATGACATCGCAATCAGCAATCCTGGCTGGGAGCTCTGTACGATGTCCGACAAAACAGGGCATCGCAGATCGCCGGGCAACTTCAAAATACAGGGACTGTATGGCCGCGTTCTTCAGGACGGCCAGAGTTTCTTTACAAACAATCCTTCCTCGCACCCCGATAGCATCGGCGTACCGGAAGGCCATCCGAGCTTGACAGCGTTTCTCGGAGTTCCGTTTGTCCGTGGCGGCAAGGCAGTCGGCTTGATCTGTGCGGGCAACCGTGAAGGCGGATACAGTAGCGAAGACCGGGATATCCTGGATGCACTGACACCGACCATCCTCGAAGCCATCCTACGCAAACGAGCGGAGGAAACGCTGAAAGAAAATCAGGCGGTTCTGAAAGCAGTCATCGAAAGTACACCGGACCATATCTCCTTGAAAGATCGAGAGGGACGATATGTCATGATGAACTCGGCAGCAGCTAAATCTCTGAACTTATCGACGGCCATATCAGCCGCAGAAATCATAGGCAAGAAGGATGACGACATTTTATCCTCTGAAATAGCCTGCCAAGTGATGGATGACGACCGCAAGGCAATTACATCTGGGGAAATGCTAGCTTACGACCAGTCGTTTACTATCAGAAATGACACTCGATTTTTCTCCACGATCAAAAGCCCGTACCGCGACATTGCGGGAAATGTCGTGGGGGTTGTGAATGTTTCGCGTGACATCACCGAGCGCAAGCGTCGTGAGAAGCGAATTGCCAAGCTGAGCCAGCTCTACGCAGTACTCAGCCGAGTGAATGAGACAATCGTTCGAACCCAAGACGAAGGATCATTGTATTCTCAGGTCTGCCAGATTGTAGCTGAAGAAGGGGGTTACCCGCTGGTTTGGATCGGAGAGGTAAAAGAACAGCAAGTGGTACCTACGGCATGGTTTGGAACTGCTGCGGACTATCTGAAAGAAATACAAGTGGAGGTGCAGGGCGAGCTGAGCAGAGGCCCGACCGGATCCTGTATCCGAGAAGATCGGTCAATAATCAATGATAATTTTGCGACCAATCCTGCGACTTTGTCTTGGCGCAAACCCGCTCTGCGTTATGGATTTAATGCATCAGCTGCCTTCCCATTACATCGCCAGGGCAAGGCAGTTGGGGCGTTCACGCTCTATGCTTATGAGCCAAATGCGTTTGATGAAGAGCAGGTGGTCCTACTCGAATCGCTGAGCTCTGACATCTCCTATGCTCTAGATGCCTTCGATCGTGGGCAACTACGTATGCAGGCCGAGCTGGCACTATTTAACACAAATGAAGAACTCGAGAGAAGGGTTCAGGAAAGGACAAAGGAGCTCGAGACCATTAACGAAGAGCTCAGGAAGGAGATAGAGGATCACGAGAGGACCGAAAGTGATCTGCTACAGGCCAAGGAGGCCGCCGAGGCTGCAATCGAGGCCAAGGCAGCGTTTCTCGCCAACATGAGCCATGAGCTTCGCACGCCAATGAACTCGGTAATCGGGTTCTCAAGCATTCTCCTAGATGAGTCCTTGACCCCCGAGCAGGAAGAGTACGTCGAAGGCATCAGGAAAGGGGGTGAGGCTCTCCTGACCGTAATCAACGATATCCTGGAATTCTCGAGGATTGAAAAGAATAAGATAGAGTTGGAGCATCAGCCTTTCAGCCTCAAACAGCTGATCGATGAGTCCCTGGGCCTGGTAGCGGTACAGGCCAGCGAAAAGGGGCTGAACTTGTCTCAAACTATTAACTACGGCACACCAGACACTATCGTCGGGGATCATGGGCGGCTCAGGCAGATCCTGGTCAACTTGCTTAGCAACGCCGTCAAATTTACTGACAACGGAGATGTATCCATGTCGGTCTCCTCCAAAGCCATCAAAGGCAATCAGCGCAAGATATTCTTTGAGGTCAAGGACACCGGTATTGGCATATCCCAGGACAAGATGAACGAAATTTACGAGCCATTCGCTCAGGTTGAACGCACCATAAGCCTCAAACGTGATGGTGTTGGTCTCGGTCTCGCTATAACCAAGAATCTAGTAGATCTGATGAGCGGAACGATCTGGACTGAGAGCATCCTGGACCAGGGCACGACCTTCCACGTCATGATTCCTGCAGAGACCATTCCTGACAAACAGTTCGATTCAGGGAAAGTGAATCGAGGAGCCGCTTCCAAAGGCTTCCCAGGATTGATGCCTATGCGCATACTCATAGCCGAAGATAATCCTTCGAACCAGAGGGTACTCGTCGAGATGCTGAAAAGATTGGGCTACAGGGCGGACGCTGTTGCAGACGGCAAAGAAGTCATCCAGGCCCTCGAACGCCAGGATTACGATCTTGTGCTGATGGATATCAAAATGCCGGAGATGGATGGGATCACAGCAACTCAGGTGATACGCAAACTCCTGCCCGATAATGGGCCTAAGATCATTGCCATCACTGCGTTCGCTCTCGAGGGCGACCGTGAGAAGTGTCTTGAAGCCGGTATGGATGGCTACATTGCAAAGCCGGTGAAGATAGATGATCTTGCGACACTGTTAGTGCAATATTGCCATACGATAAAAAGATAGGAATGCAGGGTCTCCGCCAGTATATCTCAGTGTATCCATGCCGATTTATTTGAGAGAGAAAAGGAGGTCTGTTGTCTGGTGAAGGATTAACTAAGGAGCTAGAATATACAAGAGAATCACAGTTCTTCGCAGTGTGTGCAACCTACAATCCTTCGCCCCTTTTTCGATATCCATTAAACCGCAAAACATTATTATAAGGCTACATTCCGCCTCAAACCCCGAGGGTGTGGGCGATGGAATATAGGCTTACAAAATCTTGTCGATGCATATCGATCATACCGATAGCAGAGAATAAAAGATTTTATACCTATAAAGTGTGGAATAGGCAGTTTGCCCGAAGAGGATTTAAGCCAATTTGACAGGCCGGGGAAGGTTGTATAAGTAGATGCGTATAACTTGCAAAAATTGCTCTTTAATCCAATAATCCTCAACCATCAATCCGCTCTCTAGCAAAAACTATAAGTATCAATAATGACTATATGAGTAGTTTGCCGCTTCATGCAAGAGGTTGGCGGGCGTACCGTTGGGATAAAACGTATCCGATAATGCTCAGATGGCAAGGATAATTGCCCCACAAAGGGCAACATGCAGGGCAACGTGCATGGGTTGCATCCTTGTTCCAGGAGATGCATGTCGTCGAGGCAATGCATTCGGCTACGAACCTGTGAGATAGAAGGCAGGAAGAAAAAGTTGCGTGCCGTGATTGGCACAGTAATCTGCTGGAGATCTCGCGCTAATACACGGTCGGGGCATGAGGCGGCACATAAATCAAAAGCTGTATGAGCCAGCACAGACCCACAATGGTTTCGGGTTCCTGTAAAAAGGACGCTGTGTGGAATTCCAGTGCTGTGTTGGCTCGTCAGGATGAAGTCGAGATCATTGGTGCGGGTCAGGCCATAACTACGGTGATGGCTCCTCTGAAGAGGGTGCTGTGGATTCAGTGCTGGCCTGCCTAAACTCGATTATATCTTCTCATGTTCCTATCAGCTTATTTCTCTTGCAACAATGCCTGTACATCAGCATGCATGCTGACCAGGGCTTCTTTTTTGTGGAATTAACTGAAAATTGGCAAGGTGTACATTCAAGTTCGTGTAACGAGCATTATTCTTGCTACAGCCAGACCCCATGTCTAGTCCAATCTTCCCGGTAGAGAAAGAAATGCTATGCAGATCTTTCGTTCTTGTCCATCTCCTTCACAAGTTCCAACAGCACTGAAAATACTGCTGCCTCAAGAGGATCGTCCAGAGCATAGAATGCCTCACTGGAGTGCTTCTTAGACATCTCTGCCAGCTTCTGCCCGTAAACCTGGTCTTCTTTCTTCAGAGCCCTGCTGGCCTTGAGCCACCTGGCCGATACATCCTTGACACCCATCCTGATGCTCTCAAAACTTCGTCCCATTCTAATCCACCAGGCAGAACATTGAAGGCCACAACACGTCCTCGCACTCCGTCGGACTGTTCTTTTCTTCAAGCCTTCTCTGGATCATTTCTTCCACATCTGACGGGCGAGCATGGAATACTTCGGCTAAGATCTCCTTGGCCGTCTGAAGTTCCTGGAAATTCAGGCAAACCATCGGCTTGGGCTCTATGAGCCTGGCTTTCTTCCTCCAAGGCAACCTCATGAGTATGCCTCCAGAGTGGCCTGAGCTCCTGGCATCTTCGATTCGGCTTTTGCTCGGCCTTTCGCTGGCGCTTTTGGCATTTCATAGAAGCAGAACACTCGGTCGGCCAGTTCGGTCATCTTCTCCAGATGAGGGTCCAGAGAGGGCGAATAGAGCAAGATGGTCGCCTCCCTGGAGGTCTGCTTCAGGGCCTGGGCTACATACTCGACCATCTGCTTGGCATCCTCGTACAACATGGGATCATGCTCTATGATCAAGAAGCTGTGATGGTTCTCCTCCAGGACGGTCATTAGCTGAAAGGACGTGAAGGCTCGACGCACCTCCAGCTCCGCGAAGTTTCGATCCAGGCGACTCAGGATACGGGAATAGTTGCCACTGATGAAGAGGATCTTGTATCGCTGCAATTCCAGATGGCTGTTCAGGGTATCGACCATCATATCGACCGGGGCAACCAGGACATTAAAGGTTTCTGGAAGCATGGAGACAGCCGGATGGAGTTCAATTTCCATAACAGGATATGTGCGGCTCTAGGAATATGAGATCAAGCCGTACGTGGAGCGAATGTAATGAAGGGGATTGTAGCTACGACTCATATTTAGTTCTGTGACATTTTTAAATAATTCATCCACAATGACACGAACCTTTTCCATAATAGCTAAACTTGAACCAGCCACCAGTAGCAAGTAGCCAGACACCATCAAACTGTTACCTGAAGCAAGTAACCAGACACCAGCAGAAAGCCTATTAAATAGTTGAGATACAATATCTAACGTCATGCGGGTAATCGCAGTAATCAACCGAAAAGGAGGAACGGCCAAGACCACGACCGTTGACAACATGGCGGTCTGTTTGTCCAAGAAGGGGTTTCGTGTGTTAATCGTGGATCTCGATCCTCAAGGAGGAGCAACCGTCCAGATCGGGCTGGACAAGAGACAACTCAAAAGTACTGTCTACGATGCGGTAGTACGCGGTAAACCGCTTTCCGAAGTCACCCATACCACCCCAATCGAAAAAGTGGACATTGTTCCTGCCAACATCGAATTAGACGGCGCGAAAGAAGAACTGATCGGCAAGATGGCCCGCGAGTCCATTCTAAAAAGACTATTGGAAGACATGAACCAGCTACCAGTTGCCAGTAGCAAGTCACCTGACACCAGTCGCCGGCCTTATGACTTTGTGATCATAGACTGCGAGCCAGGGATGAATGTACTCACGTTGAATGCGCTATTGGCCTGTGAGGAGGTCATTGTACCCATGCAAGCCGAGTATAGTTCCCTGGAAGGCACAGCAGACCTAATGCAGACCACGAAGGATGTGGAGAAGTACCTCGGCCATCGCCCGCAGATACGTTTCCTGATTACGATGGTTGTAAAAACCGTCCACAGCCGTGAGGCAATTAACATGATGCGTGAGCAATTCAAAGAACAGGTATTCAAGACCATGATCCCGCGAAACATCAGTGTTGCTGAAGCCCCAAGCTTCGGTAAGCCTGTCGTTCTCTATGCGCCTTTGTCTCTCGGAGCCATAGCATACAACCAATTCACGGAGGAATTTCTGAATGAGTAAAGAAGCACTTGGTAAGGGCAGAGCCGCGATTTTTGAGGGGTTGTCGCCAGCGTCCAGCCACCAGTTGCCTGAAGCCAGTAGCCAGACACAAGTCGCAAGCAACCAGTTACAAGAAACAAGTGACCACACACCAGCCACCAGTTACCAGCCACAGATTGATGAAAGCATACTGGTTCAGGCTCTTGCCGAGGCCAAGGAATCCCCGAAGATTACCGTATTCTCGCCCAAGGTTGCCGCTGTGCTGCGATACAAACAGCTAACGACCATTCGGTATTCGTTTAGCACTGAGGCACGAGAACGCTTAGAACAGACTGTTAAGGACGCATATCCCGATCTGTGGGAAGCTGTGGAAAAGGCACTTGCAAAGAAGTGATGTGGCCTGGTTCCGTAGCCATGTTACTCAATTGACGCAGCAATTGGCCCTACCACCATCGAAAAAAGAAGCAAAGAAAAGGACATGGAGATTCTGGAAGCGAGGATAATCATGGCCGAAGAAGTAAAAGGAAAACTACTGACCAATGGATTCATCCCTGACCTCAAGGGTAAGAAGGTCGTTATCCGCCTCGTATCAGGAGGCCAGCCAGTTACTGGAACCATCGAGGCTACAACCCCTATGAGATCCTTCTCCAGACGGCAAAAGGGCAGCTACTGGTCTTCAAACATGCCATAGCCACTATTGAAATGGTAGATGAGCTACAGGGTTACAAGCCGGATTAGGAAGCTCTGGAAGTGCTGGGAAAGATAGAGAGCCAAGATATCTTGGCGAATAGGGAAGAGATCCGATGGCGGTGAGATACATTAGTCGTATAGATGAAATTAGAAAAAAGATCAGCGAACGAAATTACCGACTGACTTTGCACGCCCGCGCCCGGATGTTTGAAAGGCGCATTTCTACAAGAGACTTAGTAACTTTAATTAACAGTGGAGACATAATAGAAGAATATCCCGATAATGAACCCTGTCCTGCGGTTCTCATACTTGGGTTTGTGACCGGGCGGCCATGTCATGCTGTAGTGGCCCATTGCGAAGATCACTTGCGGATAATCACGGTATATTGGCCTGATGAAGAAAAATGGATAAATTATAGCCTGAGGAAAAGTGAATGATTCCAGATACTTGCGGTTGCTGTAAAGGTAAGCTACATGAAGGCATTACGGAATTTGTTGTCAAAGTGAAGGATGAAGTTGTGGTTATTAAAGACGTCCCAGCCCTTCTATGCGATTGCTGTGATGAAGCATATATCACACCCGAAGTCTCAGAAAAGATAGATGAAATCATGGAAGAATTTTACGCAGGAAAGCTTCTAGCAAAGCCCCTGGCAGCAGGAGTGGTTGCGTTAAATGCTTGATCGTGATGAAGTCCTGACCGAAAAATATGCCGATGAACAGTATAGACAGTTCATCAAGAAAAATGACAAGTACGTGGATTTTGATGAGTATTGCCGTCAGAAAGGAATTCAGTTCCCACTGGCATCCAGCGAGAATTCCTGCGGCCATAACAGCTCATTTTCTTCGCTGCCAATATCTTCATTGTCAACGGCTTCAAAACGATTCTGTATCATCTCATCCACCTCCGAGAGCCTGACCCTGAAGACCTCGGCTAGGATCTCTTTAGCCGTCTCCAGCTCCACGGCCTTTGGGTCACGATACATCGCCTTTTTCTGTGGCCTTAATAGCTGCCCAAAGACTCCTGCCATAGTACGACTATTCTACGTGTAAAGATAAGTACTTTTGCGAGAAAACAATAACAGCAGACCATTTTTACATAAAGAAAAAGCTTGAATAACATACAAAGATGTTAATGAGATCATGAAACTGGCTAAAGCCTTCATTATGCTGCTTCTGTTGCTCCTGATTGCCCTAGCCAAAGGCACGGGGAGAGTATCCAAGGTTGTGGACGATGAACTTCAATGGGAACTATGAATGCCAAAAGTTCAAATATATTCCCAGACTTTTAAAAAGCATGGGTGATCCGAATAACAAAGAGCTGAAACAATGGTGCTATTGGACATCCAGGAAGTTGGGGGAAGTTGTATTTATTGTATTTGTTACGCTCCTTGTTACTGCACTTTTTTCAAGTCTTCCGTTCCCTGCCCCCGGAATGTCCATAACCGAGCCAGAAAATAATAAAGATTTCTTGACAGTCTTCAACAAATCGGGTAATGACGCATATGAAGGGGTACAATTTGATGTCAATATCTCCGCTAATCCAGATTTATACCGCTACATACTCTACGATAACGAGTTTTTGCAAAGGACATTTAAAAATTTGCACTGGGAACCAAAAATTTGGGTAATGGCTAGAAAAAACATTTCTGAAAAATGGACTCCTTTTCAAGAGGTGCAAGATTTTACTAATGGATTTGCGGTCGTGCCAGTTAAACTCTATGTTCCAGCAACATGGAATATTGCAGTATTTTCACTGAGCGAAAGAGATGACCAGATTATTAAGACTTACCTAACAATAGTACAAGATACGCATGCCACACAAAACGATATAGAAATACCTGGTAGTGGATTTCCAAAAGCGGAAATTACAGTAAGGACCATAGCGTTTGATGCTACAAAAAACGTGAAAAATGGGGATACTCCCTGAATATACTAACACGCATACAACTATTAACTTCTCCTGAAAGCTTTTTCTCATTCTTCATGTAATGATCAGATTGTTTCATTTGGCAACGGTCCAGCTTGAGTATATATCCAGCAAAAGAAATAATATTTATTTGCTATTATAATAGAAACACAACCGAAACAGTAGTAGCAGATCAACTAAAGCAAGCATCAAACGATTATTATCCTTCTCGGACTTATAGAATTAATGAGAATTACTTTATAAACACCAACCTACAGGCTCAAAGCCATTCTCCTATCTGACCGTTGCCAAAGGTCACGATAGCCGATTATTGGAGAATCCTTCAACTCTTCTACCTTTGCGGTTAGCCTTGTAGTCTGACGGCCATCATTGGGCCTGTGGCCACAGTTTAGCGCGGGCCAAAGGGCTTCTGCTCTCCTCATGGCTCGAATGGTCTCCTTGCGGCTCACAGGCTCACCACCGGCACCTGAGAAGATAAGCCGGGCTTGTTGTGAGTCTAGAGCGATCTCTTTCCTTCGCAAAGGATCATCCTGGATGGTGGTCTTGATATAATCCACAATCTGGATGGCGCGGGCCTGGATTTTGCTGAGGACCTGGATTACCTTTCCGCCTTCCTCAGGCCGGCTTTTCAGAGCTTCGCGAACCTTCACTAAAAGCTGGCGAATGTAGGCATTGAGCAATTGTAGCTTCTCCATGGGGGATCTTGTGGCCTTGAGGCTATCAGAGGCCCTTGTGACTATCCTGGAGAGCTCCCTGCCCCGTAATATGCCGGCGTCTCGGATCATTTCGGCGATTTGGTTATGGGTGAGGACCATTTCTTCTAAAAGGCCCTGGAACTCGGAAAGGGGAATTTCAAGAATAGGATCATCTGGCGGTACAATATCGGCTTTGGGCGATTTCCCAAAAGCTTTTATTCTAGTATTGACTACTTCTGACATACAGTTATCACCTGCGACGGTGTTCTCCCTGTCAGAGCGTTTGCGGCGCTCTGGCTGGAACCAATTTTTCTATTTCAATTGGATTTGCATGATGCAGCCAATAATATTAAACATTATGCTAACATAGATCATGGGATATATGTTCGGAACTTTCGATGTAATTCCTAAGCGCAAGCGCATCACATTTTTCAAGCTAGGCAAGCTCTGGGTCTTCAAGCAATTTTTCGATAACCGTACGTTATTCGATGCGTTGCTGGACTACTACAATAAGGATCAATATCGCTTTGAATTCAAGTCCACCGGCGCGAGAAACAATGCCCTCAAGCTCCTGGAACGCAACGGCTTCGACTACGACCTTGTGGAGAACCTGAAAGGCTACATGGTCGAGCTCTCTAAAACCTCAAAGTATGCCCCGATCCTGAAAAACTCCGTGGCCTTCAAGGAGACTGTGAACGAGAGGATATTCCTGATGAAGGATCTGGCGGCGGTCGAGGAAGCTGTGGGCTTGGGCGCAAAAATAGTAGACGGCGAGGTTGCCTTCTGATCAAGTGCTAATCATTTCCTTCAGCCTTAGGATGGATTTCATGGCTTGGGCAGACTCGCTGTTTTTCACTTCCTCGCAGTGTTTTATGATCTCCTCAATGGGTACGCCGAGCTTGTAGATTTTCATGGGCCGACCTTTTCCTTCGGCCTTAACATCGCGTTCAGTGACCCAATTATTTTGACGCAGTGTACGCATTGCTATACTCACTTCTGGCTGCCTCATACCTGTGGCCGTCTCAATGTCTCTGGAAGAGCCTTCCTTCACTTCCTTGAGATATGTTATCAACCCGGCAACGTTCCTGTTCATGCCCAAGTTCTCCAGGCCCTGTACGAATTCTAAATCCTTTTCGTCTGCGATCTTTATAATAACGTTTCTGATGATGTTTCCCTCCTGTGCTTTTGACAACTATCATAATCATATAAATAATTTCTTTTAAACCAAGTTATCATAAATGTGGTCGGAAGAGCAAAGCCGATTGTTATCGAAATTAGGGATCTGTCGTTAGTGCTCGAAAAAGTTCTAGGTCATTTTTTGCAAATATTTAAATAATGTCACAGAACTTTTTGAGGATACGCGCTTGAAGCACACAGGTTATACATAGCACACCATATAACATTCCAAATTAGCCTAAATCCTCTTCTGGCAAAGTCCTCATTCCATATCTTATAAGAATGATAATCAAGTTTTCTTGAGCGGTTGCTGCTATCGATCAATTGATCTTACTGCTATCGATTCCGCAATTGTGGAACTTGGAGCGCAACATCTGGATGAGTGAGTTCAAAGACTATTTATAATAATATCATGAGGTTTAAAGCTTATCGAAAATGGGTAGATGGATTACAGGTTACATGCACTGTCCAATGCAGGGATTAGCCTTCATATCCTAGCTCCTTGGCTTTGGCGAAGACAGTTGAGGCTTCCGTATCGCGTCCCAATGCTTCGAGAGCTGCGCCCATGTTGTTCCAGGCTAACGCATAGTCGGGATCCAGCCGGATGGCCTCGTTATAAGCCTGGATGGCCTCATCGTAGTTGCCCTGGCTATTGAGAACAATGCCTTTGTTATTCCAGGCCGCGGCATAGTTGGGATCTAGCTTGATGGCTTCGTCGAAGGCTTTGATGGCATCCGCATAGTTGCCCTGAGAACCAAGAGCAATGCCTTTGGTGTTCCAGGATGTAGCGAAAGAAGCATTGGCTTCGGTGGCCCTTCCAAGGGCGTTGAGAACAATGCCTTTGTTATTCCAGGTCGCGGCATCGTTGGGATCTAGCTTGATAGCTTCGTCGAAGGCTTTGATGGCATCCGCATAGTTGCCCTGAGAACCAAGAGCAATGCCTTTGGTGTTCCAGGATGTAGCGAAAGAAGCATTGGCTTCG
>Ga0209539_1001225_pt1 | contig 14032 bp, 10 predicted proteins | sample BarGraNGADG00312_2_FD_184499 | JGI IMG/M metagenome (GOLD analysis project Ga0209539, IMG submission 184499) | Arctic peat soil microbial communities from Barrow, Alaska - Barrow Graham LP Ref core NGADG0011-312 (SPAdes) (version 2) | ecosystem: Environmental > Terrestrial > Soil > Wetlands >... | reverse complement strand
CAGCTTGCGGTCTTTGCTCGGGCGCACTATGAAGAACAGGACCAGGAACCCGATCGATATGGCGATGAACTTCGGGTGGAAGAGCAGCACCCCTCCGGCCGCCAGCCCCATCAGCGCGGCGAAGCGAGGCTTGTGAGACTCCTTGAGCCGCCAGGCGCTCCACAGCCCCATGGCGACAAGGAAGACGGCGGCGGTCTCCGGGTAGATCAGCCTCGAGTAGAAGACCAGCGGGTAGCTGAAGAACCCGAAGAGCGTCACCCCCGCGGCGATGCTCCTCGTGACAAACCTGTCCGCCAGAAGGAAAGAGAACAGCGCGGCGGCGCTCAGAAGCAGGACCATCGTCATCGCCGCCCCCGTGTACCCGAAGGCCCAGAAGCCGGGCAGTATGACAAGGGAGAGGAACATGGGATGGGTCGACACGAAGCGCCCGTCGCGTCCGTGGGCCACGTGCCACATGGTTATTGTCTGCTCGAAGTAAGGCAAGTACTGCTTTGCCTCGTAGTTGTTGGTCAGGAAGACATCCCCGTCCCTGAGGATGCTCTCGGCGATGAGCAGGTAGTGCGGCTCGTCGCCCTGGGTGGTCGTCGACCCTTTGTACCTCGGGACCGCCACGAAGATGAGCGTGTAGACGAGGAACGTCAAGAGGAAGATGATCAGCCCCATGCGGGTTCGCCCTGGCAGGCGCAGCCACCTGGCGGCGATGCCGGCCTTCTCGGGTGCTTCAGGGGGGCTCTCGGCCCCGGGGAGCGTCATCGTTTCTTGCATGTGAGAATGAGGTCGAAGGACCGGGACGGCGCGAGCTTCCCGGCCCACATGAAAGGCTTGTAGATGCGTTCCTGCCCCGGCTGCCCGAACAGGGATACCAGCATGTCCACCCGGCTGCCGACGGGCCGGTACCAGTTGAGTGCCAGCTCCAGGTAGATGCCGGTCACGTCCAGGACCTCGAAGCCACAGGATAGCAGCAGGGCTTTTGCCTGCGGCAGGCTCATCTCCATCACGTGCTCCGGGTGGACCGGCATCGCGCGGCGGTTGGCGCGCGCGAGCAGCCTGTCGCGGTTCGGCGTCGTGAGGATGAGCGTCCCGCCGTCCGCGAGCACCCTTCGCCACTCGGTGAGCGCCTCGCGGACGTCGCCGACGTGCTCGATTATCTCGCCCGCGTAGACCGCGTCGAATTGCCCGTCTTCGAACGGAAGGTGGACGGCGTCGGACACCAGCCACTCCCAGGAGGGCATCAGGCCCTGCATCTTGTGCATCGCCGCCGAGTCGAGGTCGCAGCATGTGACCTCGAAATCCCAGTCCTGCCCGATCAGGAAGAATATGCTGTAGCCGGAGCCGACGTCCAGGACCTTGCTGCCCGGCGGGATCCTCCTGTTGAAAACTGTGCCGAGCTCGCGCAGGCGAGCCGCGTGGAACGACGTGAAGAACGGGTGCTGGACGACGTACTCGTCCTGGTGGCTCTCCCCCTGGTAGTACCTCTCGAGGGCTTCGGTGTCGGTGACCTTGAAAGGAAGCTCGATCGTGCCGCCGTCGGCGCTCAGCCTGAGCACCATCCCGGGCCGCACGACCGCGTCCTCGTTTCTCAAACATTCGAGCAGGCTGGGGGCGCCGGCCTCTCCGCATTTCAGCGAGAGAGCGTCGGCTCCACCTGAAAGCCAGTCGATCTCCGCCAGCAGGCTGCCGGGGCTCGCCCCTGTGAACACCCATGTTCCCAGGAGCGCCTCCGGCCCGGAGATGCCGTCGCACAACACTGAGACTTCGAGCTTCTCTCCCAGGCCGGGCCAGTTGGGGAGGTCGAAGGCGACGGACGAGACCGTGGTCCGCTTCTCGCCGCCGGTCACTGCGCGCCTCCCCGGACGCGGTCGAGCGCGAGCTCGAGCTGCGAGCGGACGGACGCTGGCGAGAAGGCCTCGAGCCTTTCCCGCTGAGAGGCGATGACAGCCTCGCGAAGCTTGCCGTCGGTGCGGACGCCCTCGAGCAGCTCGCCGACCATGGCGAAGTCCTTCGTGTCGAACATCAGGCCGGCCTTGCCGAGGGTGTAAGGGATCGCGGTGCTGCGATAAGCGACGATCGGGAGGTCAAACGCCATGCTCTCAACGAGCGGGACGGCGAACCCCTCGTGCTCGCTCATGGAGAGGAAGACGTCCGACTTCTCGTAACAGGCTGCGAGGTCGGCGTCGCTCACCCGTCCGGTGAAGTGGACGCGGCCCCAGAGCCCGAACGAGTCGAGCAGCCACTGGAGCTGCGCGTCGTACCGGTCGACCCATGAGGCGCCGACGAGGAACAGGTCCGAATCGGAGTTGATGCAGCGGTTGTAGTAGTAGAAGGCGCGGATGACGTCCTCAATGCGCTTGTTGGGCACGTTCCGCCCTACGAACAGCACCTTGAACGAGCGGTCGTAGCCGTCCATCGGCCCCGCGCCGCCCGCGGCCCGCCGCAGCCCTTCATAGTCGACGAAGATGGGCAGGACCCCGGTGCGATCGGGGTCGAAGCCAGCCTCAACCAGCTCCAGCCGGTTGAACTCGGAGTCGCCCAGGGCCAGGTCGCAGCCCTTGAGCTCGCCCAGCAGGCGGCGGCCCAGCCCGCAGAACGCCGCGACGCCTTTGTCGTAGGCTTCGAAGTATCGCTCCGGGGTGATGTTGTGAAAGATCAGGATGCGCTTTGCCGGGGACTGGAGGTACTGCCGGTAATTCTCGCAGTAGACCGAGTAGTGATAGATGAGGATGTCGTCCGGGGCGTCGAGCTCCGGCTCGTAAGAGCAGTCGGGGCGTGTGACCTGAGAGCCGTACTCGTCGGCGGTGTTCGTGAATATCTCGTTCTCGAAGCCCCATGAGGACAGGGCTCGCGCTATCTCAACAACGTGGCTGCTCACCGCGTCCCCGAACTCGACGCGAGTGCACAATTGTCTTACCTTCACGGGTTCCTCACTCCAAGGGCGTCGAAGAGGCGTGCGATGACCGAGTCCCAATTATACTCTGTCTCCACGTAGGCCCGCCCGGCCGAACCCATCTCGCGCGCGAGGCCCTCGTCGTCCAGGATCATCCCCAACGCTTCGGCGAATTCGTCGTAGTCGCCGAAGGCGAGGCCGCCGCCGCTCGCGGCCACGTGCTCGCTCGTGACCTCGCACGCGCGGTTGACGAGCGCGGGCGTCCCGGCGAGCCAGGACTCCAACAAGACTATCGAGAGGCTCTCGTTCACGGACGGCTGGCAGAACGCGCTGGCCGCGGCGTAGCCGTCCCACTTGTGCTGCTCGCTCACCCTGCCCGCGTCGATTACGAGCTGCGACGCGTCCGGCGGGACAAAGACCTCGCCGACCCCCATCAGCACCAGCGTCGCGCGCCCCGGGCGCTCCGAGGCGAAACGCCTGAAGTAGTCGATCAGCAGCGGGGTGTTCTTGCCCTCCTCGCGACGGCCGGCATAAAGCAGGAAGTCGCCCCTGGACGGCGTCCGGTCGCGGAAAGCCGCCGGGTCACCCGTGAGCGGTCGGAAGCCCATGCCTACGACCGGCCCCGGGTCGTCGATGCCCAGCAGGCGCGACGCGAGGCGCCTCTCGCCCTCGCTGTTGAAGATCAGGCCTCTGACCTCGCGGAGCATGCCGGACACCAGGGGGAGGTGGGCGAACGGCTCGTCGTGCAGGCACGGGATGATGTATGAGATCTCCGGCTTGACGGCGGAGCCGAGAAAAGTCGTCCCGAAAAGGTAAGGCAGGAAGATCAGGTGCGTGTAGCGCGAGCCGCTCGCGGAGATATGCTCGAGCAACCCCGCAGAGGAGACCACCCCGGAGAGCCAGGTCCGCTGGTCTTCGGCGGACAGGGCCTCCCCGCGCATGATCGACTGCCCGATGCGGCCCATTGCGGCCTCGCCCAGGCGCGTCTCCGCGTCGAACCGCTCGACCTCGACGCCGTTGAGCCGCGTCACGCCGGCGGGATAGTGGTTCTTCCAGGTGTGGTGGTCGAGGGCCCTCGTCGCGAGCGCGCTCACGCGGCATCCCCGCGCCGCGAGCTCTTCGGCGGTTCGGCGGGCCAGGTCTTCCGCGCCACCCACTACCTCTTCCCCGTAGCGCGGGACGACGAAGGCGGGGTGGAATTCGGATCGGTCGAGATCACGGCAAGGCAAGGAGCTCACCCGTCAGGGTTTGCGGGCGGTCGCCACGTACCCGCCCGCCTCAGGCCTCGCGACCGCGATGTCTATGAAGCCGGCCATCGAGAGCGCCTTCTTCACCACCGGCGCGGAGCACCAGGCCGGCGCGGGGCCGGCCGCGGCGAAGCCGTGGACCGGGACGGCCAGCCTGCCCCTCGGAGCGAGAGCCAGGTACGATCTCCTCGCCAGGGCGACAAGCGCCTCAGGTCGAAGCCAGAAAGCGAGCTCGCCGAACAGGAGAGCGGGCTGGCTTTCTTCTTCCACCTGCCCGAGGAAAGACAGCGGCGCGGTCCTCGATTCCACAGGCGCTCCGTCTTCATCCCAGGCCGAGCCGGACGAGACGCGCACGACCTCGAGGCCCCGGCCCGCCAGGGCCTTGAGCAGCGGGGTCGGGGACGGGCCGACCACGGTGACCGATTTCGATTGGGCGAAGAACTCGGCTATGGCGGCAGCCGTTGCGGCGGCTTCCCCTTCACCCAGCATCGCTCCGGCCAGGTCGCAGAGGTCCTGCTCGCCCGCGAGCGCCTCGATCCTGCTGGCGATGGCCTGGCGGCGGACGGCCTCGAGGGCCGCAGCCGCGTGCCTGTTGAAGGCGGTCTGCTCGCGCTGGATAGGGCCGACGGCGATCCTCGCCCAGAACCTGGCCAGGCGCTTGACGAAGATGATCACGGGGCGAAGGAAGCTGCTTTTCTCGGTCTCGACGACATACGCGGAAGTGACTTCCCAGGACGAGCGGGCCCGCGTCGCGGCGTAGTCCAGCTCCGCGATGGGGGACATGCCTCCGAACTGCTCCTCGTCGGGCAGGCGCTCGGCGAGCATGGCCTCGACGTCGCTCGAGAAAGCCCCGGAAACCCTGCGGGCCTCAACCCTGCGCGACAGCTCTTTCTCGAGCGCGCCGGCGTCTATTCCGCTGCCCTCGACTTTGAAATCAGGTCCCAAGAATACCTCCGGGTGAATGGTAGTAGGATTATACCAGACGGTTGCGCGGCGGCGGCCGGGGGGCCGCGCGGCGCTTATGTTAGACTAACGTGTCAACAACGCACAGGCGAACGTTTATGCTATGAGGATCCTTCTTACTGGAAGCAGCGGACAGCTCGGCACCGACTTCCGGCTCGTGGCCGGCCCGGAGCACGAGGTGGTCGCCCACGACATCGACCTTGATATCACCAACCGCGCGGCGGTCGCGCTGCGCGTCGCCGAGGTGCGGCCCGACGTGGTGGTGAACGCGGCCGCTTACACCAACGTCGACGGGGCGGAGGCCGACGAGATCGCCGCCTACCGTGTCAACGCGCTCGGGCCGCAGAACCTGGCACTGGCGTGCCAGGGAGCCGGCGTCCCGCTCGCGCACGTCTCGACCGACTTCGTCTTCAGCGGCGAGTCGGACGTCCCTTACACCGAGTTCGACCTTCCGGACCCCCGGGGTGTCTACGGGAAGAGCAAGTACGCGGGCGAGCAGTACGTGGCGGGGCTCCTCGACAATTTCTACATCTGCAGGACCTCCTGGCTCTACGGCGTCGGCGGAGGAAACTTCGTCAAGACGATGCTCGCCGCCGGCCGCGAGCGCGACGAGGTCCGTGTGGTCGACGACCAGGAAGGGTCTCCCACTTATTCGCGCGACCTCGCGGTCAAGATCCTCCAGATCATCGAGACCGGGGCTTACGGCTACTATCACCTGAGCAACCGGGGGAGCATCACCTGGAACCGCTTCACCAAAGACATCTTCGAGATCGCCGGGATCTCCACGCCGGTCCTGCCTATCAGCACCGCCGAGCTCGCCCGGCCCGCCCCGCGCCCGAGGTACTCGACCATGAGAGGGCTCGCCCTCGAGATCGCCGGGATGGAGCCGATGCGGCCTTACCGCGAGGCGCTCGAGCAGTTCATACTCGAGGACCTGCCCGCTTCCGTTGAAGGCACGGGTGGCGCGCAGTGAAGTGCCTCCACATGATCCACAGGTACTGGCCGGCCCGCGGCGGCTCCGAGAAGTTCTTCATCGAGATGAGCGAGCGCATGGCCGCCGACGGCGATGCTGTGACCGTATTCACCACCGACGCGATGGACATCCAGCATTACTGGCTGCCGGGCAAGGAGCGCACGACGGTCCCCTGCGAGGTCCACAACGGGGTCGAGGTCAGGCGCTTCAACGTCAGGCGCCTGCCCAAGCACCCCCAGGCGCTCAGGGTGCTCGGCAAGATGCCCGGGCTGGCCGCGCGAAGCATCTTCTCGTTTCCCTCGCCGCTGGTGCCCGGCATGCTCAAGGCCATCCACACGGACGAGAAGTTCGACATAGTCCACGCGACGGCACTGCCGTACGACTCGATACTCTACTGCGCCTACCGGATCGCGGAGCGCCAGAAGATCCCGCTGGTCTACTCGCCTTTCTTCCACCTGGGAGAGGAAGGCCACGACGACGTCAAGCGCTATTACACGCGGCCGCACCAGATGCGCCTCGTGAAGAGCGCGGACAGAGTGCTGGTGCAGACCAGCATCGAGCGCGACTTCCTGGCCTCCAGCGGCTTTCCCGAGAATCGCATGACGCTGCTCGGGATGGGCATCAACCCCTCGGAGCTGGCGGGCGGGGACGGGGCGCGCTTCAGGCACAAGCACGGGATCGCCGGCCCGATTGTCTGCTACATCGGCCCGCGGACGTATGACAAGGGGACGTTTCACCTCGTCGAGGCGATGGAGAAGCTCTGGGCGGGCGGGGACCCGTCGACCCTGGTCCTGGCGGGGACGGACATCGAGGACTTCAGGCGGTTCCACGAACGCCTGCCCTCCAGCGTGAAGTCGAAGTGCATCTTGCTCGACTTCATCCCGGACGACGAGAAGCTCGACATGCTGGACGCCTGCAGCCTGCTGGCGCTGCCTTCGAGGTCGGACTCGTTCGGCATCGTCTTCCTCGAGGCGTGGTTCTACGGCAAGCCGGTGGTCGGGGCGCTCGCCGGGGGCATCCCGGGGCTCGTGCGCGACGGCACTGACGGCCTTCTGGTCCCGTTCGGCGACGTCAAGGAACTGGCGCTCTCGATACAGAAACTGCTATTGGACAAGGAGTACGCAGCCGGGCTCGGAGAAGCGGGCCGCGAGCGCGTGCTCGCCGAGTTCACCTGGGACGAGAAGTACGTGCGGGTCAGGCGCCTCTACGAGGAGCTGATCAGGGCCGGGCGGTTGAGCTAGCCGGCCTGAGAGATCCCGAAGGCAGGAAACACCGTGAAAAACAAAGGCGTTGACGTCGAACAGGTCATGGAGGAGGTCAACCGGGCGGTTGCCGCCCCGCAGACGCTGCTCGCCGACTTCTGGAAGGAAGAGCGGACGCCCGCGCCGAACGTCTCGTTCGTCTACCCGCCTTACTCGCGAACGCTGCGCGTAAATCTCGACATGGTCAGCCGCAACTGGGAGATAGACCCGGAGTTCGAGCTGGGCTCCCGCCGCAAGGGGGTCGGAGGGCTCGTCGTCGGGGTCAAGAAGCTGACGCGCGGCTTTCTGCGCTGGTACATCAACCCGATCGTCCACCAGGTCCGCAAGTTCAACATGCTGGTCACGCGCACCTTGCACGACCTTTCGAACAACCTGGATGAGGTCTCAGGCCGCCTCGGCGAGATGGAGAGCGCCCAGGCGGACCGCATCGCTGAGCTCGAGGAGAGGATCTCCCGGCTCGAGGGCGGGAAGGATTAGCCCATGTCCCTCGCTTACGCCAGGCCCGTCACTGTCATAGTCCTCACCTGGAACGGACTGGAAGTCACCACCAACTGCCTCGAGACGCTGCTCGCGAACACCACGCACCCCGACTTCGAGGTCATGGTCGTCGATAACGGCAGCACGGACGGCACGGTCGAATACGTGAGGGGCCTCGAGAGCGTCCGGCTCATCGAGAACGGCGAGAATCTCGGCTTCGTGCGCGGCAACAACGTGGGCATAAAGGCGACAGACCGCGACGTGGTGCTGCTGAACAACGACACCGAGATCGTCCAGGGCGACTGGCTCGAGCGAATGCAGGAGCTCGCGCTCTCGGCGGAAGACATAGGCATCGTCGGGTGCCGGCTGGTCAACGCGCAGGGGGACCTCGTACACGCCGGCACCTACATGCCGCTGCCCAGCTTCTGGGGGCAGGAGTACCCCGGCGACGAGCGCGACATCGGCCAGTACACGCGCGACCGCGAGGTCGAAGGCATAATCGCCGCGTGCGCCTACATCAAACGGCGCCTGATCGAAAAGATCGGCGCGCTGGACACCGATTACTTTTCCTACTTCGAGGACACGGACTACTGCCTGAAGGCCGCGCGCGCCGGATGGCGCACTTTCTGCTGCGGGACGGCGACGGTCAAGCACCTCGAGAACGCGTCCACCGACCTGAACCGCATGGATTTTTCCGGGACGTTCAAGCGCTCTCGGGAGATATTCCTCTCCAAGTGGAAGGGCTTCTACGAGGACCGCTACACGCGCCGGCTCACCTGGCACTCGTTCATTTCGGGCCAGGGCCTGTACTCGACCGCGAGCTCGAAGGTGCTGTGGGCGCTGGACCGCGCGGGGGTCGACGTGAACCTGGGGTTCCTCGAGGGGATCGAGCGCGCGGAGCTCGACGACTTCCGCATCAACGACATGAAGAACCGCTGGAACGACCGCAAGCGGCCGCAGGTGCTGTTCGGCCCGCCGGACATGCTCGAGCGCGCCGACGGCTCGTATAACATCGGCTACGTCTTCACGCCGTACGACCGGTTCGAGCCGGCGTGGGTCCAAGAGCTGAACCGCATGGACGAGGTGTGGGTCACGAGCGACTTCCAGAAAGAGGCGGCGATCGCCTCCGGCGTGAAGCGTGAGGTCGTCGTGATGCCGCTCGGGGTCGACCCTGACTATTTCCATCCCGGCATCAAGTCGTACCGGCTGCCGGGCAGGTTCGCCTTCTATGCCCCGGTCGAATGGGGCGACGCGTTCGCGGCCGAGACACTGTTGCGCGCGTACGCCGACGAGTTCGCCTCGACGGACAAGGTCGTCCTGGTGATGAACGTCCGCTCGCCAGTAGAGAGCGACGAAGGGTGGGGAGGCTGGGCGGCCGAGGCCGCCGCAGCAGGCGGCAGCGGGGCGGTGGAGGAGGCGGTCGAGGCGATGGCCCTGCCGCTGGACCGCGCTCCCGTGGTCTTCGTGGTCGACCACGACATAGAGCCCTACGAGAGGGCATGCCTGTACCGCTCTTCGGACTGCGTCGTCGTCGCGAGCAGGTCCGCCGAGCCCGGTCCGACCGCGCTCGAGGCGCTCTCCTGCGGGGTGCCGGTCGTCGCGGTGGACTGGGGGTCGAACTCGGGGCTGATAGACGGCGTGCGCGCGATCGGCGTCGAGTGCGCAATGGCGGCCGCGCCCGGGGCGGGCTTGAGCTGGGCCGACCCCTACTACGGCAAGATGAGGGAAGCGCTCCGCAAGGCGTTTGCCGAAAGCGATGCGTCCAAAGAGGGTGCGCTCGCGGCTGCCGAGAAGACGCGCAGCGAGTTCTCGTGGGACGAGGTCTCCTCGAGGATGATCGAAAGGCTTGATAAGATTGCCGGAGGATAGCGAAGAGCTCACCGATGAGCCGCGGGGCGCGCGCCTCAAGCAGCACGCCCGGGCATTCGCTCGCGACCACTGGCACATCCTGCTCGTCCTCGCGATCATGGGCGCCGCCTTCGGCCTGAGGATGTACTACCTCTCCAGGCACACCGAGTACACGGCGGACAGCTATTATTTCCTGATACTCGCGCGCTCCATTCGCGATACGTTCACCTATACGGTCAGGGGTATCGCCCACACAAAGTATCTTCCCGGCTTCCCGATAATGATCTGGCTGGGCTCCTACATAACCGGGAGCCTCACGCGCGCCGCGAACCTCATCGCTGTGCTCGGCGGAACGTTCACGGTGCTCGCCACCTACGGGATCGGCAGGGAGCTCGTCAACAAATGGGTGGGCGTTGTCGCAGCGCTCATCGTCGCCTTCCAGCCGACGTTCCTGAAGTGGACCGTGCTGCCTATGACCGAGGGCCTGTTCACTTTCCTGTTCGCGGGAGGGGTCTATCTGCTGATAACCGGGGCGAAGCGGGCATCGTCAAACAGGCGGCTGTTAGGGGCGATCGCGGGCGGGTTGTGCTTCCTGGTGCGCTGGGAGGGGATACTGTTCCTGCCTCTGGCAGTGCTGATCATGATCATCTACTTCAAGGACTCGCGGGTGCGAGTGTGGGAGCCGTTCGTGATGCTGGCGGTCTTCGCGCTCCCGATGGGGATCTACGTCGTGCGGAACCTGATAGAGACGGGCAAGATCACGTCCTACGTCGGCGAGTTCCGTGAATACAGCACGAAGGTCAGCTACCAGATCCTCAAGCACCGCGCAAAGGTGTACGTCTGGAACGGGATGTCGGACGCCCTGTTCTCAGGGCTGTTCCTCGTGGGCTCGGCGTGGGCGCTCGTCCGAAAGAAATGGAAGCTGTTCTTCGTGGCGGTCGGATGGTTCGCGCTGTTCGCCGGGTTCCACCTGTTCTGGTACTACGCATATGAGAGGTTCATGGCTCCGGCTGTGCCGGCGGTCGGCCTCATCATCGGCTTCCTGTTTGTCGACGCGGCCGGGCTCTCCTGGGCGTTCTTCAAGGCGGACGGCTGGGTCGCCCGCAAGGTCACCGGGCGCTCTGTGGCCGCCGAGGCCGCGCCGGCGCCCACGGACGAGATCTCGTCGGACAATGCGGAGCGCTTGAGCGGGCAACCCTCGCGCGGCCTGGCGATCTCCTTGCGCGCCGCGCAGGTGGTGTGCCTCGTGTTGATCGCCGCGCTGCTGGCGGTTACGGTAGGCCACGGCCTCGCGCGGGCGGACGAGGTCATAAAGCAGAACTACCTGGCGTTCGCGGACGACCACGGCGGCGCGGGTATGAAGCAGGCCGCGGACTGGCTGAACCAGAACGCGCCGGGCCAGCTCGTTGCGGCGGACGCCGGCCCCTACTTCGAGTGGCTCTACTACCCGGGGGACGTCCTCTACATGCGGCCTGTGCCGTGGGACCTGCCGGTGGAGCCCGCCGACATCGTCTACACCGACGTGCCGCGCAACCTCTACGACCGCGGCGTCCGCTACCTGGTGATCGGGCAGACGGAGAAGGGCGTGGAGGACGAGCTCACGATCTTCGGGATCACCGGGCAGTTCAGGAAGTTCGTGCGGCCCGTCGTCCAGTGGGTCAACCACTACGACTTCCCCGAGCCGCACGACCTCACGACCGCCATCTTCGAGGTTTTACCGCCCCGCTGAACGAATCATTCTTGCGTAACACAATAAGGGGTCCAACCACTTATTGCGTTTCTTGAGATAGAATGCCCGCGAAGCGATAAACGAGTGCTCCTTATCCAGGGCGTTTCAAGCAGAGGTGGTTGATTTGGCACAGATCGCGGGGGGCGAGCCAGGGGCGGAGCTCGAGGTCGAGGCCACTGAGGCCGCACCTCTGGTCGAGGGAGCCAAGGGCCACGTCCGCACCGACAGGGTCGCAATCATCGTCCTGCTGGTGCTCATAGGCATCTACCTGGCGGTTTTCCTGACGCTCACCCTGCTGCGGTACGCGAACTTCCGGGGCTCGAACTTCGACACCGGCATCTTCAACCAGGTCATCTGGCTGCTGGCGCGGTTCAAAGGAGCCTTCAGCACCATACGGGGCATGAACCTTTTCGGCGACCACTTCGCGCCGATCCTCTTCTTCCTCACGCCGCTGTACTGGCTTCGCGGCAACGCCCCGGCCCTGATCTCGGTCCAGACCATCGCGCTCGCCATGGGCGCAATCCCCATCTATTTCATCGCTAAGGACAAGCTGGACAGCAGGTGGCTGCCGCTGGGCATCGCGGGCGCCTACCTCCTTTACCCGGCTCTTCAGTACGTGAACCTCTTCGACTTTCACCCCGAATCGATCGGGCTGGTCTTCCTGCTCTACGCTTTCTGGGCCATCGAGCGCCGGAAATTCGCCTGGTTCTATGTCCTGTGCCTGGGGGCGGCCTTCTGCAAGGAGGACATGGTGCTGGCGGTGCTCGTGCTGGGCGTCATTGTGTATTTCCTGTACGACAAGCGGGCTGGGCTGATCGTCGCGGTCGGCTCGCTGGTCTACTTCGTGGTGGTGGTCGTCGTCCTCATCCCGCACTTCGCGCCGGCGGGGTACCAGTACTCGAGCCGGCTCGGCCAGTTCGGGAAGACCCCGACGGAGGCGGTCAAGAACTTCTTCCTGCACCCGGGGCGCACGTTCAACATCATCGCCACGCGCATGAACGTTAGATATATCTTCGACCTGCTGCTGCCCGTGGGATTCCTCTGCCTGCTGTCGCCCGTATACCTGCTGCCGGCCTTGCCCGCTTTCGCTATCAACATCATCAGCGACTTCCAGCCGCAGCACACGATCGGCTTCCAGTACACGGCCGCAATAATACCGTTCGTCTTCATAGCCGCGATCTTCGGCCTCAAGAAGTTCAAGAAGTGGACCGAAGGCGGGTTCCGCTCGAAGTTTGTGATCGGGGGCGTCGTCTTTATCGTGCTGGCGTGCGCGATCGCGTCAGGTTTCTACTTCGGCCCGAGCCCGATATCGGCGGGATTCCACAAGACGGCATACAATTCCGACAAGCACATCCGGGCCATCCGCAACGGCCTTGCCCTGATCCCGCCCGACGCGTCCGTCTCGGCGCAGCTGTTCATGGTCGCCCAGCTTTCCAGCCGGCAGAAGATATACATGATCCCCGAGCCCTACAGGTGGCTCGTCCCGCAGCTCTATCGCGAGCTGCAGCCGGCGTCGCGCAAGATACTGTTCCCGAACACATACAGGATGGTCGACGGGGGCAGGAGCATCGCGCCGCAGTACGCCGTCCTGGATACGGGCTCCGAGACCGGGATACCGAAGCGCGACTACGACGAGCTCGCCTTGAGGCTCCAGCGTGACGCGGGTTACGTGCCGGTATACCGCCGCGACGGGGTGCTGATCCTGAAGAAGAAATGACCGTGCGCCGATTCCCGCCGAAAAAGCACTTGTCAACTTTTTGTGGTCAGGTCTTTTTTTTACAGTCGAAGAGCATCTCCGCCGGACTCGGTGTCAAAAAAAAGACCTGACCCCAAAAAGTTGACACATCTTTGTTTGAGGTGGCCTGGTGAAACCTAGATGGGATAAGACTGACTGGCTCATCATCGCAGGGCTCGCGGCCCTGACGGTTCTCGTCTGGTCGCGCGTGCTGTTCATGCGCCAGTGGTCGTTCGGCATCGAGACGGATTTCATCAGGCAGTTCTACCCCGCGCGTGTCTTCGCCGCCAACTCGCTCGCCTCGGGCTCGTTCCCTCTCTGGACGCCCTACGTCCTGAACGGCCACCCGTTCTTCGCCTCGTACCAGACGGCGATGCTGTACCCGTTCAACCTTCTAATGGTGGGCGCCTACGCGGCCGCCGGGGCGACGCTCTCGCTCAAGGCAATGTGCGTGTTCGTGGTCTTCCACTTCTTCATCGCGGGCGCTTTCACGTACCTGCTCGGGCGTGACCTCGGCCTCGGCAAGCCCGGCTCGGCGATCGCGGCGGTGACGTTCATGTTCGCCGGCTTCATGGTCGCGCACGCCGGGCACCTGAACCAGGTGTCGAGCGCCGCCTGGATGCCGCTCATCTTCTTCCTGTTCAACCGGGCGCTCGTCAGGAAGAAGTTCTCGTACGCCATCTGGGCCGGGGCGGCCATGGGGCTCGCCCTGTTGGCCGGGCACCTGCAGTCGATCTTCTACCTTTGCGCGCTCCTCCTGGGGCTCGTGGCCTACCGGGCGTGGCAGTACCACCGCTACGACCGGGGCACCGCGGGGGTGGGGTTCGGTGTCGCCGCGCTGGCGGCGGCCGTCGCTATCGGCGGTGGGCTCGCCGCGGTCCAGCTGATCCCGACGTATGAGCTCATCGGGTTTT
>Ga0209539_1001222_pt1 | contig 14041 bp, 9 predicted proteins | sample BarGraNGADG00312_2_FD_184499 | JGI IMG/M metagenome (GOLD analysis project Ga0209539, IMG submission 184499) | Arctic peat soil microbial communities from Barrow, Alaska - Barrow Graham LP Ref core NGADG0011-312 (SPAdes) (version 2) | ecosystem: Environmental > Terrestrial > Soil > Wetlands >... | reverse complement strand
TGTTAATGTCGTAGCCTTGAAACAGCGAAACAATATCGCGGATGTACGGAATTATGCCAACCGTGTCCCAAAGCATGCTTGATAGGACTTCTTTTGAAAGAGATGCCGCAGTTACTTCTTCGTCGTCTTTGTTCCGCAAGTGTTTAAATGCAGTTGACACCATTGCTACAACAAACTGGTTTGCGATAAGTACAGCCGACACTCTCATAATACGATGCTTATTACCTGACCGTATCGCGTCAACCTCCATGTTAAAAGTTTTCATCGGTTCGCCCATAAAGGATGTCGCCATTTTTGCCATAATCGAATCAGTGTTTAATATTGGCGGAGTTGTAAAAATTGTGTTAACAACTTGCGTATTGGATATGACTTCTTTGAACCGCTCCGCCATTTTCGTCATGTCATATACGCCTTTAGCGGTCTGCTCCAGTTTAACCGCCGCCCAGATACGCCCCCATGTGATTTTATCTGCCTGCGACGGTAAATACCCGGACACTTCTGAAACCTTATCCATCATTGTCATAGCAGATCTGTCGTAGAGTTGCCGCTGATTTTTGCCGAATCCCATATCAGCGTAACCCCAATCTTTGATACGCCCTATAGGGTTATATTTTAGCATCTCTGCCATGTTCTTTTTGCGGGTTGCACGTGATTCAAAGTTTAATACCTGCATTAAATATTTCGGATTAATCATATCTGCCGCTCTAATATAAGATACAGGCTGTTTTGCCACAACAGAAAAGTTTAAACCGACAGCCGCCGCTTTGAATCCGCGCAGCAACTTACTGGATATTTTGTCGTTCCACAAGTTATTGGATAACTGCGCACCGTTAACCATACCCATAAATTTTCTAATATAGGTATCAGCTTCGGCGCCGTGCTTGTCTGAAATAACTGAAGCGACAGTCATGCCATGCTCGTCCTTATTGTTGAGCACGCGCTCCATATCGGAAAGCGGCTGTACATAGGAATTATAAGCCGCCATCTGAACGGTGTGATGGTCGAACACATCAATCGCACTTTTTATAACGATCGCATTTTTCGCTTCGGCCTTCGTCGCTTTAGTGGTGCCGTTGTTGGCAAGCTTCGGATCGCCTACGGTTTCGCCGTATGGTGATGGCAAACCGCCTTTATCAACGTCAATCCGCCAGTAGTTTTCTTCGGTAAATTTGCTGTACCCGTAAAGCGCAAGCGTAACTTCATTGCCGAGCGCAGACATTTCCGTCGTGACGTATTTGCCCATGGCTTCGGCGACACGAACCATATCGGGTGTCATTTTCGCTATTATCGCGTTTACATCGTCCTCGGTCACCATCAGCGGTGCCTGCGTTTTCTTCGCACCGGGAAGCATTAACGATATGCCGGCTTCGCCGTAGATGTGCTTGCGGGCTTGCGGACGCTTATTCAGCAGATACAGGTCAATCAGCATGGCGGGCGTAAACTGTACTTCATGGACTTCGCTTTTCATGTAGTCCCCATAAACTCCCACTGTGATTAAATCCGCATCTTTGCCATCCCACTTGGTTGTGTCGATACCTGCAAGGGTTTTCTTCATAAAATCGACTGTGCGCGTGACGGTTTCGATATATTTATCCTGTCCGCGCTCGATATTCATATAAAGATTTTCCATAGTTTTACCGAGCCGCCTGAAGAACGGGCGCGGGTCAATCATGGAGAAGTTCAGTAGGTTGTCTGCCGTTTCTGCTGCGTTTGTCGGGTCTTTGCGCGACGCTTTGCTCTTGTTATCGTCGCGTACCGCCTGACCTAATCCATCAATGGTTTCATGCTGGCCTTTAACAAACGCTTTGTTTTCGGCCGCAATAGCTTTATAAATGGATTTGGTTAGGTTGGAGAGGTTAAGCAGTTCTTCGCTGTTCATCTGCCGTATGGATTTGTGCTCCAGCGTTGCCTTGGCTTCGTCAAACATATTCTGCAAATCGGTATCAAGCACGGGCTTTACGCTGTCGTTTGTAGCGATATACAACCTGTATACGTCCGCCACTTTCGCTAATCTTTCCTTTAATACGTCAGACTTTTTCTTTCCTTTGCTGTCGCCGTCCTGAATAACTTCATCGGGAGAAAACTCAATCATGTTAAACAGTCCCGCTACAGCCTGCCGCATGTCGTCGGGTACATGGCTGTTTTTGTCCGGTGTCGATAACATCGTCGCCATTTTAACGCAGTTACGCTTCAACCGTCTGCGGATATCGGTATCGTTGCGGTTCTTTATGGCAAGCGCCACCGATGCATGTGTACGCTCCTTTAACTTGACAATTTTCGCGTCGTTTGCCTGATGCTGTTCGAGCAATCTTCGCGCCGTGTTCTCTTTGAGTTTTTCCCTTACCTGCTCGATACGTGCGTTCTTGCGTTCGCGCAAGGTATCAATTTTACTCTTGTCTTTTACTTTTTGCAATGTCAACTTTTTATCCGCTTTGTCGGCGAATGTCGGAGCTGCTTGCGGGATATCGTAAAATTTATCAAGTATATCATTAGCTATAAATGCGGACGCTTCGTCGAATACTTTGCCGCTGTACGGATTTTCATACACCGCGCCCATACCATCAAGCACATTCGAGATTTGCTGTAACTGGTCTGTCTGATTGATTATCTCTGACGGGAATAGCCCCTCGCCGTACAGTTCGGTCATCTCCGCGTACGAAGTGTCCACACCACGCCCGTCACCTTCTTTATCGGCCGTGAGTTTAAACCGCCCGAAATTATGTTTGCGGAACGCCCCGTAATCACCGAGATCTGATTTTTTCTCGGCCGCTACATAAAAGGTCTTTGCTTTCATGTACTTTTTAATATCACTATACTGTTCCAGTTCCGAACCGTTTACCAATACCTCCGAACCTGACAATATGTCACCGGCAATGTCACGCGCGGTATCGTACATCATGTTCCAATCCGTGCCGCCTGCCTCGTCCCCGTTCGCTACATAGGTGAACAATGCCGCCATTCTGCCGGTGAGATTGTTCATAGGAGTTACACTGTCATAGCCTTTACGAAGCTGCCGCACATAAGCCGTGACCGCATACACATTCGGTTCAATGGTGGTTGTGCGCTGAACCTGCTTGCGCTGCGCTGCGTTGAGTTCTTTAAGCTGCTTATTTTCCGATTCGAGCTGCGTAATGGTTGTGCGGGCCTGCTTCGCGGCGGTAACGTCCTCGCTTGTATTTGTAGCGGTGCGAGTGTTATCGGGGGTGATGGAATAGCGTATGTCGGGCGAAGTTGTAGGGGATTTGTTAGAGGTCAGTTTGATTTGTTCCTGCTTAAAGGCGACATAAAATGTATCTTTGAGCAATTCCTCGTCGGTATCTGCTTTTATAATTATTCCGTCATATCCCTCACGTTTCGCTTTGTCAATTATCGGTTTCTCATAAGACGGGTCAGAAAATTCATTTGGTTTCAGAGACGCTTCATATGGATTTGTAATGTTAAGATACATCTGTTTTATAATGTTGCCGTTTCTCACATACGCCATTTCTTCGGAGTAGTCAGAGTTTTCGGAAAACCAATAAACGCCACGTTTTGATTCAAATGTGTTAAACTCTTTATTGGTTCCGTGATATACAGGCTTTATTTTACCGTCCGTGTCAACTATTTTGCTATCCTTGAAATACTCCTGCTGCTTATCGCTTAACGCGTTCCCATCGCTGTCTGCCGCCGATATGGAATAACGTATGTCGGGGTTATTGCTGTCGTATGTGCCGACGTTATCGGTTGCGGATTTAATCTGGGAGGGGGAGAAGACCAGCACCTCGGAAAAATCCCCAAGATTTGTTGCGTATGGGCCTGTATCGTTATCGTGAAAAACAACACCGTCATAACCTTGCTTTTCAAGTTCCGTACGACGTTCTTCTCCAATATTGGCAATGTCGCTATATTCTGTCGCCATATACGGATTCTTAATGTTCAAATATGCGCCAACCGTTGGGTTGCCTGCCCCGCTCGGATAACTTGCTGCGTATTCTTTGTTTGCGCTAAAATATGCTCCTACCGTGCGCCGTTCTTTACCTCCACCTCTTTCCGACATATCAAACACGTTGATCCCCTTAATGCTACTTCTTCCATGATATACCTTTAAAGGTTTACCGCTTTTATCCACAACCCTGCTCGCTGTTTCGGGGCTATTCTGCCAATCGCCGAACCACTGCTTGAAATTATCGCTTTGTGTATCGTCTGCTTTCGATATACTCGCCGCCGTCTTAGCCTGTACCGTATCGGCTGCTCTCGTCTGTGCCAGTGCCTTGCTGTACAGTTCCTTCGCCCGTAACAGATACTTTTCCTCTGCCGTGCCGGTCAGCTTCGTCACCATGCCCGACAACCATGTGTGTATCTTTTCGCCCGTTTTCCTGTCGGTGCGCACTACATCCATGACAGCCGTTTCGTCCGTGAACAGTTTCGATTCTGTGTACTGTGCCACGATTTCGCGGTCTGCATCGGGTTCGTCAAAGGTTGGATCGGTCTGCCTGTAAAGTTCAGTGATGTCGGTACGCATCTGTGCAAGCGTCTGCGCGTCGAGCTTGCCTATAACGTATTCGCTCAGCGCGGTATATGCCTTAGCGTTTTCAAGGTTATGCGTCAGTTCATGCGCGATAATCTGCGGTGCCGCCTGTTTAGACGCGGCGTTAAGATATAACACGCCATCTTTGGTAAAGCCGTTTTGTATCGCGCCGTTACTGGATTCCTGCCTGTAATATCGAACATCTAAGCCGCCTGCGGTTGCAATTTTCGACGCTGTGCTGACCGATTCCGCGTCGGCGTTATATATCGCACCCGTGCGTTCCGTTTCGGTTTTAGCTGCATTATATCGGGTCAGCGTTTCATCACCAGTGACGCCGCGTAATCCTGTTTGCAACTTATTGGCAATAGCGGATACATCTGCGGCGTTGCGGTCTGCAAACGTCTGCGGCGTTGCCTGTGCGGCGTTCAGCTCAACATGGGGTAATTGCAAGGGGGCGTTTATCGTAGATTGCGGTGTATCTGTGCTGGTCTGTGCTGGTGCGTTCACGGACTGCGGTTGCGCTTTAACGGATGGGAGCGTAAGGCCGGTTTTAATGTCGGTTATAAGTTTACCGGCATCGAACACGCCGCCCAGCGCACCGCCGAGCAAACCTTGATACGCAAGGTCTCCCGCGTTCAGCTTTGCAGCAGGGTTATATGTAGTTTTCTGCATGGCGATATCTGCCACGCCCTGAACAACTTCCTCCGCGCCCTCGCCGAAAACAGACACCGCATAATCAGCCCATGCCTTTATGGTCGGGTTCGCTATCTTCGCCGTGAGGTCAACTCCGACTTTTTTCAACAGAGAATCAATCGCGCCCTCACCTTTGCCGAGAACTCCGCCGATAAGCATTTCACCCACGGACTGGTTCAATCCGTTAAGATACGCATAAGCCGATGCCTCTGCCGCTGTACCGCCTGCCTTCAAAGCCTGACGTTCGCCGGACGAATAACCTGCCGCAAACAGTAAAGCCGTGCCGGAACTGGGTATAATCATGTTTGTGACGGCGACGGGTATCATATATCCCGCGGACGACGCAAGGTCTGATAACGCTTTCGTAACATCATTATCGGTTAAATCTGCGTACTTATCGGCAATCTTTGCAGAGTATGCATCAGATTTGTCCTGTACCGTATTGCCGCTCAAATAATAATTCTGCCGCGCTTTACGTGCGAGTGACAGCGTTTCGCGGGCGTTATTAATGTATTTAGTTACAGGTGTTGTGGGTACTGCGGGCTTGGCACTCCATGCCTCCGCGGTCGTCTGCGCTTTCGGATAGTTCACGCCCCGCCCTTTAAGTGGTGAAACTACACTGTCAGCTACAGCCGCGCCGAATTGTGCCGCTCCTGCGCCGGCTTGATTTATCACCATGTCGCCGAGCGCAAGCGGATTATATTTATTTTTGTAATAGTCAATTTTTTGCAAGACGTTCATGTCTGCGGTGGGCTCAGGTTTGGCAACGGGGACAACGGTACGCGCTTTTACCGTCTCTGCCACTCTTTTTTGTATCGTTACCGCTGCTGCGCTTTCCGGCAACCGAAGACTTGAAGCGGCGATTATAGGTTTAACCGACGGGAGAGCAGGAGCGGCAGGAACGGGAGTTTTCTTCGCCGCATAATCCGCGGAGGTGCGTGCAATCGAAGCCGCTGCCGAGCCGAAATTCATCTTGCCGAGATTTGTTTCAAGTTGCTTATTGGCGACCGCTTTGCGCTGTTCTGCCACTAACTTATCATAGCGGGAGTTTCCCCCCGCAGTTTTATTACGTATCGCTTCCGCTTCTGCCGCGAGCTTTTCATATGCTGTCATGATTGCTCCTTATCTGAGTTTAAAAAACATTTTTCCGTTACTGCCAACCCACGATGCATATTTCGGATTGTTTATTATAGAGATTACCTGCGCTTCGGTTATGTTCGGCATACCGAGTTTATTAAGCGAAGCCGTGTCGTATGCGTCAAGCCATGATGTATCGCCTGCCGCCGGAGCTGCCGTACCTGCAGGAGCCGCACCATTCACGGTATACCCGTTATCGGTTAATTCCTGCGCCGTATATCCTGCGGCAATCAATATATCCCAGTTTGCCTGAGTACTTTTGCCATCATTATCATCGAAAGCGGCCATTGCCCCAGAAACCGCATCTCCGCTTGTACCTGTAGTTACGGCGCCACCACCCTGTAAAGCGGCAAGTTCGGCCGCGGTGAACCCTGCTTTTTTCAATACCGCTAAGTCAGACCCGCTGGCGTTGTTCGCTTTTACTCTATCATAAGCTCCGTTAATGTCTGCGGCTGGTGCGCCTGTGCTGCTGCTGCCTCCGCCTCCGCTGCTTGTTTTACCTCTATTTGCCGCAGAAGCATATGCGTCCGTTGTGTTTGCGTTGGTAAGCTCAATATCTGCCTTTGATTTGTCAATCGTCAACTGTGCTAACGCGCCGCCGTATAATGTACCTATAGGCAACCCGAAATAATCAGCCATTTCCTGCGAATTAATTGAACCCGAAGCCTGGAACAAATCAATCATGCGATTCCACGTTGTGGTGTCTTGATTCGAATTGAACTCTTCGATTTTATATTGGTTGTTAAATGTGTCCTGCCCTTGATTATACTGGTCAAGTTGTCTGCTATATGCTGTCTGCTCTGCCGTAGCTGCGCCCGTTGCCGCGTCAAGTTGTCTATTATAACCTGTCTGCTCGGCGTTAATATTATTATTAATGGTATCGGTAAACTGCCCATAACTGAAATCACGGTTTTTGTTCGACTGGTCAGCATCCGCTAAATATTTATCCCAGTTGAAATTCTTGCCATCCCAATACCGGGAATAATCAACCTGTTCCTGAGCGTTAACCGCGCCTGCCTTCTGGTTCAGCATATTAAAATCGTTCGTATACTTATTATATTCGCTGTCATATATCTGCGGCAGTTTGTCGCCGAGTTGACCCATATAATAATCGTTAGCCTGCCCTGCCGCCGATACCGCTGCCGTTGATGGCATACCACCCGTAGCAGCCGATAATGAACCGAGCGTGTCCTGCATAGCTCTGTCACCCTCACGGTGATACTGCTTCGTATACGCTTGCATTTGCGGGTTCGTGTCGGCGTTGAACTCGAACGGTTTATAACTCGTGATATCATTGAGCAACTGCGACTGCTTATCGGAGTATTGATTATTGTATGCCGGTTCGGGCATATATGTCGGAGCCGCTTCTGCTTTAAACGATGATGGAGTAGGTCCGCCCGGCTTATATGATGTGCCCGTAGAGCCACCGGTATAGTTGCCGTATTTGGTACGCATTGATTCCGCGTCGGCGTTGGCCAATGCCCGCGCGTCGGATGTCGTCGCCGCCATATAATCCTTTTTAGCGGATATAAGCCCTATGCCGAAGTTTGGATTACTCTTTGCTAAATCTAAATCGTACCGCGAAAACTGACTTTCGTTCAGCCCCGCGCCTTTCATCATTGACGTAAAATCGTCATATGTGTATGCCATTAATTAAGCCCCCTCAACAATCAATTCGTATGATTGATTAAACAAATCAGGATTGCAGGAGCATATCACCCCGTTGACGTCGCATGTGATGTAATCCCCAATTTCTGCCCTCGTGACTACCCCGTCAAGCGATATTATCTCAGCCCATTGCGCATTTCCCCCATATTGATTCCAAAAGTGCAATTTGCCGCATCTGTTTGCTACTACCGCCCATAGTGGAATGACAGATTTATCAACAACCCCATATTGAAACGCTTCAACCACTACCGGCTTATTACGATATGCCATTGATTATTCCTCCCTCATTATAATTCGCTCCCGTGAGCCGTATCACGCGTCAACGTGTTCAATATAACTTTACCCGTACCGGACAGCCTCAATCTGAAATGGTCTGCCATGTGCGGTATAACCGGCAGATAATACGACTGCTTCACGGCCGCTGTCAAATCCTTGACAAGCAGCCACACGTTGCCTGAATCGTACAATATTTCAAGCTTCATGGTTGCGCCCGTTTCGAGTTCCGCGCGTAATTGTAACTTTTTTATTTCCTTTTTATTAACGTCGCCCTCATACATGTCACCCATCTCATAAAGCCATGTAAGTGAAGTTTCTGCCGCAGAGCCTGTAGGCGCAACAGGATTACCGATAACCCATATACCGTTTGATACCGCCATATATAGGTTGCTGTACCATCCAAAACCTATAACGTGCGTCGCGTCTTCCCTGTGCCACATGTTATACCGCGGGTCAAACACAAACAGGTGCCAGGCGTTCGCACTATCCTGCATAGAGATATAATACTTCACGCCGTCCGAGCCGCCCACAGCGTTCTTATACCGCGCTCCGTCGAACGGTGCGGATATGTTTGACGGTATGCCGCCTGTGTATGCGACAACACCCGCGCGTGACATATAGTACAGCGTTTCGCCCGCTATTGCAAACGATTTATCGCTGCCTGTAGCCGTACCCATTGTAGCCGACGCCATTGCCTCATAATTGCTTGGTTTAGATCCATATACTTTGTAAATTGAATCCTCTTTGAAAAATATCGGGTAGCCGAGATACGAGAAGCACCCGGTAAAATCACCCGCCGAGCCAACATCGACCGCGTATGAATCTGTCGCCACGCCGTCGAATCTATTGAAGTTCTTCGGGTCACCCAGGGCCGATGAATATATAGTGTCACCTTTACAGCCCCATAAGCGATTATTGCACTCACATATAAAATCCATTGCCGGCACATCGCGGGAGAGTGTGACTGTACCACTTTCCGCGCCGACCTCGAATATGTTCTCATAGAAGTAAAGCGATTTCGCATTCGCCGAGATCTCGCGGATAATTGACGTCTGATTATTATTCGGGCGTGTCGTACAACCTGCAATCTTAACGGCATCACCCGCTATGAATGGAAATGCCGTGCTTGTAGTAGTGATCGCATTTGCCACGGCCGCTTCGCCGTAGAGCAGACCATCGGCGAACGCGATGGTACCCGTCCATAAAGCTTCAAGCGAACCGAACGTATTGTCAGACGGCTTGTAATACTTCTTATCCGGCATGATTATAATGTAGGCGTTTAAGGCGGCGAACGCTTTTGCACCCGTCGTCGCTGTGCCTTTAACCACGCCGTCATAATAGAAGTTTGTGCCATCAACGTAAAACAATTTGTCATATGCCCCGAATGCCGTTAATGCGGCAGGTGTTGACACCTTATACCGCAGACCGCGCGAACTCATAAGCGGATAATCGTCGGAGGACATATTTGTCATATTTACTGCGCCCTGTGACGTTTCCCTTATGTCATAGCCGCCGAACGACGATGTTGTGTGCTTAACTATGCCGTCGGGCGACGACATTACAGGCAGCATTATATAGCACCGTAGCCATCAACGTATTCTTCCTGCTTCTGAATAAGCACGGTATATGTAGCCATTTCGTTCTCAAGCCGCAACAGCTCCGCATCGTAACCGCTTCGAGTTGCCGCGTCTGCCGTTTCGATTTGCGCAAGAACCTGTTCTTGCCGCGCCATCATCTGCCCGAGCATATTTTGAAGCTGACCGAGTTTCATCATGTCGTCGCTGGGCGAATATGTATTTTCCACCAATTCGACGCGCCGGCCGTCAGTGTATGTGGACGATGTAATATTGCTTGTTATCATGTTATCCTCCTATTATTGTAAAACTCCGTTTATGTAGACGTCGCCGACCAGATGGACAGCCGAGTTTACGTTTCCTATGCTGATGTTTTGCGCCGTTCCTGTGTACGTACCGATAAACATGCTATATCCGTTTGGTACATCAATTGATATATTACCGGCATTGTATATTTTCTGCACATTAAGATCACCAACGATTCTTACGCCGTAGGCTGAACTGATACTAAGATAGCCGAAAGCATCACGTTCTATTTTGTTGTTAGCGTTGAAATATAGCGTTTCTATGCCGGATATTGACGGATTAGCCGAATCAAGCAGTAACGGAGCGTGAAAAGTCATGTACGGATAAGAGTTTGCCCCTAAGTAGTCCGCTGATATCTGACCTGTCCTGACACACGCGCCGCTTATTAGCGTTGTGCCGCCCGATAATCCCGCGGATGTGACAAATGCTCCTGCTTCAATTCGGTTAGCGTTTACGGTACCCGTCAGTATTCGCCCGCCATCAATGGTTGTTGTGCCGTATGCACCCACGTCACCCGGACGCATAAACGTCGTAAAGCCGGCAAAGTTAATACGGTCTGCGTTCATCGCCGCAAACGATTGACCGTTTATCGCAGACAGAACGAACGAAGCCTCCGACAAACCGCTGTCCTGCCCCGTATAACTTGCAATCAGCGATACTTTCGCGCCTGTGGCGTTTGCCTGAGTTTGCACGGAAGCGACCGCCTCAGATGTAGGCTTTGCGGTCACGACCCATCCTGTGCCGTTCCATATGTAATACGCACCGTTAAGCAAATATATCTTTGTTATATCGGTCATCTGCCCCGCCGATGTGATAGTAACCACACCCGCCGCACCTGTAAACTGTGACAGCATGGTAAGCGACGCTTCGTTTTCGTCTGCGCGGCCGATAATCTGTGACAGACTGCCTTCAATAGTTTGTATCTTTATATCGAGTGAACCAACGACTATGCCGGTAAGGTCGACAAGTTCCGTATCATTGAAGTTCCCGACGCCGATGTTGCTCATCGTATAGCGCAATTCTTCGCGAAGCATGTACAGATAATTGAGTACAGATTTTAAATCCTTTTTCGTGTCGTCACCGGAAACATCGGGGAAGCTTGTGTCAATAAATAATAAGTTGCCCGGCATTATATCACCTCTTTTTCGAAACGGCTGTAATTTGTTACCTGAACAACGTTTCCACATTTACATATATAAATGTCGCCATAACAACCGAACTGTATGTAACTGCCTAGTTTATCGGTACTTCTAATAAACTTTCCACATCTGTCACAGACGCATTCTCCCTGCCACCGCTCCGCCCCGATTGTGTCTTTCATGCCCGGCATGGTATCGCCTCACTTTATATTATGTATTTGCCGCTAATTAAATCGGTGTCAACGCTGGGAAGTTTTACGACAACCGTTTCGCCCGCCTCCGCAACCGCAACAGGGGAAGCTGTAACTGCAACAACAGCGGCGGCCTCCTGCTGAATGTTAAGACTTTTTACCGCTGCTTCAATTAAGGCGTCAATAGCGGCCGCGTCATATGTAAGACCTTGCTTATTTAAAAACTCCAGCACATAATTTTTCTTTTCTGTACCCCTGTCCGAGCCTTTATAAATCTGCGCTGCGGCAAGCACGGCCACGTTAATCCACGTCTGCAACTTTGCTTGCTGCACCGCGGTCGTCTTGGCCAAGATATACGGTATCAATACAGCAGTAATAATTGCGCTCAACAGCGCGATAACTGCCTGCGCTATAGGTGTCATGTCTATCATGGTTTATCTTCCTCCGGCTATGCCGGTGTTAATCATTTCATTTTTTCCGCCAGTTTCCGCCATAATTCCTTCGAATATGTATAACGGTTTATATAGTCCACCGTGGGCTTTTCCAGATTGCATTTTTGCACGACAATGGCAGAATAATCAATGTCTGCTATTACAGGCGGCTTTACGGCAGGCACCGACTTAACCACCGGCAAATCGAAATACCCATAATCAATATCAACGTTACCGCTTATGCCGTCTACTTTGCTCATGCCGAATTGCCAGACGGCAACTTTATTGAAACTATTATCTACCTTTGTATCGGGTACCGCCGCAAATGAAGCAGTCCCGGATGTTGATACCCACCGCGCAAGCCATAATGTATAAGGTTTAAGCACGGCGTAGTTTGTCCGTGACGTTATGTAATCCGGATTAAGGTATACGCCGGCGGTATGTCCTAACGCCTTTATGCGGTCGCAGAATGTCTTGATGATGCTTGTCCGGCTCTCAGCGGTATACTTTACACCCTTTGTCCCTGCGTACCGCTCCGTATCTGCCTCGAAGTCATAGAATACCGGCAAGTCAAGTTTATATGGCGCAAGCAGTCTATGGCAATAATCTGCTTCATTGACTGCTTCTGCCACGTTAAGCGCATAAGCGAACCAATATACACCGACCATGATTCCTGCCGCTTTTGCGGCTTTGATGTTGGTGTGGAATAAATTATCTGTGGTGAGACCATAACCTGCGCGAATCATGGCAAAGTCTATCCCGGCGGATTTAACTTTTACGAAGTTTATCGCGCCGTTGTGATACGATATGTCGATGCCTTTCATGTTTTTACCTCTTAAATAAATATGTTAATGCAAAACCAAGGATTGCGATTATGGCAACAAACACCCCAAGGGTATTCCGAAACTCCGCCTTAGTCATTGCAGAACCCGTAACAACACCTTTAGTTTCCGATGTACTGTTTTCCAAAGTTACAACCCTGTCTATCAGATTGAACGAAGCGCCAGAGCGTCCTATGTTCTCATTTTGGATTTTCTCCAATGCGGCAATGCGCTCGTTTTGCGCCGATGTCGTTAACGCCGACGACGCCGCGAGGGTTTCTGCGATTTTAGTAACAGAAGTTCTCAATGTCTCTGCATTTTCAGTCACCGATTTCGCCAGTAACTCAGCAGCCTTTGCTGCTCTGTCGTTCGCCGCTCCAACAGCAACAACATCAATTTCACGCATTTCTTTAATATGCGCAATTTCTGCGGCAATCATTTTGTCGAACAAGTCAAATCTTTTATCAAGATTTCGTTCCGACGCTGCAAGTAAATCCTCCAAGCGTTTGACGGTACCTTCTACAAGCAAAAGTACATTTGCTGAGGGATCCTGCGTACCTGTTATTCCTGTATCATTAGCCATTTACATCATCACCTTTCATTTATCGCCCCTCCGATATTTTATTTTATTATAGGTTCGTGCCGTGCTATGATTTTATTTTATAAGCCTTACAGTGCGTCATACTGCGCTTTGGTTTTGCCAAAATAAAAAGCAAGAACTTCCGTAGCGCTACTATAATACCAATAATTGCCCCATCCTACAGGTTTCGACGCGGCTTCGCAGTATATTATGGCTGTCAACCCGCATCCAAAAAACGGGGAATTAGTGGGCGTTTGGGCGATCACCGCTGTAACAGATGCCGGTATCCATGCTTTTACGAGATGTGTCATATTCATAAAAGCGTTAACGTCGATTTTGACTGCGCCATCCGGTATGGTAAGTGTCATAACGCTTTTATCAATTAACGCGAATAGTAACGTATTGTCCTGCGCGACCATTGACCCGCCAACGCCAAGCATCGTCACACCGCTTTTAATATTGCCTGCTATGATTTTTGCCTGTTCTGTTGCAGATATTGCTATGCTGCCCGAACCGTTGTGATACCCTGCCGACGGCGTAACCGTTCCCGCTTTAGTGGAAATAGTCGCTGTCTGCGCTCCGATGTTCGGCATTGTACCGTCTGTTTTGCCTGCGGCAAGATATGCATTATGTCCGGTTAATATGTCGCCTGCTGCCGCTGTAGCGTCCGCTGTGCTTGCCCCGCCGCCTTTTGCAATTTGATTAATTATCATCTTAT
>Ga0209539_1001219_pt1 | contig 14049 bp, 11 predicted proteins | sample BarGraNGADG00312_2_FD_184499 | JGI IMG/M metagenome (GOLD analysis project Ga0209539, IMG submission 184499) | Arctic peat soil microbial communities from Barrow, Alaska - Barrow Graham LP Ref core NGADG0011-312 (SPAdes) (version 2) | ecosystem: Environmental > Terrestrial > Soil > Wetlands >... | reverse complement strand
CCGGATTACCAGCTTCTGCGGGTACGCAGAAATATTCCTGGAGAAAGCGCTGACAATTGCGTCGGCCTAGCATGTAATCGTGTACCCTGAATTTCCTGCTGAAAAACCCTCCAAAGCCGTTCACCGACCCGCAAGCCAGGCTGTTATTTTGCCTGACGTTTTTACTGGTACGAATTGGGGCTATCATAAACCGGGAGAAATCATTTTCGTCGAAAGCCCGTTCCAGCAAATCACTCTTGACCATCAGTTGCTGCCGCATGGCGCCAAAGAGTTGAAATGAGGTGAATTTAAGTGCCTGCAAACCAAGGTAAGCGGACGAAGGAGGCTCCTCCCAATTCGGGAAGGGATCGATCATCAATAGGATGGTATCAAAAGTTGATGCAGCTGTTTCGTTTTGGGTTTGAAGTGCCACCCGTTTTCCATTTAAATCCCGAATCTTTTCCATCGCCCTGTTGGTCAGTATTTTATCTGCAAGATCATATGGTTCGTTGTTGATGACTCCACCGTCGACACAAACGGCACAGTAGTCTGTTAATGGATCGACTAGATATTTTTTGCCATGTGTTATTCTTAGCAAATGATTGTCATTGATGTATTTAGGATCACGAACCACGACCCGGGGAGCCAGTCCTGCCGGGAAAGCCCCGGTGGCAATGGCGGCATCAACCAGCAGATTCTTGTTGAGACCTTCGGGTGTTTCGAAGTGAAATGGAATTTTACCGTCTTCCCGGTAGGTGCCCGACGGATTAAGCTGCAGATGAATCAAATCCCTGTGCATGGTCATGCGATCTTCCCGGCGACCGGATTCAGTGATAAATTCGAGCTCGTAGTTGAAACCCCTGAGATTGGTGAGGGTAGTAAATAGTTCCAGATCGCTGGCAAAATAGGGCCTGCCGACCGAAGGATCTTTCATGGTAGCAGAGAGAATTCGACTGGCAATTTTTTCGATGAAAAGGGAATTGAAAATGGAACGGACTTCTTTGTGCGGGTTGATCTCAGGTGAATTCAGGATATCATCATTGTCCAGCAGCTGGCTCATCATATCACTTTTTGAATGCTCCGTCTGGTTGACCCACGCGTCAAAAAGCGGATTTTCCCTGCCGGCTTTCGTCTGGTAATTCTTTTGACCTACCGGCGGAAAGCGCTTCTGAATGGCTGCGGCGGTGATGACAGCGGTCATACCTCCGGCCGAAGCTCCGCTAAGCACCTCAATAACAACATTGTGCAGCGGAACTCCTGGCAGGTGAAGCTCCTTGGCGTTTTGCCAGTTTTCGAGTGCCTCGATCAGGTAATCCATTACCCCGGCGGTATAGGCTCCTGCCGACACCGCGCCTGCCATGGATATCCCAATCCGGAAAGTGTCCTGTTTTTGCAATTTCATTGACCTTTTGAGGGTAAACAAAAGAGCACACAAAAAGTTGCTGTGGGGAACAGATGTGTAAGGTCAGCAGTAAATATGGAAGGATTGTCGAATTTTGGAATTACCTTAGAATCGGGTGGTGGAATGGTCGCGTACCAAAATTTGCTAATAATAGAACATTTGGATGCCGAGCCAATTCTAGTTTTTGAAGATCTTCATCATGCAGTTTTTGCAGTCGAACTCGAGTTCGAATTGATTTGAGCCATCTTGCAGGACAAAGGGTTCTGAAAATTTTTCCGGGAAGGATCCTCCGAATCGCGGACAAAATCCCAGTTCATACTGAAGGCAATGTTTCGTGATCATCACCTGTATTCTTCCGGATATCTTCCTGATTTCGACTGCTGGTTCTGGATTTTCAAGCCCATGGCGCCTGTAAAATCGCATGGCCAGGTGATTGCTGATGTTATTTTCGAAATGCCAGGAGTCGTCGGGGAAGGGAATAAATGAGGTGTCCGAAAGAAGGTTTTGAGTCTTGCCGGAATGGTCCTGAGCCGGATTATTGGGATAGTGACCATCTGTAGATTCGAATTTGGAAGAAACCGACTTTGCCAGAATAGCTGCCAGTAATCCTCTGCGTATCTCGTTTAACTGTTGTGGAGTGAAGAAATATTTCTCATTACCACCGGTATTGATATCCCTAACCAGGAAAGCTGTCTCCCCGGATTTTGACAACTGACGCAGAATGTTTTCGCGAGATTTGTTTGGGTCTTTGGCTGGGATTTTTGGAATGCAGATACTGAAACTTGTTTGAGAATCATCTTGCAAGGAAAATCCGTCTTTAGTTTCTTCCAGGGTAACCGTAACCGGAATTTTCCGCTCCGATGTCTTCTTCTGCAGCGCCATCTGAAAGGAATGGTCCCAGTTCCGGAAGATCCTGGCGCTGGTAAAAACATCATTCATCCGGTCGGGGTAGACCCATCCGTTCACTACTTTGTTGACTTTTAACCCGGCACTCTCCCCATCGCGCCCAACGAAGGTCAGTCCGTCGTTGTTGTTTAGGATTTTGTCGCCCGAAATCTGCAGGGAATCTCTTGAAATTCTTGTTACTATGCCAATTTCTTCGCCGGTCGATTTGTTACTTTCCATGTTTAAGACCGGATCTTTTCGTTCCCTGAGGTAATATTCGGTCGCACCGCGGTGGAAGGTTTTCTCCGGATCAGGCTTGAATAAGAAGGTGGTCTTACCCTTCGAAGCTGGAGCGAATCCAGGATTGCCTTCCAAATAATGATCCAGTTCCCGGCGATAAAAGGCAGTAATATTTTTCACATAATCGAGATCTTTCAGCCTCCCTTCGATCTTGAAAGAGCGGACTCCGGCATCCACCAGCTCGCCGATCGAACCGGAACGGTTTAGATCTTTGAGCGATAGCAAGTGTTTATCCTTCACAATCACCTTTCCCGTTGCGTCTGTCAGGGAATATTTCTTTCGGCATGGTTGTGCGCAAGCCCCCCTGTTGGCGCTTCTGCCGCCCACGACATGGCTCATGTAACACTGTCCGCTAAGGCAGACGCAAAGCGATCCATGCACAAAAGCCTCCAGTTCAATGTTAGTCTGGCTGGCAATTTCGGTGATCTGGCTAAGAGATAGCTCTCGGGCCAGGACGGCTCTTTTAAATCCGACAGCTTCCAAAAACTTTATTTTATCTACCGTGAAATTGTTGGCTTGTGTGCTGGCATGAAGGCTGATGGGTGGCAGATCCATCTCCAGAATGCCAAAATCCTGGATAATCAGGGCGTCTGCCCCGGCTTCACAAACCTGACAGATGATTCGTTGCGCTTCCTCCCGTTCATTATCGTACAGGATAGTGTTGAGCGCAACATAAGTCTTGACACCAAAGATTCTCGCCTCGGCTGCCAGCTTTTCGATCTCCCCGACAGAATTTCCCGCAGCCTCGCGAGCCCCGAACCTGGGCGCACCGATGTACACGGCATCAGCGCCATGGTGGATAGCGGCGATACCGCATTCCAGATTCTTTGCCGGAGCGAGAAGTTCCAGTTTTTTTGTACTTCGCATGTTTAAATATTTTCGGTCCCTGAGCGGAGTCGAAGGGCCTTCTCCCTCAACCGAATCTCTCGCACCAACGGATTTGCAATCCGTTGGTGAAAGTTTACCAGCGGATTGCAAATCCGCTGGAGCGAGATCCGGTTCCTGCTTGTTGAAGGGCACTAATCCTCTTCCTTCAATGCTTCCCAATACTCCACCGCTCTCCGCGTATGCGGAATCACGATTGTGCCCCCGACCAGGTTTGCAACAGCAAAGACCTCAAAAAGTTCTTCCGTGGTAACCCCCTGCTCGAAGCATTTCTCCAGGTGATATTTGACGCAGTCGTCACATCGTAGCACCATCGAACTTACCAGTCCCAGCATCTCCTTCGTCTTTACCGGCAGGGCGCCAGCCATGTAGGTGTTGGTGTCGATGTTGTAAATCCGCTTCATCACCTTGTTGTTGGAAGCAAGGATCTTTTCGTTCATTTTGACCCTGTATTCCCGGAATTCCTTTACTTTTTCGTTCATGATATTTTCCAATTCTTTGTTTTAAGTCTTTAAGTCAAGTGCAAAAATACTGATTTAGTTCAGGTAATCTGAGATATCGCTGATACATCATTCTGAGTAATAAATTTTCCCTTTTAGATTTGAAAAATTTCAAGTATATTTGAAAAATATTTAAAATTGAAATAAAATACAACCATACTTTAAAAAAACATGCAATCCATCTTTGATAAAATCAGGGTATACAATGTCTGGGACGGGCATTCTTACGACACCGGATTCGAACGGAGCGAATATCTGAATACAATCACAAAGTACATTGGCAACAAGTTGATCAAAGTACTTGTTGGACAGCGCCGTGTTGGGAAAAGCTATGTTCTGCGCCAGATCATTAATTATTTAACTTCAGTGAAAGGAGTTAATCCACAAAATATTTTTTACATCAATAAAGAGTTTACAGCTTTTGACGATATTAAGTTATCATCCGATCTGGACTCTTTGTTTAAATATTACCGCAAACAGTTTAGCCTTGTGGGCAAAATCTATCTTTTTCTGGATGAAGTTCAGAATATCCAGAATTGGGAGACATTTGCAAATTCCTATTCTCAGGATTTTACCAGTGAATATGAAGTGTTTATAACGGGATCAAATTCCAATCTGCTATCCGGAGAACTCGCGTCAATGCTCTCGGGGAGATATGTCGAATTTGAAATTTTCCCATTTAGTTTCTTCGAATTTGCTGGCATTAAAAACTGGCCGATTAATAAAGAGAATTTTCTGAAGTACATGCAAAGTGGTGGATTGCCTGAAATGTTCAATTTTGAGCAGGAAGAGCTGCATCGGCATTACACCGAAAGCCTTAGAAATACGATCGTTTTACGGGATATTGTAGGACGTCACAACATCAAGGATCTCTCACTTCTCGAAGATGTTTTTAAATTCTTGTCGGTTAACATCGGTAATCTTACGTCATTTAGCAGTATCGTAAATTACTTCAAGAGTAAACAAAAGAAAACCAACTATGAGACCATTTCGTCTTACGTTGGATTTTTGAAAGACACTTTTATCATCCATCAGGCCGAACGCTTCAATCTGCGCGGGAAACAGTTACTTGGCGGTGAATGTAAATATTACCTGAACGATTTGTCTTTTAAAAATTATCTGTTGGGAAATTATCCGTCTGATATTGGCAATAATCTGGAGAACTATGTATACATGCAACTTAGACGCATGGGATATAAAGTTACGGTGGGTGTGTTTAAGGATGTTGAAATTGATTTTGTCGCACAGAAGCCGGAAAAGACTTTGTACGTTCAGGTTTGTTATCTGCTGAATGAAACAAAAACAGTGGAGCGTGAATTCGGTAATTTACTGTTGATTAAGGATAATCACGAAAAAATTGTTGTTTCACTCGATGACTTCAAATTCTCAGATTATGAAGGAATCAAACATATCAGACCTTGGGAGTTATCCTGATTTAGGTATAACCAACCGAGGCAAAATTTCCGGATTGACTAAAATAACTTTACTTTTGTAATAAATCATCAATCATGGAAATTGTAGAGCAAAACAAAGTCAAGGCCGAGTATTATAAGGAGGCCATCCGTTACATGGAAAATGCCAAAAAGACGCTGAAGAAGGCTAACAAGGATGGTGATATGTACCAAGACAGTAAATATGTAAAAACCGCCTGTGGCATCGCGTATAATGCTGTATTAAAGGCTATGGACGGATATTTTTTGCTTAAAGATTTGAAAGTGCCCAAAAGCAGAAAATCAATCGAATTTTATAGAACCAATACTTTAAAGATTGATCAAAAATTATTGGGGTACCTCAATGGCGCCTATGCCATTCTTCATTTAGAAGGCTATTATGATGGTATTCTGGTAGTAGACGCGATTAATGCCGGCTTTAAAATCGCCTACAAAATTATCGACAAAATTAGGCCGGCAGCTTAAACACCTCACCAATGAGCGTAGTTTGGGTGCAGTCGAGAATCTTTACGCGCACAAGATCGCCTACCGTGATGTCTTGTCCGGGAAACACTACCACCTTATTCTGCGAACTTCGGCCGAAAAGCTCACTCTTCTTCTTTTTAGAGGTGCCTTCAGCAAGGACTTCCATCGTCTTTCCAATATCGCGCTGGTTACTTTCCAGCGAAAGCCGGTTTTGCAACTGAATGATCTCCTCCAGACGCCTGGATTTCACAGCTTCGGGAACATCATCTTCAAAGTGGTCCGCTGCATAAGTACCCGGTCGCATGGAGAATTTAAACATAAAGGAAGTGTCGAATCCGACCTCTTCCATCAGAAGCAAAGATTGCTGGTGATCCTCCTCCGTTTCCGTGCAGAAACCGCAGAAGATATCCGTGGTGATTCCGCAATCCGGCAGGACAAGACGGATGGCCCGAATCCTGTCGAGGTACCAGTCGCGGTCATATTTGCGGTTCATCTTCTTCAGAATAGCAGAACTTCCCGACTGAACCGGTAAATGAATGTGCCTGCAGATATTCGAATAGGCGATCATTTTCTTTAAAAGCTTATCGGAAAGATCTTTAGGATGTGATGTGGTAAACCTGACTCGCAGTGAGGGGGAGATCTGAGCCACCATCTCCAGCAAATCCGGGAATTTGATGGGTTTACGAGTGGGTTCCGGGTGCCAGTTGTAGGAGTTGACATTCTGTCCCAGCAAGGTTACCTCCCTGGTGCCTCCTTCAAGAAGTGCCCTGGCCTCATTGATAATATCTTTCGGATCGCGGCTGCGCTCCCGTCCACGAGTGTAAGGCACGATGCAATAGGTACAGAAATTGTTGCAACCTCTTGTGATGGAGACAAATCCGGTGACTTTTTCGTCTCCAATCCGTTTCGGGATAATGGAGTCGTAGGTCTCGTCGATCGTCAGTTCCACATTTACAGCACTTTCCCCCAAACGGGCTTTGTCATAAAGGAAAGGAAGATCCCGGTAGGCATCCGGTCCGGCAATGAGGTCTACAGTTTTCTTCGCGACCAGCTCTTCCCCAATCCTTTCCGCCATGCAGCCAATCAGTCCGACAACCAGCTTTGGATTCTTTTTCTTCAGACTCTTGAAGAAGGCCAGCCGGTTCCAAATTTTCTTCTCGGCGTTGTCGCGCACGGAACAAGTGTTCATAAAAATGGCATCCGCGGTAGCGTATTGATCGGTTACCACGAAACCACGATCGGCCATAACCGAGGCAACAACTTCACTGTCAGCTACATTCATCTGGCATCCGTAAGTTTCGATATATATATATTTTTCTGTCATAGAATATCCTTTGGAATTAAAAGAACGATCCGGTCCCTGAGATAAGCCGAAGGGGGAACATTTCGATGGTTAAACCAATGCCGTCTTGTTGTTTTTTGTAAAATATTCCCTGATTGACAAAATACTCAAAAGCCGCTCACTTATTTCCGGATCAATCTTTATCTCTTTGTTCCCAACAACCATTGACTCTAATGGAACTCCCAAGTACCTGTTTAGTAAGGTTATCGTATTTAAAGTTAAAGGTCTTTTCCCATGCAACACTTCTGATATTCTTGTTTTCCCTCCAAATAAAGGGGCAATATCAGCTTGCTTCAGATTCATTTGTTCCATTCGAAACTTTATCGCTTCAATTGGATTTGGTGCATTGATCGGATAATGTTCTTGTTCGTATTTTTCTACAAGTAAAGATAAAAGTTCCAGTTCTTCACCTTCCGGACTGTTCGTTTCAATGGGATTTTCAGTGCTGTTTATAAGACTGTAAATCTTCTCGCAAGCTTCGTTGTATGCTTGCTCTGTTCTTAATATTTTAGTTTTCATAGTGTTTTTTCTTTTATTACTCTCATCCTTTGCAAAGTTAACTTGTTTTTAAAACTTACAGGTTACTGCTTTCGGATATATAATATTTGGAAATCAGATTTTTTACCCCACCCAATTTTCCTTATCTTTGCGGCAAATTATCCGTGATATGAATACGTTGAGACGGAGATCAATTTTTTTGTTCTGGTTATCCCTGATCTTTTTCAGCTTCCCGGTAGGTGCGCAGACAGCTAAACCGGCTGCCTTTACGCCGACTGTCACTGATGGCGCTTTTATCTGGCAACGCCTGAATGTTGAGGCCAGCAGCGAGATTTCCGACCTGCTTCATCAGCAATACGACCGTAGCAGGAAAACAGGAACGATGTCCGGATACAGACTCCAGCTCTATTTTGGATCCGGAGTTCAGGCCAGGGCCCGTGCGGAAAAAATCAGATCAGAATTTAGCTTTTTACATCCTGATACCAGGGTGTATCTGATATTCAAATCTCCCGATTTCATTGTACGTGCCGGAGATTTCAGGAGCAAGAGTGATGCATTAAAAGTTTTAAAAAATTTATCGGCCGGTTATTCGAATGCCTTTATCGTCTCAGACGAGATCGCCTTTCCTGTTCCGGTTGTTCAGGTTGAAATTAAAAAAGAATGAGCGACCAAATCAAACACGAGTGTGGAATTGCCTTGATAAGGCTTCGTAAACCATTGGAATACTACAGATTAAAGTACGGCAGCTGGCAATACGGGATCAACAAACTCTATTTGATGATGGAAAAACAGCACAACCGCGGACAGGACGGAGCGGGTGTGGTGGGGGTAAAAGTCAATATGTCGCCCGGACAGGAGTATATTTTCCGCCATCGTTCCATCGATCCTAATCCGATTCGTGATGTTTTCGCGAAAGTCTTCAAGGAATTCAATTATGCCAAACAGAATTTCCCGAATGCTTTTCCTGATCCGACCTGGGCAAAGTCTAACCTTCCCTTTGCAGGTGAACTTTACCTTGGTCACCTGAGATATGGTACTTACGGCCGCAACAGTGTCGAGTCGACCCATCCGGTGATGCGGCAGAACAACTGGCGCTCCCGTAATCTGGCCCTGGCCGGGAATTTCAATTTGACCAATGTCGATGAGCTTTTCAACCTGCTTGTCGGACTGGGTCAGTTCCCAAAAGGTTTTAACGATACCGTGACGGTGCTCGAGAAAATAGGTCACTTCCTTGATGAGGAAAACGAGTTACTATTCAGGCAATACAAGAATGAAGGGTATGACAATGCCGAGATTTCACCATTAATCGAACAAAATATAGACATCAGGAAGGTGCTCGAAAGAGCGAGCCGCGAATGGGATGGCGGTTATACCATCGGCGGAATCATCGGTCACGGGGATGCCTTTGTCGTGCGCGATCCCTGGGGAATCAGACCAGCTTTCTACTATTATGACGATGAAGTGGTGGTGGTTGCCTCGGAAAGGCCTGTCATTCAGACGGTCATGAATACTGGTTGGACTAGTGTGAACGAAATTAAACCGGGTCATGCGTTGATCATTAAGATGGATGGAACCGTCAGTGAGGAGATGGTCCGCGTTCCGCAGAAACGAAGCTCCTGTTCCTTCGAACGAATCTATTTTTCGAGAGGTTCAGACAGGGATATCTATAAAGAGCGCAAAAAACTGGGATTCCTGTTAGCGCCCACTATTCTGAAGGCTATCAACAACGATTTACAAAATACGGTCTTCTCATTTATTCCCAATACTGCTGAAACTGCTTATCTCGGAATGATGGAAGGCATCCGTGCCGATCTGCTGAATTGGAAAAAGGAGAAAATTCACGCCTTAGGCAAAACAATGACTGAAGATCAGATTGCTGAAATCATCTCCGTTGAGCCCCGGATGGAGAAGGTCGCCATCAAAGATGTGAAAATGCGCACTTTCATAGCTGACGACAGCAGCCGCGACGATCTGGTGAGCCACGTCTACGATGTTACCTACGGCGTCGTTGAAAATCAGAAAGATACGCTGGTAGTCATCGACGATTCCATCGTACGGGGAACCACCCTGAAACAGAGTATTCTGAAGAGTCTGGACAGGCTTAAACCCAAAAAAATCATCATTATCTCCTCTGCTCCACAGATCCGGTACCCGGATTGTTATGGAATAGACATGGCCATTCTTTGCAAATTCGTGGCCTTCGAAGCGGCCATTGCCCTTTTAAAGGAGAGTGGCAAATCTGCCGTGATTGATGAGGTCTATCGCAAATGCAAGGATCAGCAGCGTCTGCCCAAAGAGGAGATGGTCAACTATGTGAAGGAAATCTACCGTCCTTTCACTGATGAGGATATTTCTGCCAAAATTGCACAGCTGCTGACCCCCATTGATTGTAATGCCGAAGTCGAGATTGTTTATCAGACGGTTGAGAATCTGCATATCGCCTGTCCAAATGATTTGGGCGACTGGTATTTCACTGGTGATTATCCGACTCCTGGTGGTAATAAGGTTGTTAACACCTCATTTATCAACTATATAGAGGGTATCGACGGACGGGCTTACTGAAAACGTATCTTGGGATTATCCTGTTTCGTAACCAGCTCCTCCAGGTAGGAAGAGACATGACGGTCGATCTTGATGTCGTACATGTCCTCGATACTTAACATGATACCCGTCTCCTCCACATCGCCAAATTCATCGCTGATAGCCGTTCCGAATGTGAGCATGTTCGGTGTCAGGTTCATGTAGGCGTTGATTAGCGGAGGGATGTTTTCGCCAAGTTTTCTGACCTCATGTGAGAGGATCCTGTATGCTTCCTCATAAGGCTTGCCCTCGAACAGCTCTTTCAATTTTTCCTCATCGGCATTTACTGTCATCGGGTGTTTGGGCCATACCAGCTGTTCCGGATCTGCAAAGAATTGCCTGAAAAAATAGAGGATTAGGTTGCGGGCATCCTGGTTGTAATTGGTGTACATGGTCACTTTTCCGAAGAAATATTTGACTTCCGGATAGTCGATCATAAGCGCACCCAGACCGTCCCAGAGGTTGTCCAGTGCAAACAAAGCCTTCGATCCGGCCTTGGAAGACTGATAATCAGGTTGCACGAAAGAGCGGCCAAGCTCGATTACCTGAGGCATATAATCGCGGATAAAAGTTTCCGAAAAATTAAAAAGATGAGCGGTTGCCAGCGGTATTTCGCCATTCACATCTTTACCCAGCTCACTGCAATGGATGAACCTGTATCCCCCCAGAATCTCCTTGTTGGCTGGATCCCATACGATCAGCTGTTTGTAGGGATGCGTTTCAGAAGAGTCATATTGATCGAGGTCCAGCTCCTCGCCGATGCCACCGCCTGCGTGCCGGAAGGTAATCTCTCGGAGTCTTCCGATTTCGCGCATGAGATTAGGCGAATCGTGATAAGTAAGGATATAAATCTCGTTATCAGCCTTATTCGTCGTTCGCTGAAATTTTTCGGGGGTTAGTTCGGCTTCCAACAACGCTCTTGGAACGGGAGGAATGATCTCATTCATCGTAAAAACAGTAATTAGTACGGGGCAAAAATAGCAATTATTTTGTTGAAGATAATTCAGTCCACCTGTAGTGTAGCAGAATGTACTGATTGTTCTTGCAAGAAGATGGGCAGCTTCCTATTTCTTGAAATACTTTTGCATTAACGCCGATAATTCCTCTTTCTTAATCGGTTTCGAAATATAATCATTGCACCCTGTCGCTATTGCCTTTTCTCTGTCACCTGACAGTCCAAAAGCTGTTTGTGCTATTATAACCACGTCTTTGTTGAATTGCCGTATTTGCCGGGTAGCTTCATATCCGTCCATATCAGGCATTTGTATATCCATCAAAACCAAATCGACATCAGGGTTATTACGACAAGCTTCAACAGCTTCAACTCCGGTTTTTACTTTTAAAATTTCTTTGCTAAGTTTCCTGATTGCCATTGTAAGGAACTTTGCTGACACTTCATCGTCTTCGACAATTAATATTTTGAGTACCGAACCTTCCGGATTAATCTCATTCTCTGCCCCTTTAGCCGAAACTATATTTTTTTCAACATTTTTTTCTTCCGGTTCAATATTGTAAGGAATGGTAAAATAAAAGGTTGAGCCTTTTCCCTCTTCGCTTTCGACCCAAATTTTACCGCCAAGCATCTCCACGTATGCTTTAGAAATTGACAAACCCAGACCAGCCCCCTGATAAGCGTATTTATCAGAGATATCTGCCTGAATAAACCGTTCAAATATGGCTTCTTGTCTGTCTTTGTGAATCCCGATGCCGGTGTCTTTCACGTAAAATTGTAGTTCGGCAGGCTCACTAACAGAACCTAACGAATCGGTTGTTGAGAAGCCTGTCGAAACATACCCAAATTCTATCGAACCTTTATTGGTGTATTTAATAGCATTTTTAACAAGGTTGGTAAGAATGGCAAAAAGTTTTTCGCGGTCGGTTTTAATGATGGATTCACTTGATACCAAATCATTTCTATATGAAAGTTGCATTCCTTTCCCTTCAACCTCCGGTCTGAAGAAGGTATAGATGTATTCGATTTGCTCGTTTATATTCGACTCCTTAATACTAACTTCCATTAGCCCCGATTCTATTTTCGAAATATCAACAATATCGTTGATGATATTAAGCATTCGGGCGCCACTTTTCTCAATGATTTTAATATACTCTTGTTGCTCTTCGCCGGTAAGGCCGGGCTCTTTCAGTAGTTCGGCAAAACCGAGAATACCACTCATGGGAGTACGGATTTCATGACTCATATTGGCAAGGAAAGCTGATTTTAGCCGGTCGCTTTGCTCTGCGTGTTCTTTGGCTACGGTTAACTCTGCTGCCCGTTTTTCCTTCTCATCGTTTTGGAATGCAAGTTGGGTTAAAAGCGCTTGCCTTTCTATTGAATAAAGAATAGATTTTCCAAGAAGATCGGGATTCAAATTTTGTTTAGTGAGATAATCCTGGGCGCCTTCCTTGATAAGTTTTAATGACAACTCTTCGTCTTCAATTCCGGTGATAAGTACTACAGGTATTTCTTTGCAGCAATCAATTACTTTTTGAAATGTTTGCCGCCCTGTACTGTCAGGTAAGTTAAGGTCGAGCAAAATAATATCAAAGTTGTTCTTTTGAATTTGTTCACAACCTTCTTTTAAAGTAGCTACAGTTTCCAGATTATAATTAAAGGATCTGATTTCCTTCAGCATTTCGTTAATCAGTCTAATATCTTGAGTATTATCCTCAATTAAAAGAATGGTGATGGTTCTCATTTTATAATGATTTTAGATTTGTTATTTATATTTATTTCTTTAAGGTAAAATAAAAAGTTGTTCCTTCGTTTTCCTTTGATTCAAACCATATCTTGCCTTCATGCCTTTCGACAATACATTTACAAATGGATAGACCTATGCCAGTACCGGGATATTCTTCTTTTGTATGTAAGCGTTGAAAAATAGTGAATACCCTGTCGTGAAATTGCATATCGATTCCAATACCATTATCCCTGACCGCAAATTCGTAAAACTCATTTTTCTCTTTACAGGAAATATGTATTTTGGGCAGTTCTGATTTCTTTTTAAATTTTATAGCATTCCCAATCAGATTTTGAAAAACCCGTATAATCTGTGATTCATCCGCTTCCAACTCGGGAAGATCTTCGTTGGTAATTAAAGCGTTATTTTCAATTATAAGTTTCTGCAGGTTTGAAATGGCCTGTCCAAGTACCTGTGATATATCAGCTTTTGCAAAATCTTTCCCATGAGAAGTTGTTCTTGAATAATCAAGCAGATCGTTAATTAATTTCTGCATGCGGTTTGCACCGTCAACAGCATAATGAATGAAGTCATTTGCATCCTGATCTAATTTATCTTTATATCTTCTTTCGAGCAGTTGAGTATAACTTGCGACCATTCGTAACGGTTCCTGCAAATCGTGCGAAGCAACATAGGCGAATTGTTCCAGTTCTTTGTTAGCAATGATTAACTCTGCGGCACGTTTTTCCTTTTCTTCATTTTGAAAGACAAGTTCTTTGTTGGCAATGACCAACTCTGCTGCACGTTTCTTCCGCTCTTTTTGCTTCTCTACCCCTTCCAAAGCCCGCCGTACTGCAAAGACAAACCAACCCAGACTATTTTTAAGCACATAATCAGTAGCTCCCTGTTTAAGCAATTCAAGTGCCTTATCATCGCCAATTGTACCTGATACACAAACGAAAGGGACTTCGGGTTGCAGCTCCAGCGCCCATTTGAGTGCAACGTGGATATCGAATCCGGGCAATGTGTAATCAGCAAGTATAATGTCATAGTCCCTGCCCTTTAAAAAAGAGAGATACTCTTT
>Ga0209539_1001215_pt1 | contig 14064 bp, 12 predicted proteins | sample BarGraNGADG00312_2_FD_184499 | JGI IMG/M metagenome (GOLD analysis project Ga0209539, IMG submission 184499) | Arctic peat soil microbial communities from Barrow, Alaska - Barrow Graham LP Ref core NGADG0011-312 (SPAdes) (version 2) | ecosystem: Environmental > Terrestrial > Soil > Wetlands >... | reverse complement strand
GGGTCCTCCCGAGCGGGAGTAACTCAGCTGGCAGAGTGTCTGCTTCCCAAGCAGAATGTCGCGGGTTCGAATCCCGTCTCCCGCTCCACCCTCCCCCTTTCGTGCTCAGCGCGACACCCTAACGGCGGCACAGGGTGCGTCGTGCCTGCCGGCGAAGGCAAGCCCCGGCCTGCCACAACGCTCAGCGGCATCGGTCTTGTGCCGATCCTGCGATGTCGCCGGGGTTGGCCGCCGGCATATCGGCCCGACATGCGTCGTCAGGCGGAGGTCATCCGCTCCGTGATCGTCCGCGCGACGATCCGTGCGTCCTCGCCGACCCCGAGCAGTGTCGACGACTTCCTGGTTCGCAGAAAGTGGGCGCCGATGAAGAAGAGCCCGTCGATGACCGCGCTCGCGCCGTCGACCTGGATGGGAAAGCCCAGCTCGTCGAAGGCGTCGGGCCACGGCAGCCAAGAGGTGTAGTCCGGGCGGAACCCGCCGGTGAACACGACCGCCCCGAACCCGTCGAGCGGGATCCGCTCCGGGGCGGCACCATCGAACGGCGCCGGCTCCGCGATCTCGGGTCGGGACAGCCCTCGCTCGTCGGCGACCCGAAGCACCTGGGCCATAATCTCGCGGTACCGCGCGTCCCCCCAGGCCACGGTCTCGGCGAGGTTGGGGGCGAACCGGGCCTGGCGTCTGTCCGCCGCGAGGAAGCGGCCCACGAGCGTTACCCCCATCGCCCGAAGCGACCGGAGGTTCAGGTCGTGTCCGCCGCCGTGGCCGGTCGCCAGGGGGTTCGCCACGAGGCGGGCCGCAGGGGTCGGCAAGGCTGCGACGGGCAGGTCGAGGAAGCCCGACGCCTCCAGCCACCAGACGAGGTCGTAGCCACCTAGCCGGCGCGGCGCCCACGGGGCCTTCCCGCACGAGAGGACGACGTCGCGCCCGGCCTCTTGCAGCTCCTCCGCCAGCTGGCAGCCCGACTGCCCGCTCCCGACGATGAGCACCGGGCCCGGCGGCAGGTCGGCCGGGTTCCGGTATCCCCGCAGGTCCAGCTGCAGGAGCCCGTCCGGCAGCGAGGCGGCACCGTCTGGGCGATGCGGCCGCTGGAATGCGCCGGTGCCCAGGATGACGCGATCGGCCTGGAGGTCGCCGACGGTGGTCCGGGCGACGAAGCCGTCGCCGGGCGCCCGCTCGATCGTCTGCACAGCCACCCCCTCGCGGATGGGCGTCCCGGAGGCCGCGGCGTACCGTTCCAGGTGGGCGACGATCTCGTCGCGGGGCATGAAGCCGTCGGGATCGGCGCCCGCGTAGTCCCCTCCCGGGAGCCGTACGGTCCAGTTCGGGGTGACGAGGCAGAAGCTGTCCCACCGATCGCGCCACGCTTGGCCGATCCGGCCGCGCTCCAGCACGACGTGCTCGATCCCTCGGGTCGTGAGCTCGCGGCTGACCGACAGGCCGGCTGATCCGCCCCCCACCACCAGAACGTCGACGTGCTCCATGGACGCGGAGTCTACGGGGCGCGTGCTGTCGACGGAAGAGGGCAGGCGATCCGGCCTCTGGCGACACTCTAACTACACGAAATTCGCTCGCGCCTTTACGCTCGTGCTACTACGCTCACGAGCTCAGGACTTCCCAAGCAGAATGTCGCGGGTTCGAATCCCGTCTCCCGCTCCACCCTCCATTCCATGCTCGGCTTGTCACGCCGAAGCGGGCTGCCCGCCCGGATTCGTTGAGCCGCGACGCGGGCTATGGAGCTCGGTCGAATATGAGCCGCCGGGCGTTGTCCGCGTAGACCGCCCGGAGCACGTCGTCGGACAGACCCAAGCCGTGAATCTGCCATCGACCCTGGCTGCCCGGCCCACGGTCCGGGTCGTACGGGAACGATTCGTGACGAGTCTCGAGGAAACGCGCGTACACGGCCCATGTGGCCGCATCCGGTGGCACGTCGGTCCCAAACAGGACGCGGTCGGGCCATCTCTGGATGAGGTCCCGCGCCGAGTACGGCTGCCGTCCGAGCTCCGCGATCCGCGCCGCAATGTCCACGTGCCAGTTCGGATATGCGGCCAGCATCCGGTCCACCCGGGCAAGATCCTCCGGCACGCACCCGACGTGGGCCCCGATGAACGTCGTTCGGGGGTGGCGTGCCACCGCCGCCTCGAGGCCGTCGATGAGCTCGTCAAAGGGCGGGAACCCGTCCACCTCCGGTCGCGTGGGCGGCCGCGTCGGCCAGAAGTGCCAGTCCGGATGCTCCAACAGCTCCTCGTACCGTTCGTTCACGGCGTCGAGGGGCTCGAAGAACGCGATGGGGTCGGCGACGTGGATCGTGACCGGAAGCTGGAGTTCCCCCGCCGTCGCCCACAGCGGATCGAGCCGCGTATCGTCGACCGGGACGAGCCAGTCGGCGGGGTCTCTCGCGCGCAACCCGAGCAGCTTCCATACCTTCAGTCCGCTCGCGCCCGCAGCGGCGGCGGCGCGCAGTCGGGCGGCCTCCACGTCCCCGAAGTCAGGGCGCTCGGGCCACATCGCGTAGTCGAGCCCGGCGAAGACCGCCACCCGGTTTCCGAGCGGCGCCCAGTGCTCGAGCTCGCGGGCGAGCGCGTCGCCCCAGCCGCCATCGAGGTCCACGATCGCCGCGATGTTCGACGCGTCCAGCGCCGTCGCGAGCGCAGCCGGTGACCGTCGATCCCAGCCGTCCGAGAACGGGGTTGGGCCGAGGTGGTTGTGCGCATCGATGGCCGGGTGCGACGGGCAGGCCCGGGCTTCCGCGTTGCGGGCCCGGAGCTGGGACCGCGGATGGTAGTCGGCCAGGCGGAGGTCGCCTGGTGCCCTGACGGGCAGCTCGCCCACCTCGATCCCCTACCCCTTCAGCCCGGACAGGGTGATGCCACGCACGAAGTACTTCTGGGCGATCACGAACAGGATGATCATCGGGAGCAGGCTGACGAGGGCACCGGCCATCATCTCCGGCCACTTGCCGACGAACTGGCCCTGGAAGAAGGCCAGTCCGACCGTCGTCGTATAGGTGGGCAGATCGCGGAGGTAGATCAGCGGGTCAAGGAGGTCGTTCCAGCTCCACATGAACTGGAAGATCGCGAGGGTCGCCAGAGCCGGCTTGGCGAGCGGCACGTAGACGCGCAGGAAGACCTGCCACGGGTTGGCCCCGTCGACGCGCGCCGCGTCGGCCAGCTCGCTCGGGATCGTCAGGAAGAACTGGCGCAGCAGGAACGTCCCAAAGGCACCGCCGAAGAACGCCCAGACCCACAGCGGAAGGTTCGTCCCGATCCAGTTGCCGCTTTCGCTCAATGGCCACGGGAGGTACCGATAGAGGATGAAGTTCGGGACGAGGACGATCTGGAACGGGATGATCAGGGTCGCCAGGATCAGGGCGAAGAGGACCCGCTTGAACCTGAAGTCGAACACCGCGAATGCGTAGGCGGCCATCGAGCACGTGATGACCTGGCCGAGCGTCGCCAGCGACGCGATGACGATCGAGTTCTGGAAGAACGTCCCGAACGTCACGTTGGGCAGGGCGAACCACATCCTCGAGTAGTTCTCCCAGTGGAGCCCGGACGGAAAGGACAGCGGCGGGCTGGAGAAGACCTCGGCCCGGGTCTTGAGGGACGTTGTCAGCATCCAGAGGAACGGGATCATCATCGCCAGGCCGCCGGCGATCAGGGCCATGTACGCGGCAGCCGCGCGGATGAGCTTGCGCCAGGTTCGAGACGCGGACCGTCGGGCGGCAGGGGACTTGACGACACGTGCGCTCACGGCAGGTGCCTCACTGGTAGTGCACCCACCGATTCTGGGTTCGGAAGTAGAGGATCGTGGCCACAGCGACGATCAGGAACATGATCCACGAGGCTGCGCTCGCGTAGCCCATCTTGAAGTTGCGGAAGGCGGCCTCGTAGATGAAGTAGACGAGGGTGATCGTCGCCTCGCCCGGCTTGCCGGGGTTCGCCATCACGTAGACCTGGTCGAACACCTGGAATGCGCCGATCAGTGCCAGCACGCCGGTGAAGAAGATCGAGGGTGTGAGGAGCGGCAGCGTGATCTTCCGGAAGCGGCTGCGGCGCCCGGCTCCGTCCACGCTCGCGGCGTCGTAATACTCGGCCGGTATCCCCTGGAGACCGGCCAGGAAGATGATCACGTTGCCGGGAAGCCCCTGCCAGACGCTCATGGCGATGATCGATGGCATCGCCAGCGTCGGGTCGGCGACCCATCGTTGGGGCGCGATCCCGAAGATCCCGAGGAAACTGTTGAGGAGGCCGGTCGGGCTGTAGATCCAGAGCCACACGAGGGCGATCGCGGTCGCCGAGGTCACGAGCGGCAGGAAGTAGGCGGTCCGGATCCACGCGATCCCCCGGATCTGCTGGTTCAGGGCGGTGGCAAGGCCCAGGGCCAGGACCAGGCCGAGCGGCACCGACACGAGGGTGTAGAAGGTCGTGTTCCGGAGCGCCTTGAGGAACCGATCGTCACCGAGGAGCGCGACGTAGTTGTCGACGCCCACGACCTGCGGAGGGGTCAGCATGTCCCACTTCGTCAGGCTGATCCCGAGGGCAGCCAGGATGGGCCCGGCGGAGAGGACCGCCAGGCCGATGATGGTGGGGGCGAGGAACAGCCACGCCCAGCGAGCCTCGCGGGCCCGCGGACTACGACCGGACCGGGCCCGGCCGAGCCGTGGTCCGGCCGGTTCGGCCAGGCCCCCGAGACGCGCCGGGGAGGTCACCCGAGCGGCTGCCCGGCCGCACGGCCGAGAGCCGTGATCACTGGCCCAGGAGCTTCTGGAGCGCGGGCGTGATCTCGTCGAGCGCGGCCTTCGCCGAGAGCAGATTCTCGTTGAAGACCTTGGAGTCCAGCTCGTCCTGGAGTGCGCCGCTCCACTCGTTGTAGCCCTTGAACGATGGCTTGAGGTGGGCGTACGCGAGCGCGTCCGCGAAGCTCTTGCCGCCGTCGAAGGACGTCGCGTACTGGTCGGCCAGGACCTGCTTGTTGGCCGGCATCGAGGCCTTCAGCGCCGCGACCATCGCCTGCAGCTTGGGGCCTGTGTAGCACTTCACGAACTCCCAGGCCGCGTCTTGCGACTTGGTCCCCTTGTAGACCACGACGCCGCTCGGGTTCACCGACGTCGCCTTGCCGGCCGGCCCCATCGGCAGGGGCGCCACGCCGAAGTCGATGCCCGCCGCCTGGTGCGTGGGCACGAGCCAGGAGCCGTTCGCCTCCATCGCGGCCTGGCCGTTCTCGAACGCGTCACCGGTCCCGCCGGCGACCGGCTGCTGCATGACCTTATCCTTGTAGATGAGATCCTGGAGGAACTGGATCCCCGCAGCCGCCTGGGCGGAGTCGATGAGAACGGACTTCTTGTCCGCGCTCAGGATGTCGCCACCGGCCTGCCAGACGAGCGACGACCAGTAGTTCTCCATGTCGGACGTCTCGGTGTAGAAGCCCCACTGCGTGGTGGCGTTGCCGGACGTCTTGGTCAGCTTCGTCGCGACCTCCACGAGCTTGTTCCAGTCCCAGGTGCCATCCGGGTACGGGAGCCCTGCCGCGTCGAACATCGTCTTGTTGTAGAAGAGGGCGATCGTGTTGAGGTCTCGCGGCAGCCCATATTGGTGGCCGTCGGCGGCGGTGAAGTCCTGGACCGCCAGGTCCACCAGCTGGCTCAGGTCGAAGCCGTCACGGGCGATCAGCGGGCTGAGGTCCAGCAACTGGTCGCGCGTCTGGTAGTCGGGGAACAGGGGCCCGTCCATCAGGAACACGTCCGGCGCGTTGCCGCCGGCGAGGTCCGTCTGCAGCTTGGGCCAGTACGAGTCCCAATCGGCCACGGAGACCTTGACCGTGATGTTCGGGTTCAGGACCTTGAAGGCGTCGACGATCTTCTGCTGGTTGGCGAGCTCGGTCGTGTCGCCCCACATCGCGTAGGTGATCGTGACCGGCGGACCCGCGTAGGAGCCGCAGGCCGCGGCTCCTGCGGTCGGTGATGCAGACGCCAGCGCCGTGGGCGACGAGGATGCGGCCGGGGCCGCTGACGGCGCGACGACCGACGCCGCGGGGGAGGGGGTCGCAGATGGCGCGGCGCTGGCGCACGCCGCGACGAGGAGGGCCATGGCCACCGCGACCGCGAGGCGCGGGTTGCGAGCCGCTCGGAAGGTACGCATCGAGTTCCTCCTGGGTCAGGACATCCAGTCCGAGGCGGAGCCGCCGAGCCAGGCCGGCAGCCACTCCGCCTCGGCGGCGATCAGCTCGTCGGTCATGCGCCAGGCCTCGTCGAGCGTGAGCCGAGCCTGGACCTGCGGATCGGTGAGCACGGCGTGATAGACGAGGTCCCGATCCTCGTCCAGGGCCGCGCGGACGGTGAGCTCCTGCGTGTCGACCGCCGGCCGCGTGTAGGCGGCGCACTGCGGGGGAAGGGGCGCGACGGCGACAGGATGCACTCCCAGGCCGTCGACCAGCGCCGGCACCTCGACGCAGGCGTCGCCCGCGAGGTTCGGGATCAGGCGGCCGCCGTCGTTGGGGACGTTGGCGACGATCCGCGACACCTCTCCCGTCTGCATCGAGTGGACGATCACCGCGGCGTACTCGCCGCTGCGCTCGATCTCGAAGGGCTCGCCGGCGTCCAGCCGGCGCTTCGTATCGGCGTACTCATCGAGGTTGTGCGCGACGCGGTCAAGGTACTCGCCGATGGGCACGTGGAACCGCTCGACGAGGTCGCCCTTCGGGATGTACCAGGGGTTGTATTCGGCGTGATGCTCCGACGATTCCGTCGGGTACCAGCCGAACCTGCGATACAGGTCTGCCCGGACCAGGTCGTCATCCGGGACGCGGCCGCTTTCGACGAACGCATCGAGGGCCGGGTAGAGGTCCGTCCCCCGGTGCTCGAGGCGGGTGACCCAGGCCAGGTGGTTCACGCCGGCCGACTCCGCGACCACCTCCTCGAATGGGACCCCCACGTAGCCGGCCAGCGTGTGGACAGTCCAGTACACGGAATGGCACAGCCCGACGGTGGGCAGGCCGATGGCTTCGTCGACCGCGCGGACGAGCATGCCCATCGGGTTCGTGTAGTTGAGGAACAGTGCGTCCGGGCAGACGTCCGCCATGTCGGCGGCGATCCCAAGGACGACCGGGATCGAGCGCAGCCCGCGGAGCACGCCGCCCACGTTGATCGTGTCGTTGATCGTGTAGCGCAGGCCGTATCGCCCGGGCACGTCGAAGTCGAGCTGCGTCGCGCGCGCACCGCCGACCTGGATCGTGTTGATCACGAAGTCGGCGCCCCCGAGCGCTTCGCGCCGGTCGAGGCTGCTGCTGATCGTCGGTGCGGCGCCCAGCGCGTCGGCCGTCCAGCGGGCCATCCTCTCGGCCGTCGCCAGGCGGTCGGCGTCGATGTCGTGGAGCACGATCTCGGCGTCGTGGAGCTCCGGGTGGGAAAGGAAGTCGCCGAGCAGGTTCCGGGTGAACTCGACGCTCCCAGCGCCGACGAGCACGATCCGCGGCATTCAGACCCCTTTCCCGACCCCGACGATGTGCCGGAGCCCTTGGCTGTGATACCGCTCCACCCACCCCGGACGGTCTGGATCGTGGCCGCGACGGCGGGCGAGCACGAACGCGAGGAGCGCGACCGGCGCGACGGTGGTGAGCGACGCATGGTCCTCGGCCGCTCCCGCGGGGATCGGCAACAGATCGGCTCCGGGAATGGACGACTCCGGGGCAACCTCGATGACCCGAGCGCCCCACGCGGAGGCGTGGGAAGCGACGTCCAGCGTCGCGGCCCGTCCGGGTCCATGCGGTGCGAGCGCGATGACCACCGAATCCGCATCGACGATCGTCGCGACGCCGGAGGCCATCTCCCACGACTCCGTGCCCTCCGCGTGGACGATCGCCATCTCCTTGAGCTTGAGCGCCCCCTCGAGCGCGGCCGGGTGCGCGCCGCCGCTCCCGACGACGAACAGGTGGCCGGCCCCGGCCAGTGCGTCGGCGAGGGCCGCGACACGAGGCTCGGCGGCCTCGATCGCGGCCTCCGCGTGGTCCGCGGCGAGCCGGATCGCGCGTCGGATGGCATCCGCTCGATCTCGGCCGAGCAGCTCGGCGAGCACGAGTTCGGTCGCGACGAGCGTCGCGGCGAAGGTCTTGGTCATGACCGGAACGTGGCTCGGACCGCCCGCGGAGCAGACGACGTGGTCGGCGATCCCGTCGAGAGTGCTGCCGGTTACGTGGATCACCGCGACCGTGGGCACGTGCCCGCGCAGCATCTCGAACGCGCCGACGACGTCCCGGAACTCGCCCGATGCCGAGATGCCCAGCACGGCGTCCCCGGGACCGAGCTGGGGCGGGTACGTCCGGAACTCGCCGGCGGTGAGCGGGACGACGACGGGATCATCCGGACCGGCATGCCGGCGATACAGCGTGGCGGCGGCGAGCGACGAATGGTACGAGGTCCCGTTGCCGATCACGTGGATGCGTCGGACACCGACGAGCCGCAGCCCTGCGGCCGCTGCGCGAGCCGACTCGAGGCTGTCGACGAGCGTGCTGCGGATCGCCGCCGGTTCCTCGCCGATCTCCCTGGGGATGATGCCCTCGATCATGTGGTGGAGGTGCTCCTTTCCGGGGACGCAGCAAGGATCACGCGCACGCCGCGCGTTTCGAACGCGGCGACCTGCCCGGGGTCGGCATCCGCGTCGGTCACCAGGGTGTCCACTTCCTCGAGCCCGAACACGTATGCCGGGGCGACCGCGCCGAGCTTCGAGCTGTCCGCGAGGACGACGCAGGCTCTGGATGCCCGACGGAGGGCACGGTCGGTCAGGATCTCCGGGATCGCGTCGTTCATGAGGCCACGCTCGGCGCTCAGCGCCCCGATGCCCATGAACAGCGCGTCCGCGCGCAGCTCGTGCAGCGCGAGCTCGGGGAAGTGTCCGAGCATCGAATGCATGCCGGGCCGAACCACGCCGCCGAGGACCACGAGCTCGATGCCCGGTCGATCGAGCAGGACACCGACCACGTCAAGGGCGTTGGTGATCACGGTGAGCCGCCGGTCGACCAGGCGTCGCGCCAGCTCGAGCGCGGTCGTCCCGCTGGAGATGGCAATCGTCTGGCCGTCGTCGACCAGGGCGGCGGCCGCCGCGCCGATCGCGCGCTTCGCCGCGAGCTGCGGGTCGACCGTCTCGCGCCCGGGTGCCACCGTCCTGACCGCCGCGCCCCCGTAGGTCCTGACCAAGACCCCGTCGCCCGCGAGCCGGGCGAGGTCGCGACGGATCGTTGATGGTGTGACGCGCAAGTCTCGAGCCAGCGCATCGACGGTAGCCCGCCCTTCCTCGTCGAGCCGGGCGAGCAGCTGTGCACGGCGTTCACTGCTCAGCATGCGCGGATCCTGCTACCGCGTTGCGCAGATTGTCAAGAGACAGTGCGTGATACGCGCAGATGATCGGTTGCACTGGCGCAGAACGCGCGCTAGCATCGCGCTGTCTTCAACCGCGAGGTACCGCCGATGGCATTCCTGCCCGGGACGCGCCGGGGACTGGACGCGTGCGCCTCGGCGCGCGGGACATTCGCCGTGCTCGCGCTCGACCACCGCCAGAATCTGCGGCGCGAGCTGCACCCGGAGGCACCCGACGCGACCACGTACGACGAGATGGTTGCGTTCAAACGCGCGGTCGTCCGCGCCCTCGCGCCGTTCGCGACTGGCACCCTGCTCGATCCGGAGATCGGCGCGGCGCAGGCAATCGCGGACGGTTCGCTGCCCGGTCGCGCTGGCTTGATCGTCGCGGTCGAGGCGACGGGCTACGAAGGGCCGCCGAGTGCGCGGGTCTCGCGGATCCTGCCGGACTGGTCGGTGGAGCAGGCGAAGCGGATGGGGGCGTCGGCGGCGAAGCTGCTCGTGTACTACCATCCCGCGGCGGCCAGCGCCCGGCAGCAGGAGCAGCTGGTCGCCGATGTCGCGTCCGACTGCGTCAGGCTCGACCTGCCGTTGTTCGTGGAGCCGCTCGGCTACGACCCCGTGACGGGCGGCAAGCTCACGGGCGAGGCGCGACGGGCCTGCGTCGTCGAGACGGCACGGCGGCTCACGCGCCTCGGGGCAACCGTGCTGAAAGCCGAGTTCCCATACGACGCGGCCGTCACCGACCAGGCGGCATGGGCCGCTGCGTGCGCTGAGCTCGACCAGGCGTCCGCCGTGCCCTGGGTGCTGCTTTCGGGCGGGGTGGACGACGCGACCTTCGCGCGCCAGACCGCCGTCGCGTGCGGAGCGGGCGCGTCCGGCGTGCTGGTCGGTCGGTCGGTGTGGGCGCCGGCCGCAACCTTGCCTCCGAGCGACCGCGGCGCCTGGCTTGCCGGCGAGGGTCGTGAACGACTCCTCGCGCTTGCCCGGCTCGTCGACGAGCTCGCAAAGCCGTGGCGCGCGCGGCCGGACCTGTCGGGGAACGCGACGTCACCCGGCGAGGGCTGGTACCGGGGATACTGATCGTCCATGACCGACCCGACTCGCAGGGAGCCGCTCGCCGGGCGCGACATCGACGTCCTCGTCCTGGGCGAGGTCAACCCCGACGTGATCGTTCGGGCCGCCGACCCAACGCCCTCGTTCGGCCAGGTCGAGCGACTCGTGGACTCGATCGACCTCGTCATCGGCAGCTCGTCGGCGATCTTCGCGTGCGGTGTGGCCCGGCTCGGCCTGCGGACGGCATTCGTCGGCATTGTGGGCGACGACCCGATGGGCCGCTTCATGCTCGACGCGATGTGGAGGCGCGGCGTCGACGTCGCGGGCTGCCGGGTGGACCGGACGGTGCCCACCGGGGCCTCCGTCATCCTCACGACGGGCGCCGACCGGGCAATCCTGACTGCGCCCGGCACGGTCCCGCTTCTCCGCGATGACGACGTCCCCGAGGCGCTCGTCGGCCGTGCCCGCCACCTCCACGTCGGCAGCGTGTTCCTGCTCGACGCCCTGCGGCCCCGGCTTGCCGCCCGGTTGGCGGCCGCTCGCCGGGCGGGGCTGACCACGTCCGCGGACTGCAACTGGGACCCGCGCGGGGCCTGGGACGGGGGATTGTGGGACATCCTCGGCGAGACGGACGTCTTCCTGCCGAACGCCGGCGAAGCGACACGGATTGCGGGCACGGAGGACGTCGAGGCCGCGGCACGGGTGCTCGTCGCCGCCGGCCCGCGCGTCGTCGCGGTGAAGTGCGGGGCGGATGGCGCGATCGCGGTGGCGCGGGACGGCACGCTCACTCGTGTCCCCTCGCTCGCCGTCGACGCCGTGGACACGACCGGCGCCGGGGACTCGTTCGATGCCGGTTTCGTGGCCGGGTTCCTCGCCGGGCGCCCGGTCCGCGATTGCCTCACGCTGGGCGTCGCCGCGGGCTCGCTGTCGACGCTCGGGATCGGCGGCACCGCGTCCCAGCCGACACTCCCCGAGGCGGAGGCCGCAGCGCGCGCGGCAGGTCTGCTCTCGTGAACCGGATGCGATGATGTCCGGGCTCGCACTCGGCGCCGTGCCAGGTCCCGATGCCTGGCCGCGCCGGCTCATCTGCGTCTCGGTCAATGCCGCGGTCGACAGGATTGTGGCCGTGGACCGCCTGATGCCGGGTGAGGTCCACCGCCCCGAGGTCCTGTCCGTGGTCCCCGGCGGCAAGGCGCTCAACGTCGCGCGGGCGGCGGCGAACCTCGGCATGCCAGTCCGTGCGATCGCCGTGCTGGGAGGTCACGCCGGCGACTGGACGGAGGCGGCGCTCCGTGCGCGGGGGATCGCGACGCATGTCGTGCGCGCCACAGGGGAGACACGGACCTGCCTCTCCGTGCTTGACCGCGCCACAGGGGCGCTCACCGAGTTCTACGAGCCGGGCCTGACCCTCGACGACGCCGGCTGGACCGCGGTGGAGACCGCGCTGCGCGCAGAGCTTACCGACGACCCCTCGGGGAGCCTGGTCGTGCTCGCCGGGAGCCTGCCGCCGGGGGCACCTGGCGCCGGCTACGCGCGCCTCGCGGAGATCGCAAACGGCGCCGGGGGGCATGCGGTCGTCGACGCTGATCGCACCGCCCTTGCCGAAGCGCTGGCGGAACGGCCGTGGCTCGTCAAGGTCAACGCGAGGGAGGCGGCAACCGCGGTCGATCTCGCCGAAATGGCGACGTCCGGAGAGTCGCGGGTGGTTGACAGCGTGGCCGGCGAAGATGCCGCCGTCGACGCGGCACGCAGAATCCGGGTGCGGACGGGCGGCGTCGTCCTTGTCACGCGCGGCACGGAAGGCGCGGTGCTTGTCGACGACGCCGGCGCCGCCTGGCGGATCGGCGGCCCTCCAGAACGAGGCCAGTATCCCGTCGGGAGCGGCGATTCGCTCCTCGCCGGGCTCGTCGTCGCCCTCGCGGCGAGGCTGCCGCTGGTCGAGGCGGCCCGACGCGGCGGTGCCGTCGCGGCGGCGAACTCCCTCGTTCCAGGCCAGGGCGAGCTGGACACGGCGGATGCCGAGAGGATGCTGCCCGCGATCAGCGTCGACCGGATCGCCTGACGAGCGTCGCGCCAACGCACTGACGACGGACGGCGGCCTGCACGATCTGTCGTCCGCTTCCCAAGCGGAATGTCGCCGGTTCGCCAGCCTCCCGCTCCATCTGCACCGCCAGATGGGTGCCGTCGTCGTCGCGGTTTCAGTGGGCGGTACCGCCCCCGGCGATCGCGACCAAGGCCTTCCCGTTAGCCAGGGCCGCGCCTATTGCAGCGATTGCTTCGCCACGCGACGCGCCTGAGCGTCGGCGCCAACGCGCAGCACCAAAGGGCCTCCGGCATGCCGGAGGCCCTATCGTTCTCGGGACAGCACGTCGGTGGCAGGTCCGCCTGAGACGGGGGAGGTCGGCTTCGTCAGCAGCCCATCTCAATCGCCCGGAAGAGGAGGCCCGCCCCTCGATGGACACACCTGGCCCGTCACGGCGCGCGTGCGCTCGGGTGTCTTCGGGTTCGACGGCGTGCTACGGCGGCAGCTGGCGGGGCTGGTCGCGGCGCTCGTGACCTTGGGCGGCCTGAACGGCCTGATCGTCATCCTCGTGCTCTTCAGCCTCTGGCATGCGGCAGTGGCGCTGGGCGTGCGTCTGACCCTCGCCTTCTTCGCGATCACAACGGTGACGTCCTGGATCTTCGAGGAGATCGGCGTCGTCACGGGGCTCGTCTACGGCGCGTACCACTACACCTCGACGCTTGGCCCGTGGCTCGGCTCGGTCCCAGTCCTCATCCCCCTCGCCTGGTTCATGCTCGTCTACCCGAGCTACGTCATCGTCAATCTGGTCGGGCATGGATGGCCGGTCGGGACGCCCGCGGGACGCGGCCATCTCCTCGGCCTGGCCCTCATCGGCGCCCTGGTGATGACCGTCTGGGATCTCGTGGTCGATCCGATCCTCTCCGGTCCGACCGTCGGCGCCTGGGTATGGGAGCGCGGTGGTTCCTACTACGGCGTTCCGCTCCAGAACTCCCTCGGCTGGATCGTGACCACCTTCACGATCTACGTCCTGTACCGCAGCGTGGAGCGACACTGGACGCTCCAGAGGGTCGAGCCGCTCCCCTCCCGGCCCTGGCGGCGGGACCCCGACTCGCCCACGCGGCAATGAAGGCCTGGGGTCCGCTCCGGCCCAATAGGCACGATCAGGTCACCGTGCCGGGGCCAACGGCGCGAGGCGCAGCAGCGCGGACGCGGATGTCACGCCGGCACATGCCGCTCACCGCCTCGGCCCAATCGAACGGCGTCCGCAGGCAGGTGATGCTGACGGGGATCTCACCGAACTTCACGCGGCGTCCACCATCGGCCGGACCTCGCCGATCCAGCGCTCGAGCGTCTCGTCGTCGAAGGGCGCCGCCATCTCGGCGATGAAGGTCTCGAAGCCCAGCGCCTTCCGCTCGATCATCATCGACGCCACGTGCTCCGGGGTACCCACCCAGAACGTGTCGTCGTCGAGCACGTCCTGCATCGGCGTCCGGTTGTGGGCCATCTGCGCCTCCCACACGCGACGCGCCGCCTCGGCCGTGTCCCGGATGATCGGCTTGCAGCCGGCGGTGAGCTCTATCGCGCCGATGTCGCGTCCGACCTCGTCGCAGTGCCGGCGGAGGACGTCGACCTTGTGGCG
>Ga0209539_1001212_pt1 | contig 14073 bp, 8 predicted proteins | sample BarGraNGADG00312_2_FD_184499 | JGI IMG/M metagenome (GOLD analysis project Ga0209539, IMG submission 184499) | Arctic peat soil microbial communities from Barrow, Alaska - Barrow Graham LP Ref core NGADG0011-312 (SPAdes) (version 2) | ecosystem: Environmental > Terrestrial > Soil > Wetlands >... | reverse complement strand
TGCCCGGCGCACCAGTCCTCACTGTCCGCAGCGCCGCCGACCTCATCTCGCGCAGCCTGCGAGCTACGAACGAGGCAATCGCCCGGCTGAGCGAGGCCGAGGTGCTGACGCAGGTCACCGTGGGGCGACGCAACCGTGCCTTCGAGGCGCGCGAGCTGATCGATGCCTTCACCGATCTCGAGCGAAAGCTTGCCAGCCCCAGAGGTGATACGCGCGTGGCACCGCCGAGCCGAAGGGTGCCGCGGCGACGGTAGTCTGCCAAGATCTCGGCGTCAGCAGAACCACTCTGGGAATTGTGTGGTGGGCCGCACAGGGATCGAACCTGTGACCTTGGGATTAAAAGGCATCCAAGGCCGTTCTGTCCGCTCCTGTCCTGTCTGGAAAACGCCTGCATCTGAGGCTGTTCCTGTAAGCGTTCAGTTCGTCCGCTGCCGAGCTCAGGTGAGCAGCGGGGTGGGGTCGCCGCGCGCTTTGGCAGTGAGCACGTCGGCGAGGTAGGTGAAGAGGGAGCGGCGCTGCAGCCGGCAGGTCTGGGAGACGGAGAGCAGCCGTGCGATCGTGTGCTCGCCCACCTCGGATTGGCTGCCGAGCGAGAGCTTGCGGTAGATGACGGCGCCGCGCAGGCCAGAGCTTGAGCAGGTTCTTGGCGAAGGTGCGGTGGCGGCGACTCCGGGCGCTCTTGCGCGCCGCCTCCTCGAACAGCGCCCTCAGCTCCTCTTTGAGCGGAGCGATGCGCTCGATCAGGCGGGCGCGGTCAGCGTCCCAGCGGCCCCCGGGCCAGGGTAACTGAACGCTTACCTGTTCCTCACGTGAGTATCCGACTGCCCTTCTGCCTCCTGCTGCCCGGTTATGGGCAGTTCGTTGGCAGATGCGTTGGCAATCACGAGGCCCCCGCCGGTCCCCTTCTGCCGTCGCTCTCGGGTGACAGAGGCCAGGACCCGGCGGGGGCCACGGAAGGAACGAGCCATGCAAGCCCACCCCCGTGACCCCCAAGCGCGTGCGTCCGCTGTAACGGACGACTCGCGCGTTCTCAGTGTAGCTGAAGCGTCGGACTACATAGATCGGCACTTCGCCGCCCACATTCAAGGCATCACTCATCACCCGCTCGTCTCCGAGCGCCAGGTGCGCCGGCTATTGTCGACCGGCGTCTGGCCCTGCACCCGCACCGCCAGCGGCCGCCTCGGCATCACGGTGGGCGACCTCAAGGCGATCTGGACACCCGAGGGAGGGCGGGCTCTCGCAGCCTGTCGCGCCGACCGCGTTCACGGAAGCGCCATGCGGTGATAGCCTGAACGGGTGGACTGGAGAAACAAGGGGGAGACGTCCCACCCGCGCGACGGCCTGCGTATGCCACCCAACGACGTCTGGCCGGCCCTTCGAGTGGCTGGTGCGCCCGGCGCAATCGAAGTCCGATACGAGTCCGCGCAATCCGTACGCGCCGCGCAATTCGTTGGGCTCGTCATCATGGATCAGTGTCCTGTCACAGGCGTCGAAGTCCTGTCTCCCTCCGTCTCAGTTCGACCAATCGGCTCGCTGGATCCTCAGCCTTGGGAGCGTCTGGTGAGCACCGTGATAGGGAGACCTGGGCTAGCCACCTATTTTGGGGGAAGAGCCGAATACCGGGCGGCACATCCGTGCGGCGTGCTCCAAATCGAGCTCCCCTCGGTGCCGACGATTGCGAAGGCCCGCATGCTTCTTGAACGGGCTGCACCTAGCTGGGTGCTTGCCCTGGTGCTTCGGTTCGGTGCGACGTTCGAACCTTTCGCGGATGTGGTGGTCGATCGCATCAACAATCGCGTAGACATGTGTTTCGTAACCGGATTCCCCCACCCCCACTTCTTCCACATGAACACGACAGCAGCATACGTTCGGCGCGTCATGCCCGGCTTGCTTGCTGATCCCAAGATGAGGCTCTTCGTCGGCTTGCTTCGAGACTTCATCCGCGAGCCTGATGACTCTCCCGCGATCCTCAAGGGCTGGACGCTCCTAGAGGTCATGGCAAGCGACGAACCAGGGCGCGGGAAGGAGCAGAAGGTGAGGAGTCTTTGCAGGCGAATGAACGTCGCCCCTGACGCCATCTTCCTCGCTGGCAGGTACGCGCCCGGTGACGATTTGCTGGCTGCCGCGTACCGCCACCGGAACTGTGTTGCGCACGAAGGGTGGTGCCGTCCGGACAATCAGAGGTGTCGCCAAGATCGCGCAGACTCGCCCTGCCGTTTGGCACGCCCCCTGCGAGCTGACTTGCAGCTATTCCTGTTCGGCTTGGTTGCGGACTACCTTGGGGCCACGACGTCGGCTGCGATCAGCCCTGACGGGGTACGCCTTGTCGACAAGGCGGGCTTGTTCGAGCCTGCGGTCAGGTCGCCACACACCCGAGATTCTCTGCACATCCAGCGCACCAAGCAGTAGGAGGTTAGAGTGCCAACGTGGCTGCTGGGAACGCTGTCAGTCATCGGCGCTGTGTTCGGAGCCATGGCGCTAGCGCTAAGGCTCTGGGAGAACTATCGTCGACCCAAGATCAGGCTCGAGGCGCCACCCCCAGGTACTGATGGGGGACTCACCGTCGACGTGGTCAACCAGTCCCTGATGCCGCTACAGGTGCGCGAGATGGGCTACGAGTTTGACGATGTGCATCGGGAACGCTTCGCTGTCCACCGGTTCGATGAGGCAAGGAGCTCCAAGCCAGCCGAGAGGCTATTCCCCGATACGTACAGCATGGGAACGCTTCTCCCTCCGCGGTCTGCCTGCTACATCACAAGGCCGATCGCCGGCATTGCAACGGTTGCGGAGATGTTCCCATTGGCAGGCGTGATTGCGCTGCGCGGGTACTGCGTGCTGGGCAACGGATCCGTGCTGCGAACCCGTAGTCGCAGGCTTTCCTTGGAGACACGGACTATTGTGGCTACGCGACGCGACAGGGTGGTTCGACGGCTTCTGTTCTGGCGAGGCTGACCAGGTCGCGACCAAGTCCTAGCGCGTTGACTATGCGTTGGTGCACTGGCAACTCAGCCTCGCAAACGAGACAGCGCATGATCGGCAGTCATGTGCTGTCGCGCCGCGAGCGTGATGATCACGTTCGACCGCTACTCACCCCCAGGCCCCGACTTGCGGACGGGCGCCGCGTAGAAGGCCGACGCCGTCTTGCGAGGCTGGTGGTGCCAGGCCGGCCCCGCCGCAGTAAGCGCTTGCCGCGAGGGCGCCTAATGGCGTAGGCCCGTTCCCGTCACTCGGAGCTCGGAGCCTTTGCGCTTCCACTCATCCATATATGCCTTCTTCATCTCATGACCCAATGTCCTGCGATGTCCGATCGCTTCGAGGAGTTCCTCCAGCGAGAGGCATCTCTCTCCGATTCCGATAAGGCAAGCGACCTCAATCGCGACTTTGTCGCTAGCGCAGAAGGCGTGCTCCTCGAATTCCTCGTGCGACGCTAAGAGGGCCAAGGCTTCAGACTCACCAGCGTGGAGCTCCAGAGTCCCATCAAGACGACCATGGAGAGCCAGCAAGTCCCCCGTCGTGGCCGAGACCATCCTGATAGCGCCGGATGCGATGTCACCGCTTAGGTCGATTGGCACTCGGTCGTCGGTGTACTCATCGCGGCTGTGGTAGTGGACTTCAGAGACCACGGTCTCCGGCAAGACGACTGCGTACGCCGAGATGAAGGCGCCCCAGGCGTCGGCCTCGTGGAGAGCAATTACTGGAGAGGCATCACAGAGGACACAGCGTGGCTTCTTCCTCGCCAATGCCTTCCGCCAACTCGTCGTTGTCGAAGTCCTGGACCGTTAGAAACCCGCCGGCTGCTCTGTCAGCCTCGCTGCGCTCGACAATGCCCAGGTCCTCAAGGCATCGTGGCAGGCTAGTCAGAGTGCAATCCAGGTACTCAGCAAGCCGAGTCCGAGACAGCCTCCCCGTCAACCAAGCGGTGTACGCCAGCTCAACGAACCGCTGGGGCAAGCGCGGGAGATCGCCGCGGTCCCTCTGGCGAAGGAGGCGGTCCAAGCTCTGAAGCTCGGGGTCTGCAATCAGCTCCCTGACGGCATCAGCATCTGGCAGGTAGCGCAGGTTCAACAGCCGCCACATCATGGCCGCGAAGGACACGTCGAACTCGACAGCGAGAGGCACGACGTCGGTGACTGCGACTTTGCCGTCGACCGCACGCGACTCAATCTCACGCTGCAGCACTTGCTCCGGCATCAGGAGTGCCGCGGCAAACGACTCAGCAAGGGTCTCAACCTTCCTGTGTAGGCTCTCGTCGTGGCTCTCCTGCGGATGGAAGCTGTCCCAGGTGAGCAGATGGAATAGCTCATGTGCTGCGTCGAAGTTACGGCGCCATGGAACGCTCCGCCGGGGAATCAGAATCGCGCTCCCGAACTCCCCGCGTATGCACGCCGCAGAGCCGCATGCCCCAGTGTCGATGAACCAGACCAGCACGTCGTACTGATCCTGGAGGGCTTGCTGTAGAACGGCCGACGGCCGACGTCCAAGATTGAGGAGAGCTCCGACCTCGCGGGCTAGCTCACTGACGTCGCGATAGGTGAGAGACGCCATGTTGACGGAGTAGCGAGGCAGGCGATCGGGGCAATCTCGCCCCAGCAGTCTCAGAACTCGACCGTGGCGCTCACACCAGCGCACAAAGTCAGCCTGTAGCGCCTCGCGTTCGGCTTCCGGAGCGGACCGCCAGAGTACGGCCGGGACCGGGCGACCGGAGTTCTCGAGCAGCGTCGTTAAGTCCACATGCAGGACTTGCGCGATGCGGACCAGTTCGGCGACCCTGACGGTGCGGGCGCCGGATTCCAACTGACCAATTGTCTGTCGGTGATGAATCCCCACCAGATCACCAAGTTGCTCTTGCGTGAGATTCTGCGCCTCGCGGAACTGCCGAATCCGCGCGCCCAAAGAGCTGGCTGTACTGGTGAGCGGCTCCCGAGTCATCACAATGCCATTCTACCCCAATGCAAGATTTCCTTGCCACCTTTTCTGCATGTTCTGTGTGTTTTCGGTGTTCCGCGCTGCGTTGCCACGCACTACCGCCAATCCCCTGACGCCTCAACACGAAGGCGAAACCGTGCGTCCGTCCCGCCGTGAAGGTATCGTAAGGGTGCAGCTCCAAGCAGCAGCCCAAGGAGGGGGATCATGCCCAACTCTCGGAACGCTCAAACGCCTGCCGGTCCGCGAGGTCTTCAAGGACGAGGCACGCGACTTCACACCTTGGCTCGCGCTCCCCGACAACCTCGCCAAGATCGGCAACATCATCGGCCTCGACCTCGAGCTTGTCGGCACGGAGTATGCCGTCGGCCCGTTCGCCGCCGACATCCTCTGCAAGGCATCCCCGGGCGACGGCTACGTGATCATCGAGAATCAGACCACGGTCAGCGACCACACGCACCTCGGGCAGATCATGACCTATTCCGCCGGTCTCAATGCCCTCGCCACAGTCTGGATCGCGTCGTCCTTCAAGGCCGAGCATCGCGAGGCCGTGGAGTGGCTCAACCGCGTCACGAACCAAGAGGCCAACTTCTTCGCTCTCGAGGTCGCTTGCCTGAAGATCGACGAATCGCTGCCCGCGGCAGATTTCAACGTCGTGGCAGGCCCGAGTTCGTGGCCACCCACCGAGGTCGACACCATGACGTCGAGAGCGAAGCTCTGGCTTGAGTTCTGGACGGCCTTCAATGAGTACCTGGAGGCTTGTTGTCCGCAGATCAAGTCGCGCAAGGCGGTGCGTGACAGCTGGTGCTCCTTCCGCAGCGGCATCCCCAACTTAAGCCTCGTCGTCGAGTTCCCGAAGGGCGGCTACCTCTATGCGGAGCTGTACAGCTTCGGCGGCCACAAGGACCTCTTCTCAAAGCTGGAGGAGGAGAAGGCGCGCATCGCGGGGGTCATGGGCGAAGATGTGGGGTTCTTCAACCGCAAAGACAGGCAGTACTCGAGCGTCTGGGTGCGACGCGAAGCAGACCCCTCCGATCGGGAACGGTGGCCCGAACTGTTCGACTGGCTCAAGCCGAGGCTCCTGAAGCTGCGGGCGCTCGAGCAGCTCGTGCACGAGGCGAAGGCCGCCTTGCCCGGGTCCAGCTCATGAGGTATGCCGCGACACCCAACCGGCTGCTGCTTGACTGCGCGAAGTAACTGACGGCGGCGGGCCGCACGCCGTTCTCTCGGGAACAGCTGTGTCATTGAACGACCCCAGTCGACGACGGCACGATCGCCATCCAGCACACCAGGTGCACGTCCTCGATCTCGATGACGGGCAGCGGATCCGGTGGCGGCGCCGGCTCGAGGCCCAAGTCCTTTGCCAGCTCAGCCACTGCGACAGACTGCTTCGCCGGGTCGTCCGACGATCTCATCGCCTCCCGCATCATCTTCTGGATGCGAGTGCCGTAGGGGGCCTCAACGGCCTCGATCAGCCTGTCGACCTCGGTCTGCACGATGTCGGCTGGGGGGTGCTTCTTGAGCAGCGCCGCAGCGTCGCGCATCGTCTTTGGCACCTTGGGCTGCAAGTTCACCGGGTCGGTGGCCTTCTGCCACTCTTCGAAGATGTTCGCACGCGCCAGCGCCCAAGCGTCGTATGCGCGTTGGTGGGTCGCTTCATCAAGCAGGCGCTCGGTCTCAGGAGACGCCTCGGCCTGGAAAAGGCACGTGAGGGTATCCGAGAAGACCTCGGGGTTCTCGGCGTCTTCGTAGACCACGTAGCGGAACTGCGCACTCTCGTGGTCGGCGACGCGGGCACAGAACACGAAGCCGGGCGGTGCCCCCTCGTGGGCAAGGCCACTTCCTGAGCCCCAAGCCAGCCCCTTCACCGCAGCGTTGAACGGTGAGCTTGGCTCGAGCCCTCTGCGCAGTTCCTGCCGGAACGCCTCGCCGGAGTAGGCGTCGCCCTTCTCGCCGCCCAGCTCGAACAAGGCGGGGTCTTCGCGGCGCAGCCTGAGGATCTCCTCGCGGGTCTCGGCGAAGGTCACCTCGCCGGTCTTTGAGCCCGGCAGGATTTCGCCCTCTACGCCCACGCTGGCTGCCGCCCGTGCGATCTTGCGCTGCAGGCGCAGTTCGAGGCCGAGCAGCTCGTCGAGCTGCACATCGGGGAAGAAGCAGCGCAGGAAGACCCGGTCGTGGGGGCTGCCGATGCGATCGATGCGGCCATGGCGTTGCACCAGGCGCATGGGGTTCCAGGGCAGGTCATAGTTGACGATGTGACGGGCCTGCTGGAGGTTGACGCCCTCAGCCAGCACGTCGGTCGTGACAAGGAGGTCGTACTTGTCCTCCTCGCGGCCGACCGGGGCATCGGTGGTGCGAGGCGCGAAGCCCCAGAGCAGGTCCTCACGGTTACCCTGCCTGCCCGAGATGACGCCGATGCGACCCCGATACGGGGCGAGACGCTCGTCGCTCTCGATCGCCTGCTGCAGGTACTGCTCGACCCACTCCACGGTGTCGGCGAAGTAGCTGAAGATGACCGCCTTGCGGTCGTCCCGCCGCATTGCCGGCGTGAGTCCGTCCATGTCGGCCTCCGCTGCCATGACCGCGAGTTCCTCGACCAGGGTGAGTAGCTTGGGGTCATCCTCCGGCGCCACCTGGCGCGCCTCGTCTGCGAAGACGCGCAGGAGCTCGCGGTCGGCGATGACGTCGGCGCGCAGCGCCTCGACGTCGTAGTCCATGGCGGCATGCAGATCTTCGTCCTCAAGGGCGGAGGGGTCGAAGTCGTCGCTATCGGTCGCCATCCACTCGGAAAGCGCGGCCCCGCGCACTACCCAGCCTGTGTCGAGAAGATGCAGGAAGGCATCGTGGGAGTTGGCCATGCGCTCACAGGTGAGGGCGAAGGCGTGGCCCGAGGACTCGAACCGCTTGAGGAGCCCCGAGCGCAAGAGGCCGGCAAGCTGCAGCTCGTAGGATTCAGCCGTGCCGCGCTTCAGGTACTTGGAGGGCGCGTAGCGGGCGAGCGTCAGTGCCGGCGCATCGTCAGGCAGATCCTCGTGGGTGCAGCTCGCCTCGTCGTCACCACAGTCGAGAGCGTGGGCAAACCGCTCGAAGAACCCCGGCAGCACCGCCTCAAGGTCGTAAGTGACGCGGTGCACAGTGGGGGTGGGGAAGCGGATGGGCTGCTCTTCGCCGCCCATCCTGACGGTCTCGTTCGGGTAGAAGCGTTTCACGAAGTGGCGTGTACGCCGCACCGCGACCTCGTCAAGGACATCGAAGAGCTTGTCCGGTGAGAGGTCGTCCGGGTCCAGCGCCATCGCCTCCGCGAAATGTTCCTTGAGCGAGCGGATGCCGGTGTGGGCGAAGGCCGCATCGTTGCGGATGAAGTAGCTGAGCAGGTAGTAGAGGTCCCAGAGGGAGTTGTTCACGGGCGTCGCCGTGAGCAGCACCAGGTCCTTGGCCGGCGTCCCCTCGAGCAACTTGCGCAGCGCACCGGCACGGATGGTGTCGGGGTTGCGGTACGCCTGTGCCTCGTCGATGACGACCATGGCGTAGTCGTCCTTGTCGAACTTGAGGTGGCTCCCGTCCGCTTCCAGGTTGAGCTGGCCATCCTCGGCCATCTGCTCATAGGAGAGGTTCTTGATGCCGAGCTGCTCGCGCTCCAGGAAGGCGCGCCACGGGCCGTCCCGCAGCGCCGCGGGGCTGACGAGCAGCACGCGCTGACGACGCTCGCGCACCGCCTCGCGGATCAACTCGCCAGCGATGTAAGTCTTGCCGAGACCCACGCCATCGGCGATGAGCACGCCGTGGTGCTTCTCGAGGATGCGCTTGGCCCGCCAGACGCCGTCCTGCTGGAAGGTGGTCAAGTGGATGCCAGCACCATCCCCCGCCTCCGACTCGACCTCGCGCCCGTACCGCTCGTAGAGCATGCGCAGGTAGATGAGGTAGGGGCTGTGCGGCAAGTAGCGAGCCTCGAAGATGCCGGCGAGATCGAACTCGCTGGCGTGCCCCCAGACATCCTCGAACCACTCTCGTACCTGCTTCACCACCGTTGGCTGGTACTGCCCGAGGTTCAGCTCGTTGTTCCGGGCCAGTCCCGCGTAGGTGAAGTTGGAGGAGCCGACAATGGCGCCCTCGTCGTTGGTCGTCACGAGGAAGGTCTTGCCGTGCAGGAAGCCCGCCTCATAGCGGCGCACCTCGACTCTGTCTGACCTCAGCCAGGCGATGAGGCGCTTGGCAGCGGCGTCCGCATCGAGCGTGAAGCCCAGCAGGTCGCGGTCATCGCTGAGGGTGCGACTGTGGCCAGCGAGGGCTTTCCGCAGGCGTGACTTGGCCAGCTCCTGCGGGCTGGTCGTGGGGTCGAGGTGTCGCAGCTCGCGTTCGGGGCCTTCTGGCTCGGCGCCGAGGACGAGGCGCACCTTGCCAACCTTCTCCAGTGAGGCAGCAAGCAGGCCGAAGCCGTCGGGATTGAAGTAGGCGGTGGAGATGGCCAGTTCGAACTCGTGGGCTTGTGTCTCCAGCAGGAACTCAAGGTGAGCGCCGATCGCATCGGCGACGGTCTGGTCGCCACGATTAATGAGGAACTCGGGCCTCATGTGAGCGACCGAAGCTTCGCGAAGTGAGCTTGCACGGCTTCAAGGCGAGGGCAGTAATCCCAGCCGACGTGGAAGGTCTCGAAGATGTGGGCGACGTCATGCTCCGTGAGTCCGTAGAGCAGTGCCACAGCCGCGTCCAGTTCCGCAATCACTTCGGCCTTCTCGGCGGGATCAGGAACTCCGCCCAATGGCACCCCCACGGCATTTGCCCAGCCGGCGTAGCGCCCGTCGACGGCGGCCAGACCGGCGGCAATCTCCTCGACCCGTCTGCGCAGAGGGTCGTGTCGTTCTGGGCGCGGAATCGGGAACGGATAGAAGACGTGGTAGTTCACGTGGGTCTCCACGTAGCGACGTGCGTACCAGTCGAGCGCGATCGACGAGAGCACGCCTAGAAGGAACGCCTGGTCTCGCTCGTCGCCCTCCGACCACAACAGATAGGGCGCCTGATTGGCTATGACAACCTCAGGTGGCACGAGGGCCGCAATGACTGTGCGCTGATTCGTGCGATTGGTGACATCGCGGAAGGCGATACGCGGGAAACGGCACGGCAGCGTGGACGGGTCCACGATGACCGCACGCGGCAGCTGGGCAAAGGCCGACTTGGCGAGCTTGGCCTGGTTCAGGCGCCGCTCCTGCAGCACGCCGCAGATGTAGTCGGGGTCGGCCCAAGCGTAGTACTCGCCTGTGTCGGGCTCCCAGAGGTCGAACGAGGCTCCCTTGTAGACGGGCCAGAGGCCGTCAGTCGATTCGGGATTGATCAGCATGTGTTTCTTGTCGTTGGTTGCATCTACCTCGCGCACTGCTCGAGCTCGCCAGCCGAAGCCATCCGCATCAAGTCGTGGATGGCGGCGCAGCTTGAGGAACACCTCTCCTGACTCCACCGAGGGCAGCAGCGGGAAGGCCGACCCTGACGACCATGTCTTGAAGTCGTCGGCGGGGAAGCTGACTCGCCGGAGCTGCGCACCCGCCAAGTAGGCCTCGTAGCTGTTGAACGGTCCGATCAGGTTGACGGTCCGCTCGGCTTGACCGCCCTTCTCGATACTGACAAGGCCAATGGTGTACTGCGGATGAACGTCCTCGAAGAACCACTGCCGGTTGTTCAGGATCAGGGTCACATCGGCGAACTGCCCGACCGCCATGATCTCCTCACGCCATTGGGCGCTGCCGGAGGCGGCGAGGGCGGAGCGCGGCAACACGACGCCGATGCGGCCACCATCACGGCAGAGTTGCCAGAAGCGCCAGCAGAATGCCTTGTAGAGATCGGGGTCGCCCTGGCCCATTCCGGGGTAGGGACCTGCGAGCAGGACCTGACGTTCTCGCGCTGCCTCGTCGACCAGAAGGTCGTACTCAGCTACCAAGTCGGGCCGAAGGCCGCGCAGCTTTTGGACCTCGGTCTTCTGTTCTAGCTGGGGCATGCTCTTGAGACCCGGATAACGCAGCGCCCAGAAACCCAGCTCTTCGACGGTAGCTTCCTCCCAGGGTGGATTGCCCACGATGCAGTCGAAGCCGGGGCGCTCGCGCAGGAAGACTTCGGGAAACGCGACGGGGAAGTGGAGCATGGACAGATCCACAGCGCGCTCTCTGGCCAGCAGCCGGCCAGGGTGATGCTCCAGAACCTCATCCGAGATTTCGATCAACTGGTCGATGTCGCCGCTCCGGGTCGCGACCGCAAGATCGAAGAGTAGCTCTGCTGGCTTCACTGCCTCAGCCGCCTCGGCCTGCGCCAGACGGGCCTCTTCGATATCCCGGGGGCTGGCGTCAGAGATGCGCGCAAGACGCGTCAGGGGCTCCCGCGCCGTGTCGAGGTAACCCTCCATCTGGGCGCGTGCGATTGAGAGCGTTCCGCCGGCGCCTGCAGAGCTCCCCTCCACGGCCTCAACTGCCTCGTCCAGCGAGCCAATGCCCGTGAGGCTGTTGCCGCAGACCAGCGTGCGGTCGAGGAAGCTCAACGGGAGGCCGGCGATGAAGGTGTGGATCCAGAGCGCGAGCCGCGCCAGCTCGACCGAGATGCTGTTGAGGTCGACTCCGTAGATGCAGCGACGTGCAACCTGCCGACGCACGAGGGCCGCTTGCTCGATGCCCTCGAACCCTGCTGCGCCGTCGCCCAGTCGTTCCAGGGCCGCCTTGCGCAGGTCGTTGAGCTCAATGTTGACGGCTGGCAGGGGGTGTTCTGTGAGGAACGAGGTGAGTCGCGCCTCGATGCGATCGACGGCGTTCACCAGGAAGTGTCCCGAACCCATCGAGAGGTCGGCCACGCGGAAGTCGAAGAACGCCTCGCCGGCGCCTGCCTCATCGCCACGCGCAATCAGCTCGGTGAGCCTCGCGATGTGGTCATCGAGTGCCGGCTCAAGGGCGTGGTCAAGCAGATGCTCGACGGCGAACTCCTTGGTGAAGTAGGAGCCTGACGCCTTGCGAGCGCCGGACTGGTTGTGAAGGTAGACATCACCGGCAGGCACCATGACCTCGTCGCCGGGTTTGGCTGGCAGATAGGTGCCCTTCTTGTCGAGGCCGAGATCGCTTTGCGCCATGGTGAGGTCGGATTCGAGCAGCCCCTCGTAGATGGTCCCAAACTCGCGCACCGAGAGGCTGCGGAAGTCGATGGCTCCGAAGACGCCCTCGTCGTTGAGGTCGACGAGCAGCGACGCCAGCGGTGGTCCGAACTCCGCATTGGTCAGGTCGAGCGCCTCGATGGCGGCGCCGGCCCTGCTGATCTCCGCCCTGGCGCTGAACAGGCCGCCATCGTATGCGGGCACGTCCCACTCCGAGTTGCCCTGGTCGACGGCACGGAAGAGCTGCTTCACGCCTGCCCAGATGTCGGTGGCGTTCTCATCGAAGCGCGCTGCCCCGTCCTCGTTCCGGCGATCAGCCAGGCGTTGCGCTTCGGTCTTCAGGGCGTGGTCGCGGTAGGCGCTGCTCGTCGCGTAAGGCAGAAGGCGCTTGTCCTCGGCGTAGGCGACGAAGACGAGCCGGAAGAGAATGAAGAGGCTCTCTTTGTAGATGAAGCGCAAGTCGGCCTCGGTCAGCGCTCGGTCGCGGGCAGCGCGTCTCGCCACCGCAGTCGCGAGCTCGGGTACTACGTCCTCGTAGACGCGTTGCCGCAGGCGCTTGGACAATTCGGAGGCGAAGTTCTTGGAGCGTTCCAGCACTGTCTCGAATGTCCCCTCGGGAAGCAGTGCCTCCGCGCCGAAGAGTAGGGGAAGGTAGCCGGCGTTGTCTTCACGGAGGAGCGCCAGGTTGGCCTCGATGAAGGTCTCGGTGCGACCCTTGCGCCCGACCCCGACGATGTGCCTGTCGGCAGCGTAGAGCCTGATCTGGGCACCTCGCGTGATGACGACGAACGGCAGACGATCGGCGTCTGCCTTGGCCAGGGCGAAGGAGACCGGGCTGGCGCCGCTGAAGCGTTGCGCTGCGCCCTCGTATGTTTCGGTCTCGTCGAGGAAGATGGCGACTGCTGTCGCGGTGTCGCCTTCGCCAGCACGCAGGACGCTCGTTACCGTGCCGCGGGCCTCCACAGTGAAACCGAGCGCTTCGACCAGTTCCCTGCCGCGATGGACGAGAAGGGTTCGTCCGTGCTCACAGGCAGCCGGCCAGCCGGGCAGCGTGATGACGCCGGCGCGCAGCTCGTGGGCGGCGAACAGGCCCTCGTTGCGCAGACCTGGCAGCTCTGACTCAAGCTCGCCCATGGTGGCGACGAGGAAGCGCGCCGCGGCCAGGCGGCTCGGCTCCGCGAGCGCAGCCTTGGCGATGCGTGCAACGTGAGCGGGGTCAAGATCGCGCAGCAGGACGGGGGCGTCGCCCTCGGGGCCGCAGATGGTGGCGACGGGCTTCGCGGCGTGCGGGTGGAGGACGACGAGCAGCACCGGGCTCGGCCTGTTCCCCTGGCGACGCTTCCAGAGCATGCGCACGTCGGGTGGTGAGGGCCGCTGGCCACACTCCACGACGACGACTTCCAGTGCGGCAGTGCCTTGGCCGAGGTAGTACAGGGTCGGCGTGAAGACCTCTGGTGCGCCGTCCGGCAGCTGCCACGGTCGTGCCCCCGTCACGTCCTCAAGGAAAGAGGTGTGCCCCAAGATGACCCCTCCGAGGTTGCGCTGAGCCAGCGAGGAGATCGCCAACCCTTAAGCACCTCGTAGTCTAGCGGGTCTGGCGGTCGGAAAGGGGAGGGCTCAGAGGATGAGTTGGGACCGAAGCGCCGTCACCACAGCTGATGACGGACTGTCCTATGCCTCGCCCTTCTTGAGGCTGTTCGGGACCGCCTGACAACGCGATGCAAACGCCCATCAGGCCCGCGGGGTCGCGGCTTGCTTCGTGAGAGCCGGCTCGTTGACAGATCGCCTGTCGTGTCCACGACCTGCGCCACACGCACGCGACCCAGCTACTGAAGGCCGGCGTGCACCCCAAGGTCGTCTCCGAGCGGCTCGGTCACGCCTCCATCGGGATCACCTTGGACATGTACAGCCACGTCATGCCCGGGATGCAGGAGGAGACCCCGAGAAGATCGACGCGGGACTTAGGAAGGCACTGGCTGGATAGACGCGACTGGCACCAAGACGAAGAGATGATGCGAGGATCATCGGAG
>Ga0209539_1001209_pt1 | contig 14101 bp, 13 predicted proteins | sample BarGraNGADG00312_2_FD_184499 | JGI IMG/M metagenome (GOLD analysis project Ga0209539, IMG submission 184499) | Arctic peat soil microbial communities from Barrow, Alaska - Barrow Graham LP Ref core NGADG0011-312 (SPAdes) (version 2) | ecosystem: Environmental > Terrestrial > Soil > Wetlands >... | reverse complement strand
GCGGGCCGGCTTTATTGGGTGTGGCTGGCCGTACTACCGTCTCCGGCGAGCTGCCCGCAGGCCGCGTCAATCTCGCGTCCGCGGGCGACGCGCACGGTCGCTTCGAGCCCCGACTTGGCCAGCGTCTCGCGGAAGGAGTAGATACCTGCTCGCGAGGAGCCGCGGAAGGCGCCGCGGCCATCGCCGGTCTCGTTGTAGGGGATCAGGTTGAGCTTGAAGCGCTTTCCATCGAGCAGGCGCCCCAGCGCGCGAGCTTGCTCAGGATGGTCGTTGACGCCCGCCAGCATCAGGTATTCGACCAGCACCTTGCGCCGGCGCAGTGCGTAGAAACGTTCGCAAGCGGCGATCACCTCGGCGATCGGAAAACGGGCCGTGACCGGCATCAGCGTTCTTCGCAGCTCGTCGTCCGGGGCGTGCAGCGAGAGCGCCAGGCGCACGGGCAGCCCTTCCGCGCTCAAACGGTCGATTCCGGGCACCCAGCCGGCCGTCGAGACCGCGGTGTGCCGATGACCGATTCCCAGGTCGGGAAGCGCACGGATGGCCGTTAGAACGGCTGCGAGATTCATCAGCGGCTCGCCCATCCCCATCAGTGCGCCGTGGTTGACCTGCTCGATCTGGCGGAAGTAGAGAGCCTGGTCGAAGATCTCCCAGGCGCTCAGGTTGCGCCTGAAGCCCATCTGGCCGCTCGAGCAGAAGGCGCACTTGAGCGGGCAGCCCGACTGGGTCGAGATGCAGACCGAGCGGCGCCCGTCGCGGTAGCGCATCAGTACCGACTCGACGGGGTGGCCGTCATGGGTGCGGAAGAGCGCCTTGACCGTTCCGTCGTGAGCCTCGAGCTGCTGTTCGAGCGATAGCGTCGAAAAGGGGACGCGCCCGGCCAGCTCCGTGCGCAGTCCTTTCGGTAGCGAGCTCATCTCCTCGTAGGAGCCCGCGCCGGCGCAGGCGTGCTCCCACACCTGTCTGGCGCGGTAGGACGGCTGGCTCAGCTCGGCCAGCGTTTGCTCAAGGAGTTCGCGGTCCATCGAGGCAACGGTAGCCGCCCGCACGCGTGTACGGGCGGCTGTTGTCGCTATTCGTACTGGAGAGCTTCGAGCACGTTCAGCTTGGCGGCGCGCCGTGCCGGGAAGATTGCCGCGACGATACCGATGACCACCGCCGCGACCCCGCAGAGGATGAGCTGCGAGACCGGGAGATAGAAGCTCACGTAGGGCATGCGATGGACGAGGAGCACGCCGAAGATCAGGCCGAGCCCGATTCCGAGCGCGCCTCCGATCAGGGCCGTGATCACGGCCTCGTGCCGGATCATCCGCCGCGTCTGGCGCTGGGTGATGCCGATCGCCCGCAGCATGCCGATCTCCCGCGTTCGTTCGTAAATAGTCAGAACCAGCATCACGATGATGCCGACGACGCTGATGAAGATGGAGAAAACAAGCAGCACGTAGAGCACCATCAAGATCGGGTTCAGCTGCGCGATCTGACTGTCCACGAACTGCTGCCGAGTCTGCGCCTGGGCGTTCGGGAAGCCTGCCAGCGCCGTGTCGAGAGCCTTTGAGTTGGCTTCGGTACCGCCACCGGCCATCTTGAGGAGCGTGTACATGTTCGTCGGATCCTGGAAGTTCGCGTCGAACGTCTTGGCCGAGAACGTGACGTCGCCGAAGGCGGAGCCTCCCGTCGGCGGCTTGAAGATTCCGCTCACGCTCAGGTCGAGCGTCTTTCCGGCCGGGGTGACGACCGTCAGCGGCGAGTGGGGCTGCAGGTGATGCGACTTGGCGAACGCGTCGGTAACGATCGCCCCGTTGGCGCCGAGCGAGTCCAGCGTGCTCTCGGAGCCGGTCTTCCACACAAGCCGGAAGACCTGGGAAGGCTGACCGTCGACGGCTGTCACCATGGTGCTTTTCCCGTATACGAGCCCGAAACCGGCCCGTACGCTGCTGATTGCCTCGACGCTCCGAACCCTGGCTGCGGCCTTGGCGGCGGCGATGGGAACTCCGGTGACCGAGGTCTGGTTTACGGGCGTGATCGCGTAGTTGCCTGTGAAGATCGCGTCGACGGCGCCCTTGAACGAGCCGATGATGCTCGCGGCCAGGACGGCGACGAGTGTCACCAGCGCCAACCCGATCATCAGGGCGGCGGCGGAGGAAGCCGTTCGTTCGGGGCTGCGACCGGAGTTCTCGAGCGCCAGGCGGTTCATCGACCTGTCGGGCATGACGCTGGGGAATTCAGGTCCTCTGCGTAGCGCCCGTCTGATCAGCCAGAAGAGGAACGAAAGCGGCCAGACGACGATCGACAGGAGCGTGACCGCCACCATCCCGACTGGATGTACTGCCGTTGCGATCGGCTTGATCACGCGAGCAGACACGAGCGCCACTCCGATGAAGATCAAGACCGCGCCGCCTCCCAGGGTGGAGAGAATCTCGCTGGTCGTAAGGTCTTTTGCGAACAGTCCGACCAGGAGCAGGACGAAGCCCAGGATCGTCAGGCCCAGCGAGCCAGCGGTGCGGAAGCGGTGGAAGCGCGACGGCGGAAGCACGGCGCCCTCCCTGACCGCGGCGATCGGCGGCACGCGAGTCGCGCGCAGCGCCGGTCTGATACTGGCAAACAGCGTCACCAGTATGCCGACCAGCATTGCCACGTATATGGTGCGCGGCTCGACGACGAAGGCATTCTTCGGCAACTCGAGCCCGAGGCTCTTGAACAGGCTCATCAGACCGATAGCCAGTCCGAAACCGAGCAGGAGGCCGAAGATCGAGGCGATCACGCCGACGATCAACGCCTCGATGAGAATCGAGCCCAGAACCTGGACGCGTGAGCCCCCGAGCGTCCTCAACGTGGCGAACTCGCGTGTGCGCTGGGCGACGGTTATCGAGAGCGTATTGATGATGACGAAGCTGCCGACGAAGAGCGCGATACCCGCGAAGGCGAGCAGGAAGTACTGGATCGCCGAGATCTGCTTCGAGGTGTCCGACGTCGCCTTCGAGGCCTCCTGGGTGCCGGTGCGCACGGTGACGCTCTTCGGCAGTTCCGATCGGAGCTGTTTGACGAGCCGCGCGGGGGAGACGCCGGGCTTGGCGACCACCTGGATGGAGTCGAGCTTCCCCGGGCGATCGAACAGCTGCTGCGCGGTGGCCAGGTCGAAGCCGGCGAGCGTGGCGCCCATCATCCCGTTCGACTGGCCGAAGCGGAAGATTCCGGACAGCCGCATCTTGCGTACCGGTCCACTGGTGAGGATGCCGGCTCGCTCACCAACCGTGTAACCGCCTTTCTCGGCGGTGCCCTGGTCGATCACCACCTCGCCGGCCTTGGGCCAAGCGCCCGAGACGAGGGTCACCGTACGCAGCGCGCGGACCGAGTTGTCGATGCTGACGCCGAGGGTCGGAGCGCCTCCGTTGACGATTACCTTGCCGTTCTTGCCGACGACCGAGCAGGTGAGGCTCTGCACGCCGCCGATGGCCGATTGCACGTCGCCGGCCGAGCGAACGTTCCCGAGCAGAGACTGCGGGAAGCTCGGGGCGAGATTCATGCCGCTCATGTTGTCCTTCACGATCGAGCGGCCGGAGATATAGGCATCCGTGCCCTTGTAGATCTGCTGGTAGAGGCTGTCGAAGGAGTGGTTGATCGTGTCGGTGAGAACGTAGGTGCCGCTCACCATGGCGACTCCGAGCACGATCGCGATGGCGGTCAGGCTCGAGCGCAGCTTGCGGGTCAGAAGTCCGCGCAAAGTGATCCGGATCATTGGACTATCTCCTCCCGATCTCCTGGATCGCCTTCTGGATCTCTTCCGGAGTCGTCTCCGGCAGCTCCCTGACGATCGCGCCGTCGCCGAGGAAGAGGACGCGATCGGCGATCGTGGCCACGCGTGCGTCGTGAGTGACCATGACGATCGTCTGTCCGAGCGTCTCGACCGAGTCGTGCAGGAGATCGAGGATCTCGCCGCCGGTCCTGGAGTCGAGGTTGCCGGTGGGCTCGTCGGCGAAGAGCACGGTGGGGCGCGAGATCAGCGCCCGGGCGACCGCCACGCGCTGTTGCTGCCCGCCCGAGAGCTGGGCCGGACGATGAGTCAGGCGCTTCGAGATGTGCACCTTGCCGACGACCTCGTCGAACCAGTCGGGATCGACCTTCTCGCCCGCGATCTCGAGCGGCAGCACGATGTTCTCGCGCGCGGTCAGCATCGGCAGCAGGTTGAAGAACTGGAAGATGAAGCCGACGTGCTTGCGGCGCAGTTTCGTGAGTGCTGTGTCGTCGAGAGTTGTGATCTCGGTGCCGTCGATCTCGACCGAGCCGGAGGTCGGCTTGTCGAGCCCGGCCAGAATGTGCATCAGCGTCGATTTGCCCGAGCCCGAGGGGCCCATGACCGCCGTCAGGCGACCGGCCGGGACGTCGATGGACACGTCGCGGAGCGCATTCACCGCGGTGTCGCCCTCGCCGTAGCAGCGGGAGAGATCGGTTGCGTGCACGGCGACGCCGTCGCGCTTCACGCTTCCGTTCGCAAGCTTCTTCGAAACGTCGATGCTCATGTGCTCCTCCTGGATGCGTGACGGCGACGCCGCCGACTCGGCGTCGAAACGATAGTAGCCAGATCTCTATTAGTGCTCGTCATCAGTCTTGTTACGGAGATGTACGGATTTCGAGCCAGCTTGAAGGTTGACGCGACGTGAAGGTCAAGCCGGCGCCTCCCGTGCGCGTGGCAGGCGCGTGTTTCCTCTCCCTATTCATACTGGAGCGCCTCCAGAACGTTCAGCCGCGAGGCGCGGCGGGCGGGCAGGATGGCGGCCAGCATCCCTGCCACGACCGTCGCCAGCGTGAACGCTACGAGCGAGCTGACGGGCAACGAGAAGACGATGTCGTAGCGGCTGAGCGCGGTCGTGACCATCGCAGCCAGGAAGATGCCGACAGGGATCCCGATCGCGGCGCCGATCAGCGAGATGGTGACGCTCTCGTGCCGGATCATCCTGCGTGCCTGGCGGCGGGTCATGCCGATCGCCCGCAGCATTCCCAGCTCGCGTGTGCGCTCGAACACGGCCAGCGCCAGCGTGTTGACGATGCCGAAGACACTGACCACCACCGACAGTCCGAGCAGGACATAGAACATCGCCAGCAGCGTGTTCATCTCCGAGCTCTGGGTGTCGATCGCCTGCTGCTCGGTCTGCAACTGGATGCTCGGGAAGGCCGCGAGGGTCGAGCGCAGTCTGCCCGCGACCGCCTCGGACAGGCCGCCGCAGGAGGGCGAGGATGTCGCCGCCGGTCTTGGAGTCGAGGTTGCCGGTCGGCTCGTCGGCAAACAGCACGGTCGGCCTGGTAATGAGCGAGCGTGCGATCGCCACCCGCTGCTGCTGCCCGCCGGACATCTCCGCGGGCCGGTGCGATAGCCGCTCCGCCAGGCCGACGCTCTCTACGAGCTGCTCGAGCCAGGCGTCTTCGACCTTCGCGCCGGAGATCTCGAGCGGCAGCACGATGTTCTCGCGCGCCGTCAGCATGGGCAGCAGGTTGAAGAACTGGAAGATGAAGCCGACGTGCTTGCGCCGCAGTTTCGTCAGCGGCGTGTCGTCGAGCGTCGTGATCTCGATGCCGTCGATCTCGACCGTGCCCGAGGTTGGCCTGTCGAGCCCGGCGGGGATGTGCATGAGGGTGGACTTGCCCGAGCCCGAGGGTCCCATGATCGCGGTCAGGCGACCGGCCGGGACGTCGAGCGAGACGTTGCGCAGGGCATCCACCGATGTCTCTCCCAGCCCGAAGCGGCGCGTGAGGTTGCGCGCTTCTACCACCGGCCCTGGAACGAGCTCCAATTCGGGCCTGCTCGCATCTGACATCCGCGGCTCGGATTCGATCTGTGTCTGCATTGCCTGAGCCTTTCTCCGTTGCTTTCGCTAGCCCGAAGCCTTGCCTCTGCACTCGATTGCCGTAATGGGGCAGACCTGCCTGTTGGGGTTCGGGCAGCCCTACTTCGTTCGTAGGGCTAAGCCGACATCCAGCCGCTCGAGCCGGAGAGGAGGAGACGGAGTAGGCGCAGGCCCTTAGCTGCTGGCCTTGTCGGCCGGAGCCTCTGGCGTGCCGCGAAGGAGCGAGAGGATGATCGCAACGGCGAGCACGGCGAGGACGAGCAGGAGTGAGAGAAAGACCGGAATGTGCACGACTTCGCTCAGCGCCATCTTGACCCCGATCAGCACGAGCACGGCCGCGAGCCCGTCGTCAAGGTAGGTGAAGCGGCTCATGAGACCGAGCAGGACGAAGTAGAGCGATCCCAGCCCGAGCAGCGACATCGCGTTGGCGGCGAAGACGACGAAGGTCACGCGGGTGATGGCGAAGATCGCCGGGATCGAGTCGATGGCGAAGGCGACGTCGAAGGCGGCAACGAGCACGAGCGCGGCCAGGAGCGGTGTCCCTCGCCGGCGGCCATCCTCACGCGCAAGCAGGCGATCGCCGTGGAAGCGGGTGGTCATCGGAATGATGCGCCTGACGATGCGAAGGAGTGGGTTCTTCTCGGGGTCGATCTCGACGTCGTTCTGGCGCCACATGCGGATGCCGGTGATGATCAGCAAGGCGCCGAAGACGTAGATCGTGGCCCGGAAGGCATCGAGCAGCGCCGCGCCGGCGAAGATGAAGACGGCCCTCAAGAAGAGCGCGCCGACGATTCCCCAGAAGAGCACGCGGCGTTGATTGAGCTTCGGAACCGAGAAGTAGCTGAAGATCAGCGCGAAGACGAAGAGGTTGTCGGTCGAGAGGCTCTTCTCGATCAGAAAGCCCGTCAGGTACTCCTGCACCTTCGTCCCGTCGGTCAGGACGAGGAGCGGCAGCGCGAGCAGCGCCCCGAGCGCCGTCCAACCGACGCTCCACCAGGCCGCACGGCGAAGCGAGATCTCGCCGCCGCCACGGTTGAAGAGGGCGAGATCGAGCGCGAACAGCGCCGCGACGAGCGTGCAGAAGCCCAACCAGATCCAGACGTTCACGCCCCTATCTTCTAGGAAGGCGCCGCTCCCCGGGGATGAGACGGGCCCGGGCCGCTCCCTTTTTCCGAGCGAAGCGAATGAACGGATAGAAGCCTGCCACGCGCTCGAGGGGGCGATGAGCCGCCCGGCACTAGCTCAGTTTCGTGCTTCTGTCAAGGCTTGCGGAGCGCGTATACGGTGCGCACAATCGATGTATGCACAAGCAACTCCGCGAGCTGGCCGGGCTACCTCTCAGGCCGCAGGATGAGGCGGAATGCCGCCGCTGCGAAGTGCACTGCGACAAGATCGTTTACCCCGGCGCCTGCGTCGAGCGCTCCTGCCCGTTCCTCTACGCCTACGAAGCCTTCGGACACACCTACGTCGGCTGCATGCAGAAGATCTACGGAGTCGAGATCGACCTCGAGTTGCTGCAGTTGGCCGAACAGCAGCGCAAGGGCTTCGGCGCCATCAAGGCCAAGCGCGAGCCGCTTCCGATGTGCCGGTCCGAGGTCGACGCCTGCTACCCGCACCGGCGCGACAAGATCGGTTGCCGTAACCCCGAGTTCCACGAGCTGCCCGTGGGCGAGCCGACCTTCCGGGTGATCGCTCGCGTACGCCAGGCTTAAGCGCCGCTCCGCGCTCACTCATCACAGCTAAGAGCCGCCTCCTGATAGCCGGAGGTATATCGTTGCCGGCGTGAGTAGCGCAGACCGGCTCGAGAGATACGCCCAACTCGCCGTGGAAGTTGGCGCGAACGTCCAGCCCGGTCAGTTCCTTCTCGTCCAGGCGTATCCGGAGCAGGCCGATCTGGCGCGGGCGATCGCCGCCTACGCTTACAAGGTCGGAGCGCGCTTTGTCGATGTCAACTACGCCGACCATCGTGTGCGCCGCTCGATGATCGAGAGTGGGCCCAGGGAGATGCTTCCGTGGTCTCCGCCCTGGCTAGTCGATCGGCTCGATTACGGCACGGCCGAGCAAGCGGCCAAGATCAATTTCTCGGGTGACCCGGAGCCCGGGCTCCTGGCCGATCTCGATCCGGCTCGGGTCGCCGAATCCCGGCAGACCGAGCTGGTCGAGGCCTCGCTGCGTCAGCACGTCGAGGAGAAGGTCGCCTGGTCGCTGATCGGTGCTCCAACTGAGGCTTGGGCCAAGGCGGTATTCGGCGAGCCGGACATAGAGCGCCTCTGGCAGGCGATCGAGCATGCAGTCAGGCTGGACGAGCCCGACCCGGTGGCCGCCTGGCGCGAGCACATCGATCGGCTCTCGGAGCGGGCCATCATCCTCAACCGGCGCCGCTTCGACTCGATTCGCTTTCGCGGCCCGGGCACCGACCTGGTGGTTGGATTGCTGCCCGACTCCTACTGGCACGCGGCCGAGGGCGAGACCGTCTTCGGGCAGAAGTTCGTGCCCAATCTGCCCACCGAAGAGGTGTTTGCGACTCCCGACCGGTTACGCGCCGAGGGCGTTGTGCGCTCGACCCGTCCGCTTTCGCTGGACGGCCAGATCGCGCGCGATCTGGAGCTGCGCTTCGAAGCTGGGCGCATCGTCGGTATATCGGCCTCCAGCGGCGCTGACACCGTGCGGGCCCAGACTCGCCTCGACGAGAATGCCTGCCGCCTGGGCGAGGTCGCGATCGTCGACAGCTCCTCGCGCGTCGGCGACCTCGACACCATCTTCTTCAACACGCTCTTCGACGAGAACGCGGCCTGTCACATCGCCTACGGCCGCGGCTATCCCGGGGGCATCGAAGGCGGGATGGAGCTCTCGCCCGAGGAGCTCGAGCAGCACGGGGTCAACGCCTCGGTGGTGCACACCGACCTGATGGTCGGAGGCTCCGAAGTGGACGTGGACGGGCTCACGAAGGACGGCGAGGCGGTGCCGATCCTGCGCGACAACACCTGGGTGCTGGAGTAGGGGCGCTGGCCGAGGGCGCCTTTGCCGACCGGACGGGCCGGCCGGGCGAGGCTGGAGTTGAAGGCACACTCGGCGAAAACCGCGCCTCTCTGAGCCGAGCCGCGTGATATCGCGGCACTTCTCTTTTCGCCCACCACCGAGCCACCCGCCCGCGGGGTGGTAATAAGTTACTAGCCCGGGAGGGCATCAAACACGGTCGGCCGTGCCGATTCTGTGACGAAACGAACGCAGCCGAACGGAAGCGGTCAACCGAGCAGCGACTCGTAGATCTCCAGGTGGCTCGTGGCCGCCGCGTCCCAGGTGAGAGCCTCGCGCGCGGCCAGGGCGCCGGCCCGGGCGCGGGCGAGCGCCGCGGGGTCGTCGAGCAGCTTGCGCGCCGCCTCGGTCATCGCCTCGATGTCGCCGGACGGAACGACGGCGCCGGCCCCGAAACGGCGCACCGGCTCGGCCAGGCCGCCGACGTCGTACGTGACCGCCGGCACACCGGCGCCGAGCGCGCGCAGCAGCGCGCCCGACTGGTCGATGCCTGGCCGGTAGGGGAACAGAGCCAGTGTCGAGTCTCCGAGGGCGCGGTCGACCTCGGCGTCGGAGAGGTAGCCGAGGCGCCACTCGGCGATTCCCCCGGCCTGCTCGCGGTAAGGCTCGACCGGCTCCATCGAGTCGCCGGCAACGAGCAGGCGCGCGTCGCCAAGCTTCTTTGCCACCTCGATAGCGTCGCCCAGGCCCTTGTACGAGCGGATCAGACCGAGGCAGAGCAGTGTTCGCCCGTCGCCCGTGCGAGGCGGGTCGCTGCGGATGATGGGGTGGGGGACGACGTGCAGACGCTCGAGCGGGACTCCGAGCTCGGCGAGCGTCTCGCGCCCGCGCTGCGAGTGTACGACGACGGCGTCGAAGCGGCCGAGCAGCTTGGGCCAGAGCTTGCGCTTGCCCATCTTCCGCCGCGGCACGAGGTTGTGGGCGGTGAAGACGAGCGGAGCCCGCTGCGGCAACAAAAAGCGATCGAGCTCGGGCAGGCCCAGCCACTGCAGGTGGAAGACGTCGGGGCGGCGCCGGCGCAGGCGCGCCATGCCGAAGGGGTGCTCGCAGAGCTTCAGCGGCAGGCGTAGGCGCGAGCGCCTGAACAGGCGGGAGCTGAGCGGATAGAAGAGCTCGCTGCGCGCGTAGCCCTCCGGTTCCGCCACCGTTCCGAAGCGGAAGCGGGAACTGACCAGCTCGACCTCGGCGCCGGCGCGCGCGAGTGCCGCGGCCAGCTCGTGATCGTAGGGCGGCGTGAAGGCGGACGGGTCGGCGATGACTACGCGCACGCAGAGAGCCTAGAGCGCCGAGCGGAATGATGGCCGCCGACATCTCGCCGTGGAGCGCCGGCCGGGGGTCCGGGCGCCTTGCCCACCCGCCACCCCCCACCCACCCACGGGGCGGAGGGACGGTAGCGAGGAAAGGCACTGGGGAATGCGACAGCTTCGTGCCGATTTAGCGCAATGCGCCTTGCACCGCCACGTGGGGCGCCCGGTTGCACCGCGCCGGCGGACGGCTCTCGTAAACTCGCGGCATGAGCCTGCTCGTCCGTTCCTGGAACGTCCACCACGGCATGACCTCGCCACGGAACCGGCGCAACTATCTCGAGCAGGCGGTGCGCCTGATCTCGTCCGATCACCCCGACGTCGTCTGCCTGCAGGAGGTTCCGCTCTGGGGCCGCCGCCATATCGCGGGCTGGAGCGACATGAGGCTGATCTGGAACAGCACGCGCCGCGTCTGGTTTCCGCCTCGGTTCGGCGGTTGGATCACCCGGCTCAACCAGGGCTTCTTCCGCTCGGCCGTCTCCGGTCAGGCCAACGCGATCCTGCTCGACCCTCGCCTGCAACCGCTCGAGCAGCGCCGGACGGTGGTCAGCCGCGGCCGGCGCGAGCGCCGCATCTGCCAGGCCGTGCGCCTGCAGGGGATGGTGATCGCCAATCTGCATGCCTCGGGCGTGGCCGGGCACCCGGAGGTCGGCGCCGCCGAGATTCTGCGAGCGCTTTCCTTCGTCGAGGCGGTTGCCGAAAACGACGACACGATCATCCTCGCCGGAGATTTCAACCTGCGCCCGAAGCAGCTGCCCGAGCTGCCGGGCTTCTCGCCGCCGGGCCCGGGCATCGACCACATCCTCGTCCGCGGCGCCGAGGCGGGCCCGCTCGACGTCTGGCCCGAGGCGCACCGCACAATCAAGGCGGGTGTCCTTTCCGATCACGCGCCTGTAGGGCTCCGGATCGGGTAGCGGCGGATATCTTCCAGATGATGGATTTCGCCCAAGCCCGTGCCCAGTTCCCGATACTCGAGCGCTTCGCCTACCTGAACGCCGGTACCTTCGGTCCGCTCGCCCGCTCGACGGTCGAGGCGATGGAGGCGAGGCAGCGGCTTGATCTCGAGCGAGGGCGCTCGGGGCCGGACTTCTTTGCCCTGGTGGTCGGTCTGCGCGACGAGCTGCGGGCGCAGATCGCGGCACTGGTCGGCGCCGAGACGGCGCAGGTCGCGCTCACCTGTTCGACCACCGACGGCTGCAACATCGTCCTCTCGGGTCTCGGTCTCTCGCCCGCGGACGAGGTCGTGACCACGACCGACGAGCACTTCGGTCTGCTCGGGCCGCTGCATGCCTCCGGCGCGCGCATCGTCGTCGCAGGTCCCGAGCCCGAGGCGATTCTCGCCGCCGTCACGCCGCGCACGAAGCTGCTCGCGCTCTCGCAGGTGCTCTGGACGGACGGGCGCGTCCTGCCGGTGGCGGAGCTGAGGGAGAGAAGCGACCTGCCCGTGCTGGTCGATGGCGCGCAGGCCGTCGGTGCGATTCCCGTCGCTGCCGCCGGGATCGATTTCCTCACCGTCTCGGCCCAGAAGTGGCTGTGTGGGCCGGACACGGTCGGCGCTCTCGTCGTCCGCGAGCCGGAGCGGTTGCGCGTGGCTCAGCCGAGCTACTACGCGCAGAAGAGCTTCGAGCCGGACGGCGAGTTCGAGCCACGACCGGGCGCCGCGCGCTTCGACTCGCAGTGGATCGCGCCCGCCTCGCTGGCCGGTCTTCTCGCCGCGCTCGACGGGCGTCCCGAGTGGGCCTTCGAGCGCGCCGCCGAGATGAGCGAGCTCTGCCGCAAGACGCTGGCCGAACGCTTCGAGGTCGTCTCCGCGCCCGGCCAGGGAACTCTCGTCAGCTGGAGGGCGGATGGTGATCCCACCGCGATGGTAAGGCGTCTGTTCGAGCGTGGCGTCGTCGTGCGCGACATCCCCGGGCGCAACCTGATCCGAGCCTCCTGCGGCTGGTGGACGAGCGAGGACGATATCGAGCGCCTGCTCGAGGCGCTTGGCGAGAACGGCTAGCGCCCGCGCTGCGAGATAAAGCCTGCGGTGAGCGGTATCGAGAGCGCAACGACGGCCAAGCCGAAGGCGAAGAAAGTCGGCTGCATCCAGCTGCGATAGCCGATCAATACGACTTGCACGGTGATCCAGAACAGGAGAATCGAACCGACTACCAGAGACGCTGGTCCGGCGAAACGATTTCGCGACCAGACGGCGAACGACGCAGCAAGCATGCTCCCCCCAACGACGATGAAGAGAATCAAACCGGGGATGAAATAGTCGGAGAACGGCGTTCCCTCGAGCCACTCGCTCGGGAGGTCGAGACCGCCGCCCATCATCCCGATTCCGCCGGCGAAGGCCCAGAACGCGACGAAGAGCTCGAGCGCGAGTAGTGCGCGCGTCGAAGCTGACAGAGGTGGGCGTGTCGCGGTAGTCAAGGCTACGCATTTTCGGGCGATTCGAGCAGGCGTCTCACCTCGGCCCGCGACATCGTCTGTGAAATGAAGCCCAAGTTGCGCTTTTCGAGTAGCTCCTCGGCGATCCGGGCGGTAAGCGCGAAGCTGGCTCTCTGAGCCTGCGGGCCGATGCTCAGCCGGCGCACTCCAAGGCGCTCGAGCTCCGCGATCGGCGGTGATTCCAGGTCGGCGAAGACGTTGAGTGGGCCGTCCAGCGCCTTCGCCAGTCGGCCGATCGTCTCTCCGTCCGTGGCGTCGGGAACGAAGATGCAGTCGGCTCCGGCGGCGGTGTAGGCATTCGCTCAGCGCACCGTCTCCTCGAAGCGCCCCTCCGGCTCGCCGACCTGGCGCAGGTAGACGTCGGTGCGAGCGTTGATGACGAGCGGTAAGCCTTCGCGCTCTCCGACTTCCCGTATCGCCTCGATTCGCTCGACCTGTTGCTCGAGCGAGAGAAGCGGGCTCGCGCCTCCGTGCCAGGCATCCTCGAGGTTGAGCCCGACCGCGCCGGCGGCGATGACCTCGGCCGCCGTTTCGGCCGCCGCCTCGGTGCTGGCTCCGTATCCGGCCTCGACATCGGCGCTGACCGGCACCTCGACGGCGCGCGCGATCCGGCCGACCATTTCCAGCATCTCCTCGCGCGGGGAGACTCCACCGTCCGGGTAGCCGAGCACCGCGGCGATGCCGGCGCTGGTCGTAGCTAGAGCCCGGCAAGAGGGAGAGCGGGCGAAGATGCGGGCGCTGACGACGTCCCAGGCATTCGGGAGTACGAACAGGCTCGACCCCGCATGTAGAGCGAGAAAGCCTTCGGCCCTGGCGCGCTGTTCGGAGCGATCCACCGGGGGTTGCCTAGCTCGCGTCGGCGGAGGTTCGCAGTCCCAGCTCGGCGGCGATCGGCCTGAGCGCCGCGATCACGAAGGTGATGTGCTCGTCGAGGTCGACGCCAAGCTCGTCGGCGCCCTGGTAGACCTCGCCGCGATTGACTTTGGCGGCGAAGGAGGGCTGTTTCAACTTCTTGCGCACCGACTTCGGCTCGAGCGTGTCGATGCCGTCGGGGCGCACCAACCCGCAGGCGTGCACGAAGCCGGCCAACTCGTCGCAGGCGAAGATCGTCTTTTGCAGCGGGGTCTCGCGCGGTACGCCGGTGTGGACGGCGTGCGAGAGGATCGCCAGCACGACCTCCTCGGGGTAGCCCTGCTCGCGCAGTATCGGGGCGCCGGCCTGAGGGTGCTGCTCGAGCGTGGGGTGAATCTCGTAGTCGAAGTCGTGCAAAAGCCCGGCGATGCCCCAGAGTTCCTCGTCCGCACCGAACCTCCGCGCATAGGCTCTGACAGCCGCTTCGACCGCGAGTGCGTGCCGCCGCAGCGCCTCGCTCTTGGTGTACTCCGTCAGCGTCGCCCAGGCCTGCTCGCGTGTCGGTGCCATCAACTGCAGCATAACGTGCTGCCCGCCATTGTCTCCGCTGGCCATGTCCCGGTGCCAGGCACGCGG
>Ga0209539_1001208_pt1 | contig 14104 bp, 13 predicted proteins | sample BarGraNGADG00312_2_FD_184499 | JGI IMG/M metagenome (GOLD analysis project Ga0209539, IMG submission 184499) | Arctic peat soil microbial communities from Barrow, Alaska - Barrow Graham LP Ref core NGADG0011-312 (SPAdes) (version 2) | ecosystem: Environmental > Terrestrial > Soil > Wetlands >... | reverse complement strand
CTGGTCTGCGCGGTCATGGCGTTCAACCTGACCCGCGCCGCCGCCACTACCACCGGACCCGCCTTGGCTCGAGCGACCACCGCGACGATCCGCCGCAAGATCATCACGGTCCCCGCCCGGATCGCGACCTCAGCCCGGCGACTGCACCTGCACCTGCCTGCCGGCTGGCCCTGGGCCGGGGCCTGGATCAAGCTGTTCGACCACGCCTGCGGGCCACCGCCAGAAGCCACGACCTGACCATCAGCCCACGCGGGCACGACCGGAGCAGCAGTGGAACACCCCGACAGCGAGGCCGGCGTCCTCCTCGCACCCTCCAGACAACCTCGCACCCCAACCCCGATCAACCCCGCATCCCCAAGATCATCGGTGGATCCAGGCTAAGTGTCGCGCTGCGTCCCTGCAAGAGAGGGCGGATGAGGACTTCGACCGCATGGCGTCCGGAACGTGGCGGGGTCCGGTCCTGGGCCCACGGGCCTGGACGGCGCGATGGCGCCGGCCGTCGTCCCGACGCCACGGTCTCTCGCTGCACAGCCCGCGGAACGGGAGCTCTTCGTGCTGCCCCTCCCACTAGGCTGCGTCCGTGAACGGGTTGCCGGATGCTGACGCACCGACCGCACGCGACGCGGCAGTCGACGACGTCGTCGTGGACGCCTCGGTCGAGCCAGCCCGTGGGCGAGGCAGGCCTCGCGACCCGCAGCTCGAGCGCCGTGCTCTGCGAGCCGCGCTGGAGATCTTCAGCGAGAAGGGCTGGACCGGCCTGACGCTGCACGAGGTCGCGACCCGGGCGAAGGTCGGCAAGTCGTCGCTCTACCTCCGCTGGCCGGACAGGCAGGCGCTCCTCGCCGCTGCGCTCCGCGGGGTCCAGCTCGACCAGGACGAGAGCGGGCACGGGGCCGAGTCGGGCGCGACCGACGACGCAGTGGCGAAGGACGGGGCCGACGAGACGGGCGCCGACAGCGAGCCTGGGCCGACGCCCACCCAGAAGCTGTCGCTGCGCGACTACCTCGTCGCGCATGCGCGACGCCGCGCCGACCTCTACCTGGGGGAGCACGGCCTGGCGATGCTCCGTCTCTACGCGGAGGCCAGGGCCAACCCGGAGAGCTTCTCCGAGGTCCGCGAAGAGGCGATCACCAAGTTCGTCCATGACGAACGCCGACGCGTGCAGGATGCCATCGAGAAGGGTGACCTGCCCGCGTCGGCGTCGGCGGTCCGCATCCTCGACGCCGTCGAGGGTGCGATCTTCATGCACATCCTGGTGACCCCACCCGGCCTGGTGGCCAGGGTGCGGGCAGGCGTCGAGGACTACATCGACGCCATGGTCGACGACCAGCTGCGTGCGGCCGGGTTCAGCCCTCGCGGAAGCTGACGCCGAACCCGCCACGCGGGTAGTGCCAGGTCAGCGCGCCGGGGGAGGCTACTGCCAGGCATGTGCCGCACTCGAGGCACGCCGCGTAGTCAGCGACGATCCGCCCGTCCTGTTCGCTGTAGACCCCGGCGGGGCAGACCGCGATGATGCGCTTGCCGGTGCCCGTGGTGCGGCACAGCTCTTGGTCGATCTCGATGTGCGACTCGTCCTCGTCGAGGACGAATCTGTTGGCGGCGAGCCGCTCCGGAACCGTCGTGGTCTTCACAGTGCCCGCACCCCTGCCCATCCGTCGCTGACCAGCTGCCGTACCGTCACCGGCGACCTCCTCAGCGCGTTGCGCGCCACTGAGACCAGGTGCTTGCGGGGTGTTCCGTCGAGGCTGAACACGTCACGGAACAGGTCCGCGGCGAGCTCGCCGTACGCGCCGTACATCCCGGTTCGCTCGAGGAACTTCGGTGCACGCCCGTACGTACGCAGGTCCGCCATCACGAAGCTCTTGTCGAGGTGGTGGCGGTAGGCCGAGAGCCCGGCCGACGAGACGTCGTCCTGGGCGATCGCCTCGGCGACGCCCTTCGCGGCCGCGATGGCCGATCCGATGGCCAGGTCCATCCCGCGCACGGTGAGGCCGGAGTTGATGGTCAGCCCCGCGGCCTCACCGATCACGACCATGCCACCGGTGACGATCTCGCCGAGCATCTCCAGGCCACCCTCGGCGACCAGGTGGGAGCCGTACTCGACGATGTCTGCATCCCGCAGGTACGGCGCGAGGCCGGGATGGGCGACGAAGTGGTCGAACACCTCGGCGGAGGTGTGTCCGGAGCGGATCAGGTCGTCCAGCCGGAGCACGACGCCGAGCGAGAGCGAGTCGGTGTTCGTGTAGAGGAACCCGCCTCCGCCGATGCCCAGGGTGCAGTCGCCGACGATCGCGTGCGCGGCCCCTTGGTCGCCCTGAACGGCGAAGCGGTCCTCGATGACCGAGCGAGGCAGGGACACCACGGCCTTGACCCCGACCGCCATGTGGTGCTCTGCGGGCTTGGCGCGCAGGCCGATGCTCTGCGCCAGGAAGGAGTTCACGCCGTCGGCCGCGATGACCACCCTGGCGCGCAGCTCGTCGTCGCCGGCGCGCACGCCGACGACCTGCAGCGCACCGTCCTTGCCGGGTTCGCGAAGCAGCTCGTCGACCCGGACGCCGGGCATGAGGAACACACCGGCCTCCTCGGCCCGCTCGGCCAGCCATGGGTCGAACCTCGCGCGCAGCACCGTCACGGCGTTGACCGGCTTGGCTAGTGGCCCGCCGGCGTAGTCGATCGAGACCGAGGAGTCCGGCGTGAGGAAGGTGGTGACGTGACGGGTGATCCGCCGCTCGACCGGCGCATGGTCGGCGAATCCGGGAAAGACCTCCTCGAGCACCCGGCCGTAGAGCACGCCGCCACTGAGGTTCTTGGCCCCGGGCGCCTCACCACGCTCGATGAGCACGACCGACAGTCCCTGCTGGGCGAGCAAGAAGGCCGCGACCGACCCTGCAGGGCCGGCCCCGACGACGATGACGTCGAAGTCGGGCTCGACGCCGGTCACGCCGTGCCTCGGAGGGCAGCGGTGAGCGCGGGGACCACCTGGTATAGGTCACCGATGATCCCGTAGTCGCACTGGGCGAAGATCAGGGCATCCTTGTCGCTGTTGACGGCGACGATGACCTTCGCGTCGCGGACCCCGACCATGTGCTGAAGCTGGCCGGAGATCCCGACAGCGACGTACAGGTCGGGCGCGATGTGCTGGCCGGAGATCCCGATGTAGCGCTCCTTGGCGATCCAGTCCACGCCTTCGGCGAGCGGCCGGGAGCAGGCGAGCTCGCCGCCGAACGCCTCGGCGAGCGACTCGAGGAGGGCGACGTCGGCCTGGGCCTTGAGCCCGCGGCCCACGGAGACGACGACCTTGGCCGCGTCCAGGTTGACCGCGGCGTGCTCCTTGACCTTGACGTCGAGGATGCGTGCGGTGCGCAGGGGAGGTGCAACGACCTCCTCGACAGGGACCGGCGATCCGGCCGTGTCGACGTCGGCACGAGGGTCGACGGCCAGCACCGCGGTGCCGCCCTCGAAGCGGGTGCGGTGCTCGCTGACCCCGCCGAGCATCGACCGGGTGACCACGACGTGCCCGTCCGCGAGCTCGACCGAGCCCAGCCCACTGAGGACCGGTGCCTGGAGTCGGGCAGCGACGGCGCCCAGGAGGGCGCGCCCACCCGGGGTCGTGGCTCCGATGACCGCGAGGGGCGCTGCCTGTGCGAGGAGGTCGGCGACGGCGGGGGCGAAGGCCTCGACGGGTGCGTCTGCCGGCTCGCCGAGCCAGACGACGCGGTCCACGACGTGCGCAACGGCCTCGGCGACGGCGAGGCGGCCGGCCACGACGGCGACGACCTCGGTGGTCAGGGTGCGGGCGACCTCGACGAGCCCAGCGGCGACGGTGTCGTCGGCCACGAGGACCCAGGACTGCGATGCGTTCATGGTGTGGATCTCCTCAGGCTCTACAGGGCGCCGGCCTGGCGCAGCGCGCCGACCAGCTGGGACGCGGCGGTGGCCGGGTCGGCGGCATCGAACAGCACGGCCTGGCGCTCGCCGCCGGCGGGGCGGGCGGTGGCGAGGGTGGTGAGCGACACCTGAGCGCCGGGCACGGCGAGGTCGGCCAGGGCCAGCACCTCGACGGGCTTCATGGCTGCGGCGAGGATGTCCTTCATCCCTGCGACCTTCGGGACCACCGCGTCAGCCGTCGCGGCGAGGACGACGGGCGTCTGGACCGCCAGGACTGTCACGCCGCCGGGTAGGTCGCGCTCGACCGTCAGGCCCTCGCCGTCCGCCACCACCGACGAGACCCGGCTCAGCCCCAGCCAGCCGAGCTGTCCGGCCACGGTCAGCGGCACCTGGCCCTCGGCCACGTCGATCGACGAGTCACCGGCGAGCACCACGTCGACCTCGCCGATCGCGGTCACAGCGGCGGCGAGCACTGCCGCGAGCCGGGTGCCGTCGGCGCCGGCGAGGGCGTCGTCGGCGACCAGGACCAGCCGGTCCAGGCCGCGCGACAGGGCGGCCTTGCGTGCCAGCGGGGTGTCGATGGCGGCGGCGCCGACCGTCAGCCCGATCACCTCTGCGCCGGTGGCGTCGGCGAGCCGACGGGCCAGCTCGAACGCCACCGGGTCGTACTCGCTCACGGCCGACTTGGCGCGCGAGAGGTCGACGGTGCCGTCGGGCCTGACCTTGGCGTCCTGGGGGTTGGGTGCCCACTTGTAGGCGACGACGATCTTCATCACGAGCTCCTTCACGAGGGGGTGAGCGCGGGGCTCAGCTGTGGTCCTTGACGATCTGGCGGCCGGCGATGTGCACCATGATCTCGTCGGTGCCGCCGCCGAACCGGTGCCCGCGCAGGTCACGCCACAGGCGCGAAACGCGGGTCCCGACGGTCACGCCGACGCCGCCGAAGACCTGCATGGCCTCGTCGGCCACCTCGAACGCGGCCATCGCGGAGTAGCGCTTGCACAGTGCGCCCTGGCTCTTGAGCGGCACGTCGTTGTCGAGCATCCACGCGGTCTTGTAGACGAAGCCGCGGATGTTCTCGAGCTTGATCGCCATGTCGGTGAGCTTGAGCTGGATGAGCTGGAAGTTGCCGATCGGCTGACCGAACTGGACGCGCTGGGCGGCGTACGTCGCGGCGTCGTCGAAGGCGCACTGGGCGAGCCCGAGGCACGTGGCGGCGATGACCAGCCGCTCGAACTCGAAGTTGCGCATGAGCTGCTTGAACCCGTTCCCCTTGACGCCCACCAGGCAGCTCTCGGGGATCGTCACGTCGTCGAGGAAGATCTCGCACGCGTCGGAGATATTCCACATGATCTTGTCGAGCCGGTTCGTGGTGACGCCCTGGGCGTGCATCGGGACCAGGTACATCGAGATGGCCTTGCGCTTGTCCTCGACCTCGGGGTTCTTGGCCATGAGCAGCAGGTACTTGGACTGCAGGGCGTTGGTGATGAGGGTCTTGGTGCCGTTGAAGGTCACCATCCCGTCATAGTGGACGGCGGTGGTGCTCATCGCCGAGTTGTCCGAGCCGGCGCCGGGCTCGGTGAAGCCGAGCGCGAAGGGCACGTCGCCGGCGGCGAGCAGGCCGAGGATCTCCTTCTTCTGCTCGTCGCTGCCGAACTCGAGGATGTCCATCGCCTGGAGCAGCTCGAGGCCGAACCCGTTGTTGAGTCCCTGACGGCAGACACGCTCGGCGAGCAGGACCATGGTGACCGCGTCGCAGGGCGTGCCACCGAACTCCTCGGGGAACCCGAGCGAGCCGAACCCCGCTTCGTTCAGCGCCTTGCGGAACGAGGTGGGCGGCTGATGGGTGAGGTCGAGATCGGCGATGTACGACTCGGGGCACTCGCGCTCGAGCAGCTCGTCCAGGCTGCCGAGAAGGAGCTCCTGCTCGTCGGTGAGTCCAAAGTCCATGGTGATCGCCCTTCGTCACGGGATCGCTGCGCAGGCGTGGATGCCGGCCGCGCTCCGGCGTCTGTCGCGGCGCCTGCACCCATCGTCGGCCCACCGTGACCGGTGCTCCTTAGGACGATGGTCCCAATTCCGGACGCGATCGGCGTGGAATAGTTGGCAGAGAGGTCCGGTCGGCAGTTCCAACGAATCCGGAGCAGGACGTGGCACAGGTGATCACCGCGGCGCAGGCCGCCCAGCTGGTCCAGGACGGAGACGCCGTCGCCCTCAGCGGCTTCGGCATGTCGTGCGTCAACGAAGAGGTGCTCATCTCGGTCGAGCAGCGCTTCCTCGCCGAGGCCGCCCCCCGCAACCTCACCGTCATGCACGCCTCGGCCGTCGGCAACCGTCGGGACAAGGGCATGAGCCACTGGGGTCACGACGGCCTCATCAAGCGCTGGATCGGCGGCATCGCGATCGCCTCGCCCGCCCTGGCCAAGCTCATCGAGACCGACCGGTGCGAGGCCTACAACCTGCCCCAGGGAGTCATCACCCAGCTGTACCGCGAGATCGCCGGCAAGCGGCCCGGTGTCATCACCAAGGTCGGGCTCGGCACGTTCGTCGACCCGCGGGTCGAGGGTGCGCGGATGTCCGCCTCCGCGGTCGACGACATCGTCCACGTCATCGAGCTCGCCGGTGAGGAGTGGCTCTTCTACCCGGCCTTCCCCCTGGACGTCGGCCTCATCCGCGGCACCGTCGCCGACGAGGACGGGAACCTCACCCTCACGCACGAGGGTCTGAAGATGGAGGTGCTTCCGATCGCCCAGGCGGTCCGCAACTCCGGTGGCATCGTCATCGCGCAGGTCGAGTCGGTGGCTGCTCGCGGCACCTTGGACCCCAACGATGTCCGGGTGCCCGGCATCCTCGTGGACTACCTCGTCGTGTCGGAGCCGGAGAACCACTTCCAGACGGAGAACACCCACTACAACCCGGCCTTCTCCGGTCAGGTGAAGATCCCGCTGTCGGCAGTGGTGACGATCCCGCTCAGCGACCGCAAGGTCATCGCCCGCCGCTCCGCGATGGAGCTGCGACCCGGAGCGATCCTCAACCTCGGTGTCGGCATCCCGGCCGAGGTCGGCAGCGTCGTTGCCGAGGAGGGCATGAGCGGCCAGATCGTGCTGACGACCGAGGCTGGTGCGATCGGCGGTGTCCCGGCCGGCCTGAAGGACTTCGGGCACTCGTACAACCCCCAGGCCCTGGTCGACATGCACAGCCAGTTCGACTTCTACGACGGCGGCGGCCTCGACGTGGCCGTGCTCGGCCTTGCCCAGACGGACGCGGCCGGGAACGTGAACGTGTCCAAGTTCGGCAGCCGGGTCTCTGGCTGCGGCGGCTTCATCAACATCTGCCAGTCGGCGAAGACCCTGGTCTTCGCCGGCACCTTCACCGCGGGCGGGCTCGAGCTCGAGGTGGGCGACGGCAGCATCCGGGTGGTCACCGAGGGGAGCAGCCACAAGTTCCTCGAGCGGGTCCAGCAGATCACCTTCAGCGGCCCGTACTCCGTGCCGCGCGGCCAGCGCGTCCTCTACGTCACTGAGCGGTGCGTGTTCCAGCTCATCGACGGCGTGATGACGCTCACCGAGATCGCGCCCGGCATCGACCTGCAGACCCAGATCCTCGACCAGATGGACTTCACCCCGGTCATCTCCCCCGACCTGACCCTCATGCCGAGCGGGATCTTCCGCGAGGTGTGGGGCGAGCTCGCCGCACTGTCCGCCCCCGAGCGCACGGCGCCCGCCGTCGCCGCGTCCTGAGAGGTCCACACCATGCCAACGATCAACCGGTGGCGCGTGCTTACCGGATCCGTCCTCATCCTGCTGTGCACGGGCGCGATCTACGCGTTCTCCGTGTTCGCGGGGCCGCTGAGCGCGGCGCACGAGTGGACGATGCCCCAGGTGATGAACGCGTTCATCATCAACGGTGCCATCGCCCCGATCCCCATGATTCTCGGTGGCTTCATCATCGACCGTGGGGGCGCGCGCTGGTCGATCACGATCGGTGCGATCCTCTTCGCGCTGGGATTTGTCCTCACCGGCGTCGCCACGAGCACGGTCCAGCTGTACCTCTTCTACGGTTTGATCGCCGGGCTGGGTCAGGGCTTTGCCTACTCGGGCTGCCTCAACAACACGATCAAGCTCTTCCCTGACCGTCGCGGCTTCGCCGCTGGCGTGCTCACCGCGGGCATGGGTGCCGGAGCCGTCATCGCTGCCCCCGTCGCCCGTGCGCTGATCGACTCCGTCGGGGTCGGTGGAGCCTTCGTCCGGATGGGCGCCGTCTACGCCGTCGTGGTCGTCGCAGCGTCGCTGCTCATCCGGCCCGCGCCGGTCGGCTTCCTGCCGCAGGGCTGGACGCCGCCGACCGGGACCCCAGCGGTGGTCAACAGCACCTGGTCCCAGATGGTCCGCACCCCTGCCTTCTACCTCATCTTCGTCATGCTGACGACCGGTGCCTTCTCGGGTCTGATGATCGCCTCCCAGCTGTCGCCGATCGCCCAGACCAGCATGTTCGCGATCACGGCCGCCTCGGCCGCCGTCCTCGTGTCGGTCTACTCGATCTGCAACGCCCTGGGCCGCTTCGCCTGGGGTGCGCTGTCCGACCGCATCGGGTACACCAACGCGATCACCTTCATCTACGGGGTCGTGGCGCTGTCTCTCGTCGTGCTGCTCACGGTGCACTCGACCGTCGCCTTCGTGGTGGGCATCGTCGGCCTCGGCCTGTGCTTCGGCGGTGTGATGGGCGTCTTCCCGGCCCTGACCATGAAGACGTACGGTCCCCGGTTCCAGGGCATGAACTACGGCATCATGTTCACGGGGTACTCCGTGGCCGCGTACTTCGGGCCCCAGATCGGTGCGACGCTCGGTGGTGGTGCCGAGGGTGACTACACCAAGCCGTTCGTCATCGCGATCGTTGTGGCGCTCGTGGGCCTCGTCCTGACGCTGGTCCTGTCCCGGGTCGGCGGCGCCAAGCCCGCCGCAGCCCCGACCGCGCAGCCTGTCGGCGCGGCATCCTGAATCCGTCGGGGTGCGCGGCAGATCTTCCCAGGCTGCCGCGCACCCCGACGCACCACATGGGAGAACGAGTGGTCCCGGACCTCAGCCTGATCCGCGCCGTCGCCGATCTGGCTCACCGTGCACCCGACACCCGGTCGATCGTCGCTGACGACGGTCGCGTCCTGACCGCCCATGACCTGCTCGAGGGGGCCAACGGGCTGGCGGGCGAGCTGCACCACCGAGGGGTCCGTGCCGGGGACCGGGTCGCGTGGGCGGGTCGTAACGACCCTGGTCTGCTCCTGACGATGTTGGCGGCGCACCTTGTCGGGGCGGTCTTCGTCCCCCTCAACTTTCGCCTCACGACCACCGAGGCCGGCAGGACGCTGGAGCACTGCGCCCCGCACACGGTGGTGGTCGAGCCCGAGCTCGAGCCGGTCTACGCGCCGCTGAGGGCATCACGCGGCGTGCAGCACTGGATGAGCGCGTCAGAGGTGGCCTCAGCACGACGCGACCTGCCCGAGCTGCCGAGCCTCACGCCGGACGACCTCGCCGTGATCGTCTACACCTCGGGCACCTCCGGGCGTCCCAAGGGTGTGATGCTCACCCACGCCAACCTGTGGTGGAGCCAGCGGTCGATGGGCGCGTTGCTCGACACGCGCCCCGACGACGTGGCACTGGTCGTCGCACCGCTGTTCCACATCGCAGGGCTGAACTGCCTCACCATGGACACCCTCGCCCGTGGGGGCACCCTCGTTCTGCGCCGCACGTTCGACCCCGACCGGACCCTCGCCGACCTGGCCGGCGTGACCGCGCTCTTCGGCGTCCCGGCCATGTACGCCGCGATCACCAGGGCGCGGGGGTTCGACGGCGCAGACCTCTCCGGGGTGCGTACCGCGATCGTGGGCGGCGCGTCGGCGCAGACCGACCTCTTCACGCAGTTCGCCGCTCGAGGGATGACGCTCCTGCCGTCCTGGGGGATGACCGAGCTGGCCGGCGGCGGTACGCTGCTACCGGCCGCGATGGTGAGCAGCAGACCCCTCTCGGTGGGTCAGGCGGTGCCGTACCTCGAGCTTGCGCTCAGGTCGCCGGAGGACGGCTCAGTCGTCACCACCCCGGGCGTCCCCGGTGAGATCTGGGCGCGCGGTCCGCAGGTCACAGCGGGCTACTGGGCGGATCCGAGGGCCACCGCCGCTGCGCAGGAACCAGGTGGCTGGTGGCGGACGACCGACCTTGCCACCCACGAGGAGGGGTGCCTCACGCTGGTCGGTAGCACGTGCGAGGTGGTCAACACCGGCGGGGAGAAGGTGGTCCCCGGCGAGGTCGAGGCAGCGTTGCGGGGGTTGCCCGTCGACGACCTCGTCGTCGTCGGAGCCCCGGACCCGACCTGGGGTGAGACGGTGGTCGCCGTACTGGCATGCCGTACCGAGAGCGCGCCCACGCTCGCAGACGTCCGCGAGGCGGCGAGCCCAACCCTCGCGCGGTACAAGATGCCGACGCGCGTGATGGTCCTCGCTGAGCTGCCGCGCACAGCAAGTGGGAAGGTCGACCGGGTGGCCGTGCGGGCACTGGTCATCTCGACCCCTGCGTGAACCCCAGGGGACGACGGGGTCCAGCGAACCCGTAGCCTTCGCGGGCGCCACCGTCTCGGTGGATGTCGCCGCAGGTCGGCTGCGCTCAGCGCAGCGTGTGCGCGCGGATCGTCCCGTCGCCCGACACCGAGACGGTGCGGGTCTCACCGGTGCTCGCGAGCGGCGCGGCCAGTGTGCCGCGGGCGCCGAAGACCTCCAGCACCGGCCCGTCGAGCAGCACGCGGAGGTTGACCCCGTCCATCGGCATGGTCCACGAACGCTCGCCCACGCGGACGAGAAGGCTTCCCTCGCTGACCTCGAGGAGGGCCTGAGCGTCGGCGTCGCCATCACGGTCGCCACCGATGGCAAGCGTTCCGGTCGCCGTCGGTGCGTCCAAGGTCCACTCGAGGTCGCAGACCCACGGGAGGCGCGCCGACGCGTCGCGAAGAGCGACGGGCTCACGCTGGCGGGCGGCGGCGACCGCCGGATGCGGGCGAGCGACCACGCGTCCGTCCTCGAGGGTGAGCAGGTGCGGGATGGAGTGTGCGCCGGTCCACTGCCCGGCGGGGTCGGCGACCCCGACCAGCCAGTAGATGAGCCCGGGTGCGCCGTCGTCGGTGAAGGCCGAGGCGGCGTAGTAGGACGGGCCGTAGGAGAGCCGCCCCCATGCCTGTGCAACGGAACTGCCCCGCGACCAGGTCGCCGACGGCGTACGCCTCGTAGCGCTCCGCCCCGGGCTCCCAGACCGACACGGCGAGCACCCATCTGTCGGCGAGTCGGAACAGCTGCGGGCACTCCCACATGACGCCCGCCGGGACCGGGTCCACGGCCGACCCGTGCCTGCCCGCGAGGATGCCGTCGTAGGTCCACGACTCGAGGTCGTCGGTGGGGTTCCCCGGAGATCGTGGAGGTTTCCTCTAGGCCGCCTCCGGGTGGAGGGCGGTGGTCTCGTAGGTGATCGGTGACATCATGGCAGCCGCGCTGTGACGGCGGCTCTTGTTGTAGAACTCGTGACACCACTCCAGTACCACGGTACGGGCGTGGTCGGGGTCGGTGAACTCGTGCCGGGACAGGACCTCCCATTCCAGGGTGGAGAACCACGCCTCGGCGGCGGCGTTGTCGAAACACGACCCGACCCGGCCCATCGACTGGCGGATCCCCAGGTCGGTGCGCAGCTGGGTGAAGTCCCCAGCGGTGTAGGTGGTGGATTCAACCGGTCGATCCCCGATCGGTGTGGAGGACGCGCTGACCTGGGCGAGGCTGCCAGTGGGCACCAGCCCGCGCTGGCACGCGGTCCGGTTGAGCGCGGTCCGCGGCTTCGCGGCCTGGGCGCGAACCTTCGACCAGGCCGTGCAAGTCCCACCAACGCGGATGCTCCCGTTCCGCACGACGCGGGCTACGCCCTACCTGTATACGGCCAGCGAGATCAACGCCCTGATGGACGCGGCGACCAGCCTGCGCCCGCTGTTGCGGGCCGTGACTATCCAGACGCTGATCGGCCTGCTCGCGGTCACAGGGATGCGTGCCGGCGAGGCAGTCGGGGCGGACGTAAGCGACCTAGACCTGAACACCGGGGTGTTGACGATCCGGGGCGCGAAGTTCGGCAAGTCCCGCCAGTTACCTCTGCACCCCAGCACCACCGATGCCCTGAGTACCTACCTGCGTGTTCGCGCCCATCATGGGGCCACCACGTCGGCGCTGCTGGTGTCCACCGCGGGCACCCGGTTGACCTACAACAACGCCCAACGGATCTTCAAGAAGCTGACCGCCCGCGCGAGCGTCATGCCCCGTTCGGCTGCGTGCCGACCCCGGCTACATGATTTTCGCCACACGTTCGCGGTCAACACGCTGCTCGACGCCTATGAGAGCGGCGCCGATCCGGGCGAGCGAATACCGCTGCTGGCCACCTATCTGGGCCACACCGAGTCGGCCAACACCTACTGGTACTTGCACGCCTGCCCGGAACTGCTCACCGCGGCCGCAAACCGCGTGGATCACCACCTGGCAACGGTGACCCGATGACCGCGCTTGCCCCGACCCTGCAAGCCTTCTTCACCGACCGGCTCATCGGCCAACTCGGCGCCAGCGAGCACACCATCGCCGCCTACCGCGATACGTGGCGGCGCCTGCTCACCTTCACCACAGCCCGCACCAGTGTCCAACCGGCCCGAGTCGACCTCGCCGAACTCGACGCAACGCTGATCGCGGCGTTCCTGGACCACCTCGAACACCAGCGCGGGAACAGCGTGCGCACCCGCAACGCGCGCCTGGCCGCAATCCACTCCCTGTTCACGTTTGCTTCGTTCCGTCACCCCGAGCACGCCCAGGTGATCGCCCGCGTCCTGGCGATCCCGGCCAAACGATACGACCGCACCGAATTGACCTACCTCGACGACGAGCAGGTCGTCGCGCTGCTCGGCGCCCCGGACCGGTCGGCCTGGACCGGGCGCCGTGACCACGCCCTGCTCCAGGTCGACGTCACGACCGGGCTCCGGGTCGGTGAACTCACCACCCTCAGGCGAGGTGACCTGCACCTGGGCATCGGCGCTCACCTGCTCTGCCACGGCAAAGGACGCAAGGACCGCACCACACCCCTGACCCCCGAGACCGTCGCCGTGCTGCGCATATGGATGCTCGAATCACCCCCCGAGGCCACCGCGCCGCTTTTCCCGACCCGGACCGGCAATCCCATGAGTCGGGACGCGGTCGCGGCACGGCTGACCGCCCACTGCACCACTGCGGCCACCCGCTGCCCGACGCTGATCGGGAAGAAGGTCACACCGCACATGCTCCGGCACACCGCCGCGATGCGTCTCTTGCACGGTGGCGCGGACCTGACCACCATCGCCTTGTGGCTCGGTCATGAAAGCAGCGAGACAACGCAGATCTACCTGCACGCCGACCTCACCTTGAAGGAACGCGCAATCGCCCGCACCACACCCACGGGCACTCATGCCGGTCGATACCACCCCGACGACCAGCTCCTTGCATTCCTGGAGAGTCAGTGACTATGCCGACCTCGTCGCGGCGCCCGCGGCCGCCACCAGGGGCTTCGCAACCGAGGTCCGCATGACCAGGACATCGGCATAGTCGGCGTTCTACTCCCGTGCCCTGGTCAGTGCCGCATGCAAGGCCGGCGCGCAGGTCTCGGTCACCGTGCGGATGAACCCGAACGTCAAACGCGCGATCGCCGCGATCAGCGACGACGCCTGGACGACGATCAAGTACCCCCACGCGATCTACGACGAAACCAGCCGGCAGTGGATCTCCAAGGCGCAGGTCGCCGAGATCCCGTTCACGGCGTTCACCTCCAGGAAGCCCGCCGAGCAGGTCCCCGGGCGTCTGGTCGTGCGGCGCATCCCCGAACTGAACGTCCGCGCCGCTCACGGTCAGGCGACGTTGTTCGAGACCTGGCGGTTCCACGCGTTCTTCACCACCACTGACCTGGACACCGTGACCGCCGACCAGACCCACCGGTCCCACGCCATCATCGAGAACGTCCACGCCGACCTCAAAGCCTCCGCCATCGCGCACCTGCCCTCGGGGGTCTTCACCGCGAACGCCGCATGGCTCGTCTGCGCGGTCATGGCGTTCAACCTCACCCGCGCCGCCGCCACGATCACCGGACCCACCCTCGCCAAGGCGACCACCGCGACGATCCGCCGCAAGCTC
>Ga0209539_1001206_pt1 | contig 14149 bp, 7 predicted proteins | sample BarGraNGADG00312_2_FD_184499 | JGI IMG/M metagenome (GOLD analysis project Ga0209539, IMG submission 184499) | Arctic peat soil microbial communities from Barrow, Alaska - Barrow Graham LP Ref core NGADG0011-312 (SPAdes) (version 2) | ecosystem: Environmental > Terrestrial > Soil > Wetlands >... | reverse complement strand
GTCCAGACATGACGCGAGCCTCGGGCCCTGTCATCCGGCAGGATCTCCCGAGGCTCACTTCCACGGCCACCGCAGTGGCTTGGCGATGTACCTGGCGTACGCGGGCGCGGAGCGGTCACACCGCCCCGACCCACAGCCCATCCCGGGCCCGGGTCATCCCGACGTACAGCTCCCGACGCCGGCGCCTACTTCTTCCGTCGGCCCGGCTTCAGCGCGTCGACGACCGCGGCCGGATCCTTCAGACCGCGCGGAGGGCACTGCGCCAGCCACTCCACGAGCTTGTCGCCGTGGACGATGTCGACGTCGTTGACTCTCGCGACGCCATCTGAGAACTCGCCCCACCAGACGATGACGGGCTGAACCCAGATTCGCTGCAGCCCGGTGTGGCGTTCGATGCGCTCCTTGAGGGAGAAGGCGTCGCGCCGGGCCTGGCGAACCATGGCGTCGTCGGACCACGAGCGGTCCTCGTCGTACCGCTCGGTGAAGACGACCCGCGAGCCGCCCTCGACGCTGAGCCGCCGTTCGCTCCACTTGGAGTTGATGCACATCACCCCGGCTGGGCCGACGAGCACGTGGTCGAAGTTGTAGGTGCCGTTCCCGATGTCGTTCAGAACATCCCAGCGGCCTCGCGGCAGCTTGGCGAGCTTGCGTGCCGTGCTCTCCTCGCCCCACGCACCCTGCTGCCACTTCGCGATCAGGCTTGGCGGCGATTCTCGAGCCAGAAGGAACCCCATCACGACGGCTCCAGCCATGAAGCCTGACGACCAGGCCGCGATCGCGGGATGCGTCGGTGCGCTGAATCTCATCACCAGCAGGTGAAACGCGAGCCACAAGGCAGCGAGGAGGACCGCCAGGAGTGCGAAGCGCCAGCGGTTGCGACGCCGCCATTTCTTGCGTTGCAACTTGTATTGCTCACGAGCGCGCGATCCCGCGCGACGGCGCATCTTGCGGGCTTCATGGGTATCTCTGAACGGGGCGATGACCACCTGGGTCTCATCGGCACTCGGCCGCGCACTGTTGAGGCGATCCGCCGCTGGGCATGCCTCGGCGCGGCGGCCCGTCTCTCCCGCGGGGTCCCGACGACGCCGAACGGCCTCGCCCTGTGCAAGATCCACCACGCGGCGTACGGCCAGAACACGCTCGGCGTCAGCTCCGACTACAAGGTGTCGATCAACCGCGAGGTGCTCGCCGAGGTCGACGGGCCGATGCTCAAGCACGGCCTGCAGGAGATGCACGGCCGGGCGATCACGCTGCCCGAGCGGAACCGGCCTGACACGGGGGATGTTCGTGCGCCCTGACTGGGCCATGGTCCTGATGCGCCACCCGAGGCGGCGGCACTGTAGTCGCGACCCGCTGCTAACGTCAGGTGGCTGGGTTCGTGACGGAATGAGCTCGAGCTCGACGAAGGGAAACAGGATGTCGCAGCGCGCCAGCGGGGGAGCTCACACAAGCCGAACGATGCTCCTCGCTGACCTGTCATCCGTCTTCGCGGCCTGCCCCGCTTTCGCATCCCAAGACGACTACCGCGAAGCCGTCATTCGCGACAACGCTGCGGGCAAGGACTCGCTATCTTCGCGGCAGCGGACATTCCGGTACCTGCGCGAGCTGTACCAACTCGACATCGATCATCCGCCCTTCCGGGCGATGCGACGGCTATGGGCTCGCGACATTCAGGGCCGGCCGCTGATCGCACTGCTCATGGCCTCGGCCAACGACCAAGCCTTGGCTGCAACTGCCTCAGGAATCCTGAGCACCCCAATCGGCGAGCCTGTCACCTCAGGCACCCTCGCTGAGGCTGTCGAACGCGAGTTCCCAGGCAACTACTCGCCGGCGATCCGGGCCAAGATCGGGCGCAACGCGTTGTCCTCCTGGACTCAAGCCGGCTACCTGCACCGCAACAGCTCAAGGAGTCCCGCGCTGCGCCGGCCGATTGACCCCACCCCCGGCGTAGTGGCCATGGCGCTCGTTCAAGGGCAGGTCGACGGGCCGACCGGCGAGCGGCTGTTCGACACTCCGCACACCGCGCTCCTCGACACGTCCACGGCGACTCTCCACGACCGCACGCACGAGGCCGCGCGCAAGGGGTGGCTCGAGTATCGGTCCCGGGGCATGGTCACGGAGGTCGACCTCGGCGCTCTCCTCGCCGAGCCCGACGATCTCCGCCTACCCCTCGTGGAGGGAATCCACCGATGAGTGCGATCGATGAGGCCCGCGAGGCGTACGAGCGGCAGTTGCGTGAGCCGTGGAAGACCCACATCTCCGGCCCCGAGCGGGTCTGGATGCTGACGTACCGGCCGGACAGCGAGCGGCGGCTGCGCCACCGTCTTCCGTCATTCGAGACGGCGACCGCGGCGGCCGGCAGGTCCTGGCAACTCATCGATGTGACCACTAGCTTCGAACGATGGCTGGACGGGCACGAGTACCGCGACGAGTACCTTGCTGATCCGGATGCCCTGCACTTCGGCGCGCTCGACGAGTTCGCCGAGCACCTCGCCACCGAGGTTGCCGCGCAGCTCGATTCCGCCGATGACAACACGGTGTCCACGTTGCTGGGTGCGGCGTCCCTTTTCGGGCTCGTGCGGCTGTCCCGGCTGATCGCGGCTGTCGCCGATCGGATCCCTGGTCGGCTTCTGGTGCTGTTTCCGGGCTTCCGCGAGGACAACAACTACCGCCTACTCGACGGCCACGACGGCTGGAACTACCTAGCTGTCCCGATTAATTGACGGAGCCAACATGACCCTGAACAAGGACGTCTTCGCCGTCGACCCAACGGGCCGCACGCTACCCAACGACGGGGTGACGGCGCTGGACCCGCCGACGACACCCGAGGAGTGGAGCGTCCTGAAGTACGAGCTTGAGCAGTTCGTCGCCGAAGGTGAGTACCGCGAGGGCTTGCGGCGGGTGCTGAGTTCGTATCTCGGCAGTGTCGACAAGCAGACCCAGCCGGCGTGCTGGGTCTCAGGATTCTACGGCTCCGGCAAGAGTCACTTTCTGCGGGTACTCACGTACCTGTGGACGAACCCCACGATCGAGGGCGTCTCGGCCCGCAGCCTCGTCAGCTGCCCAGACGATGTCCGCGACGTACTCAAGGATCTTGACAGTTTCGCCAAGCGGGACCGCACGATCACCTTCGCCGCGGCCGGGGTGATGCGCCGTGGGCAGAATACGTCAGTGGCACAGCCGTTGCTGGAGATCTTCCTCGGCTCGGCCGGGCTACCAACCCAGTACGGTCCCGCGAAATTCGCGCTTTGGCTGCGTGAGGAGGAATTGTGGGATGACTTCCTGGCCGCGTTGGAGTCCCGCGGCAAGACGGTCGACGACGTCAAGAACAACCTGTTCGTGTCCTCGGCGATCCGCGAGGCACTGCTCGAGGTGAAACCTGGCTGGGCCTCGAGCGTGGCCGACGCCGGGAAGTCAATCCGCGCCAACTACCAGGTCAGGGACGTCTCCGATGACATGGTTGTCGACACCATCAAGCAGGTCCTCGAGGGCATCGCACGGCAGTCCCAGTACGGCGACAAGGCGACCATGCCGCTGACCCTTCTGGTCCTCGACGAGTTGCAGCAGTACATCAGCGACGACGTACAGCTCCTGCTTGAGATGCAGAACATCGTCGAGCGGTTGATCAAGCAGTTCGAGGGCCGGCTGCTGGTCGTGGCAGCCGGGCAGTCGGCGCTGACCGCCAACGAGATGCTCGCCCGGTTCCAGGACCGGTTTACCGTCCAGGTCCAGCTGCAGAGCAGAGACGTGGAGACTGTTGTACGCCAGGTCGTGCTACGCAAGGAACCGGTCCGAGTCCCGGAACTGGATGCCGCCCTGACCACGGTGAGCGGAGAAATCTCCCGGCACCTTGGCGGGTCCAAACTGGCCGCGCGTCCTGCCGACACCACAGACTTTGTCCCCGATTACCCACTGCTTCCCACGCGCCGCCGGTTCATGGAGACCGCGCTGCGTGCCATCGATCGCGGGGCCGCCGGTCAGCTCCGCTCCCAGTTGCGCGTCACCCTCGAAGTTGTGAGCGACATTGCGATGCAACCACTGGGCAACGTGGTACCCGGTGATGCGATATACGTCAAGAAGAGGGAGGACATGCTCAACCAGGGCGTACTGCTCCACGAGTTGGCCGACCGGATCGCCGCGGTCCGTGACGGAAGCCCGGAGGGTGTGACCCGGGCCCGGGCGGTCGAGCTGGTATTCCTGATCAGCCAACTCGACGACAGCGAGGGGGTGCGCCCCACGATCGACACCCTCGCGGACCTGATGGTCACCGACCTCATCGCGGGCTCCGCGTCGCTTCGCGCGAGCCTGCCGGGCCTGCTCGAGCCCCTGGTGGGTAGCCTGCTGATCCTCGACGGCCTCGAGTACCGGCTGCAGAGCCCCACAGACGCCGAATGGAACCGGGCGTTCAAGGAGAAGCGGCAGGCCTACCTAATCAACACCACCGAGCAGGTCCACGCCCGTGAGGACGCCATCAAGCGCCGCCTTGACCAGGAGCTGTCGGTGGTCAAGGTGGTCCAGGGCACCACGAACACACCGCGCAAATGGACCGCGCACTATGGCGAGGCCGTGCCCGAGACGAACGCGACCGAACTCGTTCTGTGGGTGCGTAGCGGGTGGGAGACCACCGAGTCGCACGTGCGCACCACTGTCGGTGAGCAGGGCCAGGACAGCCCGAGAGTCACCCTGCTGCTGCCGAAGCTGCGTGACCAGGACTTCAAGAACGCCATTGCCGACTGGCGGGCCGCCGTGCACGTGATCAGCACTCAGCCCGCCCCCACCACCGAAGAGGGCCACCGGGCACGTGACGCGATGAGCAGCCTGGCCAAGCGCACCGAGGCCAAGGTCGACAGCTACGCGGCCGAGGTCCTGGCCGCCGCGCAGGCGTTCCTCGGCGGCGGGGAGGTGGTCCCCGGATCCGGCAATCTGCCCTCGGCGGTGAAGGATGCCCTGGGCAAGGCAGCGATCCGCAAGTTTCCGCGGTTCAAGGATGCCGACCACGCCGGCTGGCCGCAGGTGTTCAGGCGCGCCAAGGAGGGCAACGCAGCCGCCCTGGCCGCTGTCGGCCACAACAAGGAGGTGTCCAGCCACCCAGTGGTCAAGGAGGTCAAGTCCCACATCGGGACCGCCACCCAGTCCGGCGCGAGCATCCACAAGCACTTCATGGCCGAGCAGTACGGGTGGCCGAAGGACGCCATCAACGGAGCCCTGGCAGTCCTAGTCCAGTCCGAGGAGGTCTCCGCATCTGACGGGGCCACGCCCTTCCCGGCAGCCAACCTGACCGAGCCGGTCATGACCAAGCTCAACTACAAGGTCGAGACCGTCACCGTCACGTTCAGCCAGAGGCAGTCCCTGAAGATGTTGGCCGGCAAGCTAGGCCTGTCGAGCAACCCGGTTGACGTGGCTGCTTGCCTCAAGGCACTGCGTGACGCGGCCAGGGCAGCCGGCGGCGAAGCCCCCCTTCCCCAGCCCCCCTCGACAGCCGAGCTGGACATCCTCCTCGGCCAGTTCGGCGCCGAGCAGCAGGTCGCGGTCGCTGACCGGGTTCCGGGCCTCCTCAAGGATCGGGAGAGCTGGCGGGCAACCACGGAGGCGGCTGGAACACGGCTGCGAGAGTGGGACGAGACCCGCCGCCTGTTGCTGCACGCGCAGAGCCTGCCCACGCACGACGACCGCGACGCCGCTCTGAACGCGATTCAGGAGCAGCGGTCCCTGCTCGCCGACCCCAACCCCCTGACCCCAATAGTCGCCGCGCTGCGCGCCGACTTGCGTGCAGCCATCCAAGGTGCCCACCACGAGGCCGCAGCGGCCCGTCAGATGGCTGTGGACAAGGTCATCGCAACACCCCAGTGGGTCCAGTTGCCCGAGAACGAACGCGAGACGTTCCTGGAGGACAACGGCTTGACCGAACCGACGGCCCCGGCCATCGCCGATGACACCCAACTGCTTGACACTCTGGACCGCCGCACACTATCCGCGCGCCGCGACCAAGCGGCCGCGTTCGCGGGCAAGGCTGGGCCTGCCGTTGACAAGCTCATCGAACGGGTGACGCCCAAGGCCCGAGTGATCCACCCGAAGCCCGGGCTGATCGCGACCGAGCAAGAGGCCGACTCCTATCTGGCATCTCTGCGGGCCGCCATCGTCGATGCCCTTGCCGACGGCGACCCCGTCAGCATCAACTGAGAGCAGGAGTTATCCATGACCGTTCTGTCCGGTGAGCAGCGCAAGCTGCTGTCGGACGTGGTGGTGCGAGCTCGTGAGGTGGTGGAGGCGGCTTGTGGCCAGCGGATCACGGCGTTGGGGGTGGCCGCGGACAAGGCACCGGCGGTACTGACCGAGGAGGAGCGAGCGGTTCGGGTCGGGCTGCGAGCCCGGGCGCGGCAGTTGGGTTCGATCGAGGCGCTCGTGACCGAGGCGGGGTTCGAGCATTGGCACCGGATGCTGTTCGCCCGGTTCCTGGCCGACAACCACCTGCTCATTGATGACCAGTTCGGTCAGCCACTGACGATGGATGAGGCCGCCGAGTATGCCGCGGAGACCGGCGAGTCCGATGTATGGGAGGTGGCTGCTCGGTTCGCCTCGCAGATGCTGCCCGGAATCTTCCGCCAGGATGACCCGATCCTGGCGATGCGCCTGCCCGTGGAGGCACGCCAAGAGCTTGAGAGCCTGCTGGACAGGTTGTCCGCCGAGGTGATCACCGCCGAAGACGCGCTCGGGTGGGTCTACCAATATTGGCAGACCAAGCGCAAGGACGAGGTCAACAAGTCCCAGCGCAAGATCGGCGGGGCCGACCTGGCCCCAGTCACCCAGCTCTTCACTGAGGACTACATGGTCCGCTTCCTGCTGGAGAACTCGCTGGGAGCCTGGTGGGGCGCCCGACACCCGGACTCCCCGCTGTTGGCCGGCTGGGAGTACCTGCGCCGCGACGAGGACGGCGCCCCCGCGGTGGGCGGTTTCGACGGCTGGCCTGAGCGGGTTGCCGAGGTGACTGTGATGGACCCGTGCTGCGGATCCGGGCACTTCCTGACCGCGGCGTTCGGGATGCTGTGGCGGATGCGCGCCGAAGAGGAGCACCTCGACCCAGCCCAAGCCCAGGACGCGGTCCTGCGGGACAACCTGTTCGGCCTCGAGCTGGACCCTCGGTGCACCCAGATCGCCATGTTCGCCCTCGCCCTGGAGGCTTGGAAGGCCGGCGGATACCGCGACCTACCCCTAGCGAACGTGGCCTGCTGCGGCATCCCCGCGCGGGCACCGCTGGCCGACTGGCTCGACCTCGCCGGCGGCGACCCCCTGGTCGAGGCGGCCCTGACCCGGTTGCATGCCCTGTTCGCCAACGCCGACACCCTTGGCTCACTGATCGACCCCGTCCGCGCCGCCGAACAAGCCGGCCTGGAATCCGTGGACTGGCACCAGGTCGCACCTCTGGTCAACAAGGCCCTCACCGCCGAAGCCGGCCAACACGCTAGCGACCCCGCCGCCGCAGTCTTCGGGGAAGCCGCCGCGGGCATCGCCCGAGCCGCCGACTTCCTGAGCCGTCAGTTCACACTCGTCGCGACCAATCCGCCCTACCTCGGGCAAGGTCGGCAGTCTCCTCAACTTGCTTCTCATCTTCTGAACTTCTTCGAATTAGCCAAGGGGGACTTGGCCACAGCTATGCTTGACCGCTGGATCGGTTGGGGGAACCATCAAGCACTAGTCGTTGTCAGCCCACAAACATGGCTCTTCTTGAAGACGTATAGGCACTTCAGGAAAGAACTCATGGAAACGCGGGAGTTGAAGCTCGTTGCCCGACTAGGTTCAGGGGCCTTCGACGCAATCTCCGGAGAGGTCGTGCAGTCGGCCCTGATAATCATCTGCAACTCCCACGCTGCGGCAACTGAGGTCGCTTTCCTGGATTTGTCGGCGGAGGTTGGGCCTGGGGGCAAAGCCGGGGGGCTCTTAACGGGCGTCTTCACCACGAGCCAACAAATACGGGTCCGCGCCGCCCCCAACGCGGTCATCGCTCCAGTCATGGCAATGGATGCGGCAATGCTTGCGGACGTCGTTGACGTTCACTACGGGTCCAAACCAGGGCAAACCACACGAGTCAGGCGGAGTTTCTGGGAGATTCCAACTCTACGCGATCCATGGGTTCGGCTTGAGTCCGGGCCGAATGGCATCGACTTGTACTCGGGAAAGAGCCAGTGCATCTTGGCACCACAGGAGGCATGGAATCGAGGCGTCGCGGAGTTTGGGATTCGCGGTAGTGCAGCCTGGGGTCGCGTTGGCGCCATTGTGTCTCGAATGGCACAATTGCAGGCCGGGATCTACTGCGGAGAGATCTTCGATGATAACTCCTACGCAGTCGTGCCACGGGATGATCGGGATCTCGAATCGCTGATCGCATTCGTCACGTCGCCCGAATACGTCGCCGAAGTCCGAGCTCGCAATCAGAAACTTGGCGTTGATACTGACTCAATGGTGAACGTCCCCTTTGATGGGGCCCATTGGCGAGCCGTCGCCAGGGAGCGCTTCCCGGATGGGTTGCCGGAGCCGTTCTCGGATGATCCGACGCAGTGGTTGTTCCGAGGGCAGGTGGTCGGCTCGCGCAACCCGTTGCAGGTAGCGGTGGCGCGCCAGCTGGGGTTTCGGTGGCCAGATCAGGAGCCGGACGCACTTGACGGGCTGGCCGACGCCGACGGGGTTGTGTGTCTCCCGGCTCTCGGTGGAGAGTCCTCCGCTGAGGAGCGCGTGCGCACCCTGCTCGCCACTGCCTACACGGATTCGTGGAGCCCCCAGGCCCTCGACATCCTCCTGGCCGAGGCAGGTGCCAAGCCCGGCGCGGCTGGCCTGGATTCCTGGCTCCGCACGGGGTTCTTCAAGGATCACTGCAAGGTGTTCGCTAACCGGCCGTTCATCTGGCAGATCTGGGACGGCCGGCCGGATGGCTTCTCCGCCCTGGTGAACTACCACAAGCTCGACCGCAAACTTCTTGAGCGGCTGACCTACGACTACCTGGGAAGCTGGTGGATCGGGCGGCTCAACGACGAGATCCGCCAGAAGGTGCCCGGAGCTGAGGCCCGCCTGGTGGCCGCCGAAGAACTGAAGACCAAATTGCGACTGATTCTCGAAGGCGAGCCGCCCTACGACATCTACGTGCGTTGGAAGACCCGGGCCGAGCAGGCGATGGGCTGGGAGCCCGACCTCGAAGACGGCGTCCGGCTGAACATCCGGCCGTTCATGACCGCCGGGGTGCTACGCGCGAAGCCAAACATCAGGTGGGAGAATGACCGCGGCACAAATCCGGACGGCACTGAACGGCTGAATGACCTGCATTTCACCCTCGCCGAAAAGCAAGGAGCACGAGGAGGTGTGGCCAAGTGACCTCGATGACGGCCGCCATGGGCGTGGGATCCGTTCGCGATGCGTTGGTGGGCGCGTTGCAGGCGACGGCCGACTTCAACAGTGCCGACGTGGTGGGCCCTGTGGCGGTGCTGTGGCCGGACGCGGAGCGGGCGTGGGCGGGCGCTGTGGCCGCGCTGTCGCGCGACCTGCCCATTCTGACACTCGCCGAGTTCGACCCGGTCCGAGGGAGCGGCTCCATCCCATGGTTGCGGATCGAGTTGGCGAACCGGTCCCCTGCCGAGACGCCTCAGGGCCCGGTTGTCGTGTACCTGCCGGGCATTGGGCGCAAGGCCCTGGTCGATGCGGCGGGGCTGCCTGATGAGTTGCAGCCGCTGGCTGGGATCGTGGTCCGCAGCGCCGTGTTCTGCCAGCGCAACGGATCGGACTGGACACCCTCGGCATTCCTGACAAATGACGCTCAGGGGCTCGGCCTGGCCGTGGCGGGGACGAAGGAGACCAAGGAGGCGCTCATCCGCGGCTTCCCTAGGCTTCTAGACTCCCGGGTTGCCGACCTTCGAGGTCGCACCTTGGATTCGACGGACTTCGACAAGTTGCTCGTCGACGACCCGGCCCGCCAGCTCCTGCTGTGGCTGGACGACCCCGCCAGGTACCAGGCAATCCTCGAGGAGCGGGGCACGTGGCCGGGTTTCGTCTCCCTGGCAAAGAAGCAGTTCAAAGTGGATCTGGTCCGCGACGGGGTGCTCGCGGCCGCGTCGCGGTTGGGTGAACGAGAAGGGAAATGGGGCGAGGTGTGGAATCGGTTCGCCGACGCTCCTGTGGCCTATCCAGGCGTCGTCGATGCGCTGCGGGCCAGCAAGCCCGACGACATGCTGGCCCTGCACCCGGACTCCTGGCCGCAGGACAATGAAGACGCCGAATCCGCCGCCCTCGACGCCGTTGGGGCGCTCGCCGACCAGCCGACTGACCAGATCCGCACGCGCCTCGTCAACTTGCATGAGGCACACGCACATCGGCTCGAAACCGTGTGGGCCAAGCTCGAACGGACCCCGGCAGCGCTCCTAGTTGACCGGCTCGCCGTCCTTGCCGAATTGACTGGCTCAATGGGCGCTGGGTCCGACCTGTACGGGCGAGCCGCGGAGTACGCCAGCGCCGGTTGGCGTGCAGACCGAGCGTTCCTGGCCGCCCTGTCCACCTTGGAGCTGGGCCATGCGAGCACGCACGCCGTCGAACGGGTCGCCGAGTCGCTGTACCGGCCGTGGCTGGAGGCGCTCGTGGCGATCTTCCAGAGCGCCTGGGTCGCCGCACCACCGAACGGGCCCGATCCGGGAGTGTCGGCCGATGAGCCGGCCGGAACATGCGCTCTCTTCGTCGACGGCCTCCGATTCGACGTCGCTGCCGACCTGACGCAGGCCCTTGAGGCGCGCGGGTTCGTCGCCAACCTCGGGTGGGGACTCGCTGGGGTGCCCACGGTCACCGGCACCTGCAAGCCGGCCGTCTCCCCGGTCGCTGGGCTGCTTGCCAGCGGGCCTGAACTATCGCCCACAACAGCCTCAGGCACCCTTGTGAACCAAGATGCCCTGAAGAAGGCGCTCGCGGGACAAGGTTGGACCTTCATTCCCGACGACGCCGCTGGAGACCCAACCGGTCGCGGTTGGACAGAGGGCGGGAACATCGACACCCTGGGCCACAGCCTCGGCGTCAAGCTCGCCCATCACATCCCCAATGAGGTCCGGCAGTTGTCAATGCGGATCGCGGAGTTGCTGAACGCCGGGTGGCAGCGAGTCGTGGTGGTCACCGATCACGGCTGGTTGCTACTGCCCAGTAAGTTGCCCAAGCACCACGTGCCCGAACACCTTGCGGTGGTCCGCAAGGGCCGCTGCGCCCGACTCAGCGACGCTGCAGCGCCGCCGGCCGGGGTCACCGTGCTGCCCTGGCGTTGGGATTCGAGCGTTCGGATAGCCGTTGCACCGGGAATCCACGCATTCGAGGGCGGCAAGGTCTATGAGCATGGTGGACTCAGCCCACAGGAGTCCGTGGTCCCCCGGCTCGTGGTCACCAAGCAGGGCGGCGGTAAACCCTCGGCTTTGAAGATCGACTTCACGTGGGTGGGGTTTGCCCTGAAGGTCGAGGTCGACGATGCACCCGAGGGTTGCTTTGTGGACATCCGCGGAAGGGCGAACGATGGGTCGACGTCCCTGGCGACCGCATCGAGGCAGCTGATGGGTGGTAAGGCGCGGCTTATGGTCGAGGACGAGCATCAGGGGCAGGTGGCCGTCATCGTCATTGTCGGCCCGGAGGGCAGCCTCCTGTCCAACTCGCTCACCCAGATTCCGGAAGGCTAGGCACCCGTGGACCGGATCGACCAGATTGTCACCGAGCACCTCGAGGGGCTGGTGGTGCGCAAGGACCTCGCCGACAAGTTCCGGGGGCGGTTCTCGGTTCCCACCTACGTAGGCGAGTTCCTGATCGGCAAGTACTGCGCGACCTCCGAGGAGGACGAGATCCAGGAGGGTCTGGAGGAGGTCGAGCGGCTGCTCAGCCGCCGGGTGGTGCGCACCGGGGACCATGAGTTGTTCAAGGCGCGGGTCCGGGAACAGGGCGCCATCCAGATCATCGACGTCATCCGCGCCAAGCTCGATCCGCGCACCGATGAGTACATTGCCGAACTGCCTAGCCTTCAGTTGAACGACGCCGTGATCGGTTCTCAGTTGGTAATCGACAACGACCGCATGCTCACCGGCGGCTTCTATGCCCAGGTCGGGCTGACCTACGTCCCTGGCCAGCCCCGGCCGTTCGTGGTGACCGAGGTCCGCCCAATCCAGGCCCATGCTCGTGCGGGGCTCGGTCGGCTCTCCGAGGCCCGTCAGTTGATGAGCACTCGAGAGTGGAAGGACTTCCTGCTCCGTAGCGTCGGACTGGAGCCCTCGGCGCTCACGCCCAAGGCGCAGGACGCATATTTCCTGCGGATGGTTCCGTTCGTGGTGCGCAACTACAACATGGTCGAGCTTGGTCCCAGGGGCACCGGCAAGTCACACCTGTTCCAGCAGGTCTCCCCTTACGCGTACCTGCTGTCCGGTGGGCAGACGACGGTCGCCCAGTTGTTCGTCAACAACGCCTCTGGCCAGCGGGGACTGGTTACCCAGCACGACGTGATTGCCTTCGACGAGATCGCCGGCATCCGGTTCAAGGATCGCGACGGCATCAACGTGATGAAGGGCTACATGGCCAGCGGCGAGTTCGCCCGCGGAAGGGAGAGCATCCGCGCTGAGGGCGGCATGGCGTTCCTGGGCAACTTCGAGGTCGACGTCGCCACGCAGTTGCGCCGTGGCCATCTGTTCGGCCCAATGCCCGAGGCGATGCGCGACGACACCGCGTTCATGGACCGGCTGCACGCCTACGTTCCCGGGTGGGACATCCCGGCAGTCGGCAAGGACCAGAAGACCGACCACTACGGGTTGGTCAGCGACCTGCTCGCCCAGTGGTGGCACGGTTTGCGGGCCGAGAACCGCTACGTGGGCGTCCGAGAGCGAATCCGCGTCAACGACTCGTGGCGCGGGCGCGACAACGAGGCCGTCGACAAGACCGTCGACGGGCTACTAAAACTGCTCTACCCCGATCCGGCAGCCGTTGTGGCCGGTGAGGACCTTTCCTGGGCGATGGAACTAGCCACCGTGGCCCGCCGTCGGGTCAAGGAGGCACAGGCCCACATCGGTGCCGAGGAGTTCGGGGCCGTGGACCTCGGGTTTTCGATCGACGGGGCCGCCACTTGCGTTCCCGAATGCCCGGAGAGCGCCGGGCGGATTGGGGCCCTCGATGAGGACTTCCCTGACCTCGGTCCGGTCAATCCGCCCACCAGCCTGGGCCTGCCGGCGCTGATCCCCGACCCACTGCCCGACGGGTTCCCGCTCTACGGGTTCGGCAGCGTGATCGACCAACCCCTCGGTGCCTCCGGTGCGTTCGGTCGCGTGTACCGGGTCCGCCGCGACTTCGATGGCCGGGTACTAGCCGGAAAGATGTTCCGCAAGGGTCCATCTGCTCCCTATCCGGAGTTCGCGGATGTGGCCCTGCGGCAGGAGGTCAAGGCCCTCGAGGCGCTGACCCACCCGAACATCGTGCGCGTTCTGGGCCCGATCTCTGTGAGCAGTCGTGGCGACTGGATGGTCATCTCCGAGTGGATCGACGGCTCCACGCTCGATGACTACACCCAAGGCAGTGCGGAGTTGACTGGGGAAGAGGTGTTCCGCACCGGCTCCCAGCTACTGAGTGCGCTGGTGTACCTGGAGTCGGTGGGGGTGGTGCACCGCGACCTGAAGCCAGTGAACGTGATGATCGGCGCAGGCGGCACCGTGAAGGTCATCGACTTCAACCTGACCCGCGAGTCCGGAGTCGCTACCGCCATGGCCGGGACCCCGGCGTATATGCCCCCGGACTTCCTGGCCTTGGGACCCAACGCCGACAGCTTCGTGGACCGGTACGGCGCCGGCGCGATCCTCTTCGAGCTAATCCTCGGAGCCCACCCCTACCGCGACGACCTCATCACCGGCCGACGCCTCACGCCGGCCTCGGTACCGACAGACCCGTCGACGCTACGGCCCGAGTTGAGCCCAGAGCTGGCCACGTTCCTCTTGAAGTGCGTCGCACCCGTAGAGGCCGGCCGGTTCGTGGCGGCCAGCGCCATGCTGGCCGGGTGGAGCGCGCTTGACTCCGACATTCGCGCCCTGGCGTAGCGGGAGTAGGGCGCGCGGCGACGGCGCTCTTGCCTGCGTTCACCGGAGCCTTGCCGCCGGGAGCGTGTGGGCGAGGAGAT
>Ga0209539_1001205_pt1 | contig 14158 bp, 17 predicted proteins | sample BarGraNGADG00312_2_FD_184499 | JGI IMG/M metagenome (GOLD analysis project Ga0209539, IMG submission 184499) | Arctic peat soil microbial communities from Barrow, Alaska - Barrow Graham LP Ref core NGADG0011-312 (SPAdes) (version 2) | ecosystem: Environmental > Terrestrial > Soil > Wetlands >... | reverse complement strand
TATTTCTCTCATCCAATCACCTCACAGCGATTTGGTAAATGTCCATTCTTACAAAGATTGACAGTATTCCTACTCGTATCCTCCAAAGTCGGCAGATCCTGTTTGTCATCTGCAAGAATTCTAATAAGATATTCTTTTCCTTGGATGTCGGTTCTCAGAATCGTAATTCTGTGACCCAAATGCGGAGTTAGTCCATCCTTTAGTTCAAGTGGCAGAACAACAATGTGCTTTGCTATTTCTGCCAAAAGTACCCCATCTTGCACCACTAGCTCAACGAACGGCCCAATTACTTCCATCCAAGGTGTTAATATGGTAACTTTCGATTCATTTGTCGAAATCATTTGGTTATCCTCCATAATTATGGGAATTTCTCCAATATTCTCTTTGCAGGCTCTTCTGCCAGCTATCTCCATTACCGATGCAGTCTGAATTCGATCCAGGCGAATCTGGTCTGGTTCTACCTGATTGCTCCGGTATGCCAGACCTCCTTCTGTGACTGAATCCAACCGCATAACAACACCTATAGCACTAGGGCTATATATATGTTATTCTTATTATAATATATATGGAATTCAACATTTTCCGCATACATACTGAAAATGATCGTTTCCGTATATATCCTATCAAAAGATATATGTACAATCTGAGTAAATTCTTTGGTATGGATTACTGGTATGACATCGTCAAGAGTTACGATGACCCAAAGATGAAAGCACCAAATAAGAAAAATGATGGCACCTACTCCCAATCTTCAGTTGTTATCCTCTTGATTTACCTCACATTTGGAGAAGATCATCCTTATCATATTGCAGACTATTTTAGAAATTCATCTATCAAGGCTTTACATGGCGAAAAGATACCATACAGTAGCAACCTAACGACCGCAAAAGTAGGCACTTTGCTAAATAAGATGAAAGAAGATGAACTTGTAACAGTCACTGAAGCGATAATCAACGGGAGGCTTAGAAAGGCATATTCAATTAATCCGCGAATTCTTCAGTCGCCCATCAAGAGCGAGAGTTGCTCTAAGCACGAAGATCTATCTATAGTTGATTTAGATAGTATTGCTGATTTTGTGAGTGAAATGGAGAAATACAACTGCGAAAATGAAGCAAGGAATAGGATCTTCAAGACTTACCATCTCCCGGATGTTGTTAATTATTTTACATTCATGTTTTTTATTGAATCAGAAGCAACAAATTTGGAATTAAGGATGGCTTATATTGACAATCCCTGGGACCCCGACTTAACGCGCATAAACAGCCATTTCATAAGGCAGATATCTAAGTATATTAGTGAAATGAAGAAATTGCCGAATAGTCATTATGACCAAAACATAAATTATACGTTTCATATAAAAAATCTTTAATGAACCAAAACGTCGTGACGGATTTCTGCCCGATTTCCTAGAGTTTATTACTCAAATGAAGAATATCCGCGAGATATCTTCACGGAACTCCTTCTTGCCGAGGGGGTCATATATGTTGGATATCCCATTGCTAACATCGCCTAGAAGTTTGGATTAGTTCCTACAATTTCTTTCCAACCGTTGTACAATAGATGACGAACTCTTCCAATCCATCGATCCCAAGCAATCCGACCATAAGCTCGTCATCAAAGGCTCCAATCGCACAAGCACCACAATTGATCTGCTCCGCGGCAAGATAGACGTTCTGACACATATGTCCTGCATCAAGGTGAACTAACCGATAGGCTCGTTCGCTATACCTCCATGCCATGCGATAGATGACACAAGACCAGATGAAGGTGACAGCCGAGTCCCTTATTATGGCCTGACTGAGGCAGGCTTCCATAAGCCGATCTGCCACGCCAGGGCTAATCTCGATGGGCATGAGGCCGTGAGAGAATGCTAAATAGCGATAGAGTCCGGGCTCAAGGCCGCTCACCCGATTGACCTGCAAATAGGTCTCAAAGGCATGGCGGCCTCCGGCAGAGGGAACATTCGGAAAGTTGCGTATGGTTCTATGCCGTTGTGCAATCCCTTATGCAGACCAGAGAAGGTTGAGAGTTCATGAGGGTAAGATGATCACTGGCATACTCCCGGATCGATCTTCGTGATTCAATGGCGGAACGAAGTTCTAATGGAGGAGTGGATATTTCCGCTGGCTGTGGCAGCGAAATGAACCTGCCCTCCTCCTGGGCCGGCTTCTCAAGAATTGCAGGGAAAGGCCCTACTCATATCTCCAATCGCGGTATATGCGCAAGGTAGCTTTCCCTAAGAGCCTCCTTGTCTATGTGGTTGTAGATGTCAATTGCTTCATGCCTAACATCGCCTCGGAGTTCCTTCACGAAATCCCTTGGCATGCCTCTCCTGAGAAGAAACGTCGTAAACCAATGACGACAACAATGTGGGCTGAAGCGATCCTCAAGGCTTTTTGATTCAGGATTATGTAGTCCGACCCTAGTTGCATGCTTTTCTACGAGTATGCCAATTGATTCCGAACCTATCCTAACTCCTTCGCGACTCAAAAACAACGCTGGCGTTCCCTTCCCGTACTTAGTCTTTCTGAATTGCAGCCAAACCCGGAGGACATATTCAGCTTCTTTATCGAAGTACAGTATTCGGTTAGATCTTTTTGGTGTGGATTTCAACTTTATAGACATATTTTCAAAGTCAATGTCGCCCACATCGAGACTGCATAACTCACCTCGACGCATTCCTGTCTTGAATAGAAGAACGAGAATTGCCTTGTCACGACTATTCAGGGTCGAATTGACCAGATGAGATGCCTGCTCAACACTGATAATCTGCCTTGCATCAGAGATATTTTCATCTTTGTATTTCCTGAGATACCTCCTCTTGAATGAAGTTACAGGGTTACTTGATATCATATCCTCATCAACCATGTATGTGTAGAGGCTAGAAATACATGTGAAAGCCTTTTCTAATTGAAGCCTGTTTCAATCCTCGCTGGCGCAGGCCGGATAGAAAATCCTTTAGATCGCTTTTATCTGCGCTATTTGCGTTCTTTGATCTTGAGTCGAGTAGATCTAGATACTGTTTAACATAAATTCTATATGTTTCAATACTCTTGATATTCCTCATCTGGCAATTTTGGCAGAATCCTTCCAATAGATCCAAATTCATTTGATCCATCGCCAGCCTCTTGATGTTTCTTCAATCAGACCGTATCGCATTAGTCCTTTGAGTTGGTTCGAAACTAACTTAACTGCCTCAGCATCGCGAGTATCAATTCCTAACTCAGAATAAATCTCTCTCTCCCCCATTGCTCTTCCACGTCTGAGGGCGACTACAAGCTTTTTATCATACTCCCTTTGTCCAGGTTGATCTGGATCTGAAAAAGCCTCGTGACGGATGGCATACAGTTCGCTTTCATATTTCTGCAGAATCAATTCCTTGAGTCTCATTTCATTGCGAAGTTTGACGTTCTCCTCCTTAAGGTCAGAGACTTCCTTGGATAGGTCTGGTCGTTGATTGGAGTTCTCTGAACGTCTGCTCATTTCAACCATCCCGATAATGTAATTATTCAGAGAAGTCCCTCTTTCTTTTGATGCAGCCCTCCACTCTTCGATTAGTTCTTTGGATGGCGGGTATATCAAGTATTGAATTTGCTCTGGACGAGGCATATGCTAAGATTGTACCTTCTAGTATTTAAATTGAACTAGTACTGTCAGTCCTTCCAGCCAAAGAAATCGTATCAGCCAGTCCACCTGGCCGGGAGGCAGCTCCAGTTCGTCCTTTATAATTCTTGCCACTAATTCCGCCACTTGAGGTGCGGTCTTTCCAGTGGTGTCTATCTCATCCACCCGGCGGCAAAACTCGACGGCTTCCACCAGAATGACGTCCAGCGCTTCAGCCTCCAGGTTTTCCCGAATCTTCTCCGGAGAGTAGCCTCGCGCCTCCAGCCGGGGCCGAAGGTCAGAGGGCGCGAGTCTGAGGACTATGGACCAGTCTGCGAAGTGATGAGAGAAGTGGCCTTCGAGGATAGAGATCTCGTCGGTATCGAGCTCCTTAAGGCGCCGCTCCAGTGCGTCCATATCCGCGTCCAAGCAACCCCTTTTCGGGTCTATGCCCAGGTTCATTCCTCCTTTGACAAGATTGTTGATATCGATGACTTTGTAGGGCAGAAGCCCGGCAACTGTGGTCTTGCCTGTGCCGGGTGTGCCGGTGAGAGCTATCTGCATATCTCCCGGTAAGCGGAAAGGAAGCGGTCGTTCTCAGATGGCATCCCCACGGTCACGCGCGCGTGGCGCTCCCCCACTCCCCGGAAGGAGTGACAGTCGCGAATGATGATGCCACGGGCCTGGAATTTTTCCACAAACGAATTGGAAAGTTCTTCAGTCTCCAGGTAAAGGAAGTTGGCCTGCGAGGGATGCGAATTTATCTCCTTTTGCAAACGCTCCCGCTCTGTTCGAATCTTCTCTACGGAATTATGCATGAACGGTTCATCCGATAAGGCCGCAACACCCGCCGCGACCGAGGCACAGGTTATGCCAAAGAAGGGGGGGGCCGCTCTCTTATATTGGTCCGCGATCCACTCTGGTGCCACGGCATATCCCAGGCGCATGCCCGCCAGCCCGAAGGCTTTGGACAACGTGCGGCCCACAACCAGGTTGCCATACTCTTTCACGAGCTTTACGAGGCTCTGCTCCGCGAACTCCACATAGGCCTCATCCAGGAATACAATGGCATCCGTGCTCTCCAGTAATGTCCTCAATTCTTCTTCCCGTGTGACATTTCCGGTGGGATTGTTGGGCGAGCAGATGAAAGCCATCTTCGTGTCTGCCGGTATATTCATTGGAACTTCGAAATCAATCCCGCGAGGCGAGAAGACGGGCGAGGCGCCGCATAGGACGGTCAGGATCTCGTAGTAGCTGAAGGTAGGGGTGGGTATGAAAGTTCGATCTCCCTTTTCCAGAAAGAGCCGGGTTAGAGTGTCCATGACACCGTCCATGCCGGCCCCGATCACTATCATCTCCTCGGGAAAGCCGGTGTATCCGGCCAGGCCTGCCATTAGCTCCTCCGGCTCCGGGTATCTCTCGGGAGAGATGTTCTGCAGGGCCTCGGCCACTTTGGGGCTGGGTCCGTAGGGGTTCTCGTTGCTTCCCAGCTTCACAATCTCTTCCGGCTGCAGACCATATTTGCGGGAGACTTCAGTGAAGCCCTTGCCAGCGACGTATGGCTTGAGCTGCCCCAGGCACGGCCTCACCCTCTGAGAGTTAGAGCAATTCCCCAATGACCGTCACCACTCTGTCGATCTCTTCTTTTGTAACCACCAGGGGCGGAATGAGGCGCAGGGTATGCTCGCCGGTGTTGTTGATCAGAACACCTTCTTGCAGAGCCTTCTCCACCAGCACCTTGCAGTCGGCGTCCAGATCCAGTCCTACCATTAATCCCTGACCGCGAATCTCCCTGGGCCCGAGCTTCTCGAGTGCAGTGCGGAGGTACCGGCCCAGCTCCTCAGACCGTTGTACCAGCTTCTCCTCTTTGATAACATCAATCGTCGCAAGAGCTGCCGCGCTGATCAATGGGCCTCCGGCAAAGGTGGATCCATGGTCGCCCTTCTGGAAGGCTTCCGAGACGCTCTCGCCGGCCAGCATAGCGCCCATGGGCAGGCCTCCTCCAATGGCTTTAGCCAGCGTTATTATATCCGGCTGAACTCCTGAGTGATCTTTGCCGAACCACTTTCCCGTGCGCCCGAAGCCTGTCTGCACCTCGTCGAAGATAAGCTCTGCCCCGGAATCATCGCAGATCTGGCGAGCGGACTTCAGGTAGTCTTTATCGGGAACATAGACTCCAGCTTCGCCCTGCACCGGCTCCAGGATGACGGCTGCAGTCTCGCGGGTTACGGCAGACTTCAGGGCCTCGACATCGTTGTAGGGGACGAATGCGGCCTCGCTCAAAGGCTGGAACGGTTCGCGGTAGCTGGGTTTATAGGTAAGTCCCAACGCCCCCAGGGTGCGGCCGTGGAAAGCGCGTTCGGCAGCTACGATTTTCGATTTGCCGGTGGCCCGGCGGGTCAGCTTCAGAGCAGCCTCCACGCTCTCCGCTCCGGAGTTGCAAAAGTATGCCCTCTTCATGCCGGTGAGCCTCTTCAGCTCTTCCGCCAATAGGACCTGATTTTCTGTGTAGTAGAGGTTGGAGGTATGGATCAGTTTGGCCGCCTGCTGGCACAATGCCTCGACGACGCGAGGGTGGCAGTGGCCCACGTTGTTCACGGCGATGCCTGCCACGAAGTCCAGGTACTCTTTGCCATCGGAATCCCAGACATGGGCCCGGCTGCCGCGCACAAGGACTACATCCTGGCGGCCGTAGGTCTGAAATATGGATTCGGATTCCCTTTTTTTCAAGTGATTTTTGTCGATCATAAGATTGATTCCTGTTTTATTGCATGCTGCTCGCAAACCTGAGGCTCATTTGAATCTGGCGATTGACATCCCTGCTTGTGATCTCCATGTGGCCCGGATACATGGTCTTCACATCCAATTTCGCCAATCTCTCAATAGACTTGACCAGCTCCGCTGTATTGCCTCCCAGCATGTCCGTCCGGCCTATGTTTCCGTCCGGGAACACGGTGTCGCCGGAGAAGAGCGCCTTCTCATTCTTTTCATACAGGCACAGGCTGCCCAGAGAATGGCCGGGTGTCTCCATGACCTCCAGCTTCCATTTTCCGATATCCAGGACCATGCCTTCCTTAAGGATCTCGTCCACCTTGTATTCCGGGGCCTGTTGGCCAAAGAGATAGGCCACAGAAGCGAGATCATCGCCCACGCAGCCCACCTCCTTTTCGCTGAGCATAAGCTTTGCGCCCGTAGCTTCTTTTAATGCTGGAGCCGCGCCGGAGTGGTCATGGTGGCAGTGAGTGAGAACGATCATTTCTATCTTGGCGGGATCGATAAATTTTTTGATATTTTTTAAGATGGGTCCGGCCATCATGCCTGCGTCTACCAGAATGGGCCTCTCATCCATAACCAGATAGACATTGCCATCGAAGGCGGCACCGCTAACCTTATGCACTTCAACCATTGATAAACACCAACAGATCGGAATGTAGCTCTTACAATATATTAGTTGGTACCAATGACCCTGATGGAAGAGGCAAGCAGAGGGCGCGTGCCCCGCGAAATAGAAGCAGTGGCGACTCGTGAAGGAATAGAGCCGGCAAAGCTAGCTCGTCTGGTGGCAGCGGGCCGGGTGGTGATTCCTGGAAACCTGCGCCGAGAGGGCCTGGAGCCCGCGGGCATAGGGGAATGGCTCACCACCAAGGTGAATGTGAACGTGGGCACCTCGCAGAACCTGGACTCTCCTGAGAATGAAGTGGAAAAGGCCATGGCCGCGGTTGAAGCGGGCGCGGATGCCGTGATGGATCTGTCCACAGGCGGAGACCTGGACCTTGTCCGGCAAAAGATCCTGGATGCTGTCGGCGTTCCATTGGGCACTGTGCCCATCTATCAAGCGGCAGTAAAGAAGGAGCTGACGAGCCAGGGGATGTTCAACGCCCTCGAGAAGCACGCCAAGGATGGCGTGGACTTTGTGACGGTGCACGTCGGAGTGAACAAGATCTCTCTGGAGCGGCTGCGGCAGGATCCGCGTGTCATGGGCGTGGTGAGCCGGGGCGGATCACTAACTATGAAGTACATAGCCGATACCGGAGAGGAGAACCCCTACTATGCGGAGTACGATTATCTCCTGGAGATGGCACGGGAGTACGAGCTTACTCTCTCTCTGGGCGACGGCCTCCGTCCGGGCTGCATCCATGATGCCTCCGATCGGGCCAAGTACATGGAGTTCATCATGCTGGGCGAGCTGGTTAAGCGGGCGCGCAGTGCAGGCGTGCAGGCCATGGTCGAAGGGCCGGGTCATGTGCCCGCGGATGAGATTGAGACCAGCGTCAAGGCCATGAAACATTTGACGGACGGAGCGCCTCTTTACCTTTTGGGCCCTCTTGTCACGGATATCGCGCCCGGCTATGACCACATCACCGCTGCCATGGGCGGAGTGATTGCGGGCATGGCAGGAGCGGACTTCCTCTGCGCTACCACGCCCTCGGAGCATCTGGATCTGCCCACCAAAGAGGACGTGATCGAGGGCACCTATGTGACGAGGGTGGCAGCCCACGCCGCGGACCTCACCCGTCCGGGCGTGCGGGATCGAGCGCGCGCGTGGGACCTGGATATGGCGAAGGCGCGTGCGGAGTTAGACTGGCCTGGTCAGTTTCAGGCGGCCATAAATCCAGCCCGGGCAAAGCAGATCCGTCACCGTCGGGGAGTGGAGACCGACACCTGCACCATGTGCAGCGAGCTATGCGCCATCCGGCTGTCGAAAGAGGCGATGGAGAAAGAAAAGGAGAATGAGAAGGAGCGAAAGTGAGAATGGATGGCTTTCAGTCAAACCGGCGCATTCCTCTCCTTATGCCTTCGAGTCTCTCCCTCCCGCATCGGTATAGTTTTCTGAGCTCTTCCTGGTATGCGAAAGATGCCGGCACAAGCAATAGCGGAATCGCGGCTATTGCTCCAGCCCCATGAAGAATTGGCAGAGTGGACAGGAAAACAGCTCCTGTAACGCCATAAATGGGAACTATTGGAATTAAGATGGCCAGACCGAATGTCCTGTTGAAATGGATACCTACCTTGCCAGCTAAGAAACCGTTATTTCCAATGAGTAACCCAGCTCCAATGCTCGGTCCTATTCTCTCAAAGAGATTATAGGATGGCCCGATATAAATCCCAAAATCAATGCCGAAAAAGGAGAAAAGTCCGTGAAACTGATTCCTATCCTGGCTGGAATTTCCTCCCAGGCTTGAGACAACCAGGCCTATGTCAAGCTGTAGAGCTCCTCTATCTCCCATAGAAAGTCAGATGGCTCTCAATACAGATTAATCTTTTTGATCCATCAATAGAATTGTCCCAGATCCAGCCATTCCTGTGATATTAAGGCCCACCAATCGGCTGCTAATGTCACTCCGAAAAAGGGCTTCGTCACATAGTCGTAAGGCAGCCAAAAGTAACCGTCCATTCCCCAGGCGGTGCCCCAGGAATTGCGGCAAAGAATGGCCCCTAGAGTGGCATTGGGACACTGCACGGTGTCATCGTATCCTACGGCCACAACGGCATGACCTCCGATGCTGGCATCACCTGTCTTGGGATAAGCCACAAGCCCGTCTCTACCAACGGATTTGAACTGCGGGAAGACCTCAAAGCCAAATTCAAGCGGCATACCTGCGAAGAGCTGCCCTTTTATGGCGGTGAGAACAGCAGTTCCAGGCGTACCCGGCTGGTCGATGAGGACGTACTTTAAAGCCTGGAAGCTTTGCGCCATCAATCCAAACCTGTAGGCAGGCTCCATCTTGAAAGCCTCGATCGAATAGGGAAGCAACTTCTCTGAGACCGTGCCGAATGCCGCCAAACTGCCCATTGTGCCCCGGATGGTTGCACCGGTATCCTCTTCTGCAAGGCTTCCTTCCAGCCAACGGGTGTACCAATAGGTGAACAGTCGACTTGCTGCGAACTCTTTTCCTGTCGACTTCTTGATGAAGTAGCCTATCAGGCCAGCTAAAGCGTTGGCCGTGCAGCTCCCGAGATTTCCCTGATCGACTATTGCAGTACAATATTTACGAAGATCAACCTTTGAAGAAAGGCCGACGGGAAGCCGTACAAGAAGGCAGGCTACATCAGGCCGATCGACTGAATAGTCTCTCAAATCTGGTTTCTGGCGAATCCATCCCATTTTTTTTATTGCAATCCACTCCTTTAATTACAGTATACTTTTCATATACTTATTAAGTATTTCTAAGAAGATTGCCGACCTGACGATTTTTGGGGCGATCTACTTAGATTCGAAGTTGTTCCAAAAAGGTTTTACTCTGGCAGTGCCTAAGAGCCGGGGATGTTCAATAAGATCCTGATCGCCAACCGGGGAGAGATCGCCATTAGGGTTATGCGTGCCTGTAGGGAGTTGGGCATATCGACCGTGGCCGTCTACTCCGAAGCGGACAAGAATGCTCTTTTTGCCAAATACGCCGACGAAGCAGTCTTCATAGGACCGTCTCCTTCCCGCGAGAGCTACCTGAAGATCGACAACATCATCAAAGCTGCCCTGGAGACCGGAGCCGAGGCCATCCATCCCGGATACGGCTTCCTCTCCGAGAATACAAACTTCGCCAGGACGTGTGCGGAGAATGGTATCGTGTTTATAGGCCCACCATCTTCTGCAATTGATGCCATGGGCTCCAAGATCACGGCCCGCCAGACTATGAAGGATGCGGGGGTTCCAATTGTTCCCGGCATTGAGGAAGGCATCAGCGATCCGGATGAAGCGATGGAGATTGCGGAAAGGATAGGCTATCCGATAATCCTCAAGCCTGCGGCTGGAGGCGGCGGAATTGGCATGAAGATCGTGGAGAGCCGCGAGGAGATGCTGCCCGCCCTCACCTCATCTCAGTCCGTGGCCCGCAACGCCTTTGGCGACGACACCATATATATCGAAAAATATCTGACGGAGCCGAGACACATCGAATTTCAAATACTGGCCGACAATATGGGAAAGACCCTCTACGTCTCCGACCGGGAGTGCTCCATTCAGCGCCGCCACCAGAAGCTGATAGAGGAGTCTCCTTCGCCGGTTATGACCGAGGACCTGCGCGAGAGGATGGGCTCAATCGCCGTCAAGGCCGCGAAAGCCATCGGCTATGCGAGCGCCGGGACTGTGGAGTTCATGTATTCCCGCGGCGACTTCTACTTCCTGGAGATGAACACTCGTCTGCAGGTAGAGCACCCTATCACAGAGATGGTTACAGGCGTAGACCTGGCCAAAGAGCAGATCCTGGTGGCCGCAGGTCACCCCCTGAACTATGACCAGTGCGACATGCAGATACGAGGCTGGGCCATCGAGTGCCGCATCAATGCCGAGGATCCCTTGAACGACTTCTCACCAGCTCCTGGAAAGATCAAGAGGTACAGAAGTCCGGGAGGTCCGGGCATAAGAGTGGACAGCGGTGTCTACACCGGCTACGTCATCCCACCCTACTATGATTCATTGATCTCCAAGCTCGTGGCCCATGGCAAGGACCGCAAAGAGGCCATTGCCAGAATGGAGCGCGCTCTCTACGAGTACATCATTGTAGGCGTGAAAACGAACATCATATTTCACAAGGCTGTGCTCAGGAATGCCAGGTTCAGAAGCGGTGACATCAATACCGGCTTCATAAAAGAAGAGAACATCGCAGAAGCGGTCAAGCAGGTCGCTGCCGTGGATTACGAAAAAGGCAAGTCGCTGGCGTCGGCTTTGGGCGCGGACAACCGCCAGGTCGCTGCAATCGCTGCGGCCGTTGGATCGTACCTCAGCCAGCAGAAGCCAGGGGAGAAGAGCTGAGATTGGCCGCACATGATATCCTGTCATCCTTAGGATCTGGAGATTGGGTCTCCGGAGAAGAGATGGCGGCAAAGCTTGGCATAACCCGGGCTGCTGTCTGGAAGCAAATCCGGAACCTTCGCAGGAGAGGATATGAAATTGAGGCCTCAACCAAGAAAGGGTACCACCTGACCTACAAACCGGACCTTCTGGATGCGGATGTGATCCGCTCCGGCCTCAAGACGAAGTGGCTGGGAAGGGATCTATACAGCTTTTCGGAGGTCAACTCCACAAACGAGGTGGCCAAATCCATGGCCTCCGGTTGCCCAAACGGCACCGTCATTCTGGCCGAGACCCAGACGCGAGGTCGCGGCAGACTGTCCCGGCCCTGGGCATCCCCTCCGGGAGGAATCTGGATGAGTCTTATCCTCAAGCCGGAGATGCCACTGGCATCGGTCTACCAGATTAACATGGCGATTTGTGTGGCCGTATCCAAAGCCATTTTCTCCCTGTTGGGCCTGGAGGCTGGCATCAAGTGGCCCAATGATCTTTTGATCCGGGAACGAAAGATCTGCGGTATCCTCATGGAGATCAGCGCCGAGGTTGGACGTCTGGATTATGCGGTAGTGGGATTGGGCATAAATGCCAATGTCGGTTTGTCCGATTTTCCGGAAGAGTGGAGGTCCACGTCCCTTTCTCACGAACTGGGCCATGAGGTGTCCCGAATTGATTTGATCCAGTGGATTCTCTTAGAGATCGAGGAAGCATACGAAAAAATGGGCTCAAGAGAGATCTATGAAGAGTGGCGCAGTCGTTCTGTTACCATCGGTAGATATGTGCGCATCAAATCAAACTCCGGAGATCTCGTGGGTGTGGTTGAGGATCTGGCAGAGGATGGTGCCCTTCTGCTGAAGACCGAAAACGGATGTCAGCGAGTGCTGGCAGGAGACTGCATACATCTGCGAGCCCTGGAGGCATTATGAAGTCGAGAAAGGTTCGCGGCATTGCCAGGGACACTCTGAAGTTCATACTGGAGGCGTCCAGGTCGTCACTACCGGCAGAATTTGCGGGGCTTCTTCAGGTCGAGAATGAGATCATCACTGAAGTTCTGATATTACCGGGCACGGAAAATTCGAGGATGAGCGCACTAATCCGGCTCTATATGCTTCCCAACATGCAGGTTGCAGGCTCTGCACACAGCCATCCCTCCGGGGTTCTCATACCCTCCGAACCTGATATCCAGTTCTTCTCTCGCACCGGAGACTATCACATCATCGTCGGTCCGCCTTTCGATGAGCATAGCTGGGTCTGCTTCGATGCTTCGGGCGACCGGCGTGACCTTGCCATCCTGGATGTGGAGTTCAAAGACAACGACTTTGAGGGCGATGACTTTGAGGATGATCTCGATGAAGATTTCAGCTGAACCGGACCCGGTGGATGCTTGACATTGGTCGTCGCCACGGGCACGTTTGACCTTCTCCATCCCGGCCACGTTCTCTATCTGGAGAGGTCTAAAATTTTGGGCGACGAGCTGGTGGTAATAGTTGCCAGGGATGTGAATGTGCGTCACAAACCCAAGCCCGTCTTGCCTGAGGAGCAGAGGCAGAGGATGGTACAATCTCTGAAGGCGGTGGACAGGGCCATCCTGGGAGAGGAGAGTGATATCTTTCGGACCATTGAGCAGCTCAACCCGGACATAATTACGCTCGGCTTCGATCAGCACTTTGATATCGGCCATTTGGAGACGGAATTATCCCGCCGAGGTCTGCATCCCAGAATTGTGCGGATCGAGGCCCATGAGCCGTGCGACCTATGCAGCTCGCGGCGCATTGTCACCAGAATCCTGGAGCGTTTCCGGGAACGGCGAATCTAAGCCGTCAAGTACTTATATAGCACCCTCGTTTGCGGGCCTGTATGGCCAGAGTAGCTGTAGGAGGCACTTTCGATCCCATTCATGATGGACATATCGCCCTGCTCCAACGTGCATTTACGCTCGGCGAAGGAGGAGATGTTGTCATAGGTCTCACCTCCGACGAGATGGCCAGAGGGAGCAGAACCCGCAATGTCCGCGACTTTGAGACGAGGGAGAAGAATCTGCGGGATATCGTTCTCAGATGCTTTGGCATTAAAGATGCGCGCATAACAAAGATCATTGATCAATGTGGTCCCTCTATCTATGAAGACTTCGATTTTATTGTGGTCTCCCCGGAGACGCTGCCCATGGCAGAGAAGATTAACCGATTGCGGGGAAAGAAAAACTTGTTGCCGATGCAGATATCAGTGATCGAGTATCGGCTCGCTCAAGATCAGGTACGCATAAGCTCTACCAGGGTCTCTGAGGGAAAGATCGATCGGCACGGCAAGATCTTGATAGGATAGAGAAGGTTTTTTAGAGAATATTTCAAGAAGGCGATTAGTGCTTTTTGTGGCAAGAGTGGTATAAACCCGGAACGATCAGAAAAGATCGAGCTAATTTTGTAGTATAGTTATCCTTCAAAAAAAGTGAAACGTATAGACTCCCGGGTATAGAATCTATCCGAGGACACAAATCGCCCGTGGGTCCCGTATCAGAAGCGCCAGGCTTTCTGATACTGAGAATTCCAGGTTCTCGCCCACAGGCCCATTGTAGCCCAGAGTCATGTCCTGGCCCAGCACAATTGAAGCGTACTGCCTCCCCGATGCCATAAGGATTCCACCGCTTTCCAGAGCCGGGGCCTTGAAGATACCGTCTGTGACCAGAGCCTGAAGATACTCCAGTTCAGTGCCTCCCTGGGGATAACGGCGGAAGAGGTGGTTGTAGCGTTCAGGCGCTAAGGCCAATGTATA
>Ga0209539_1001203_pt1 | contig 14163 bp, 13 predicted proteins | sample BarGraNGADG00312_2_FD_184499 | JGI IMG/M metagenome (GOLD analysis project Ga0209539, IMG submission 184499) | Arctic peat soil microbial communities from Barrow, Alaska - Barrow Graham LP Ref core NGADG0011-312 (SPAdes) (version 2) | ecosystem: Environmental > Terrestrial > Soil > Wetlands >... | reverse complement strand
CCCGCGTACCGGACGAAGTATGCTGAGCCGGTTCCTCGAGGCTCGCCTGCCACGTGTGTCGCCCGTACCGCCACCGTGCAATGGAGCGCACGCCTGCCATAAACAGGAAACAGAGTACAGCGGACGCTGCAAATGCCCCCCGCGACCATGGCACCTCTCCGCGCATAGCTAGCAGCAACGGCAAAGCCAGAACCTTCGTGACGATGACGACGACAGCTACACGTTCCATGTCTCGCAGGCTGGCGTATGACCACAGCGCCAGTGGCGTCTGAAGCAACACAGACACCGCGACGAACACCAGATTCTCCACCAGCCCTGGGAATCTCAGGGTGTAGACAAGGGACCACGGCGCCGCGCTGAAGTCGAGCCGGGCGAAAACAGCCAAGACCGTGGCGACGTTGAACACGGCCAAGTCCAAGGCCAGCCGTCCTACCGCAGCCATCCACCCGTTCTGTCGGTTCCATCGCGATGCCATCATGTCCTCCTCACGGCCCTCTTCTGCACATACCAGTATAGGCATGAGAGTACAATCACCACGCCTGTGAGCACTCCGACAACGGCACCCCAGCCCCAGCGGCTCGCAACAAGAACCAGTATACTGACAGCCAACTGAATTCCAGCATACGTGACTGCAACAATAGGGTGTGACCAGCCGAGTTCGTTGACCAGGCGCTGATAGGCGTGCATCCGATGAGCTTCAAACAATCGTTCATGCCTGCGCAGGCGAGCCAGGAGTGTCAATCCCGCATCCACATAGAAGACGGTCATCGCACCCAGAGCGCACAGGCCCCATATCGGTTGTTCCATCCACAGTCGCAGTGCCAGGAGTGCTGCGGTGAACCCTAGAAATGTACTACAAACATCCCCCATGAACACCCGTGCTTTGGGCAGCAGATTAAGTGGAAGGAATCCGCAACATGCGGCAGCGATGATGACCGCGACTCTGCCGATCTCGATGTCCTTGGCAGAGGTGAACGACAGCACGGCAAGTATGCCGAAAACTACAACCCCCATGAGCCCTGCCATGCCATTTGAACCGTCCATGAAGTTATAGATGTTGGTTGTACCGACGAGGAGCAGGACGAACACGATCGCCACGGCCACCACAATCATGACCGGCAGGCTGGTCTGGCTCAGCAGCCACAGTGTGCTCAAGCCTGCCAACATGCATTGCACGAGGAGCCGAAGGCGAGATTCGACGTGCCACCGATCGTCGACCAGACCCAGGAACCCGATGCCAGCCATGGGCAGCCATGCAGCAACGGGCAATCCACAGGCAACCCCGGCCACAACACCTGCAATGGAGATTCCGAGTCCACCTGCCCGTGGTGTCATCTCGGTATGGCTGCTGCGACCGTTGGGAGCGTCGACAAGCCCTACGTTGGCACCATATGTCGCGACAAGAAAGCCAACGCCGAACGTCATCAGGCAAGCGCCTATCGCCCAAGCGAATAGAATCACCGTTCAGCTCCCGCTGACGAATCCATGCGTTCCAACTCCAGCGCGAGTCCTTCCTCAAAGGAACGCGGCGCAAAACCAAAGGCAGCCCCTGCTGCCGACCAGTCAAAACCACGGTCATCGGTGGTGCGCCAGACCTGTTCGCCGCTGAAGTGAAAACGCGGAACGAGCCGGTGGGCCGTCTCAAACAATGCTGCTGACGCGCGTACTGGCAAATGCACGAAATGGGGCCTGGTACCGACCGCCGCCGCAATGGCCTCGATGAACTGGCGGTACGTCAGCGGTGTCCGGCCGGACACGTTGTAGAACCCTGCAGGTTCGCAGTGCTGCCGCATGGCTGTGACAACGACAGATGCCACGTCAGCGTCATATACAGGCTGAATCAAAGCATGGCCATCGCCGAACATGGGGAAGACACTGTGTCTCCTGAACCACGACAGTAGGACAGACACGTTACGGTCGCCGGCATGCCCATAGATCATGGTTGGACGCAACACAACACACCGAACTGCGGGATGCTCCGTCAGAAATGACCGAAGAAGCTCCTCATCGTGTACGTACTCCTGTGACGCCGACTTGAACCGGGAGAATACCCCTGTTGTCCCGACAACAACAAGCTGCCGTGCAGCGCTTGTCCGCATCAGGGGAAGGAGCTGTGGCAAGAACATGATCCCCGCAGCATGCACCACCGTGTCACACTCATTTGCTGCTTGTTGCCATGGGCCGGGCTCAAGCAGATTCCCAGAGACGACCGTCAACTTCTCGTGCGTCAGTGGAAATCGACCTGGAGATCTGCTGAGGACCGAGACACGTTCGACCGCTCCGTCACCCAGTAGGGAGCGCAGAGCAAACAACCCTACCGTAGAAGTTGCTCCCGTCATGAAGCAGTTCATTGGATCATCACCAATTCCACGGACGTATGTCCCCTCATATCACTTCCCCCTTCATGCTGCGTCAATGAAGAGCTACTGCATCAATCCTGAAAGCACTTCAACAAACGACGAGATGCACTGAGAGCGCGAATACTTGGTTTCCGCAGCTCTGAGCGCGTTCCCAGAAAGACGGCTTCTCAGCTCACTGTCTGATACGATTAGCCGGACCGCATCAGCGAACTGCTCGGGAGACTGGCACATGATACCGCTGTCCGTTCCCGCAACCATGTCGGACAAGTCACCGTTTGCGCCAGCCAGACAGATAATCGGCAGACCGGCCGCCATACAGCCAATGGCCTTGCTTGGCACTGCCATGCCCGCGAGATGTGGGTGTAATGACACCAAACCGCAGTCTGCCAGCTTCAGGAGACTGGAGTACCTCGTTCCAGTCTGGAAAGGTACTACCCTCAGGTTGGGCATGGTCCCATTCGTCTCCTCGTTACGCAGTCGGTCGTACTGACCGCCCCCCCCGGCAAAACAAAACAGGACGTCTGTCATCTGACTGCATGCTCTCAGACATTGGATAAGCAGATCCGCATCCTGAGCAAATCCGAAGTTTCCGGCGTATAACACAAGAAAGCGGTCATTCAACCCGAGAGAACGCCGCCAGTAGTCGACAGCGTCGGCGTCGACCACGCTAGGAGTCTCTGCCTGGGATGCCCAGTTGGGGATCACATGCACCTTCTCCTGTGGCAGTCCATAGTGTGCGCAAAGCAGTCTCTTCATATCTTCTCCCACCGTCACAACGGTGTCGGCGGTGAGCAGAGAAACCCGATTCAGCGAACTTATTGCACGTGCCATCAGTGACTGTGCGCGCAACTTGCCAACGGCTATGGCGTTCTCTGGGAAGACGTCATGTACCAGCGCCACATAGCCTGCAGCGCGTTTGCGTTTGAACAACCACCCTATCGACAAGGCAGGTGCTGGGTTCGTTACGATGAGGATACGTCCATATTTCCGCTGCCATGCCGGCACACGGACTGCACACTGAAGCAGGAACCATCCCCAGCTCGCTGCGCGCCCAATGCCCGAGTGACGACTGATCCTCAGTTCAGACAGGCGATTCACGCAGATCCCATGCCAAGTCTCTCGTGACACAACACGTTCGTGTGCAAGGTAAGACGGCTGTCCGCACACTACGCTGACTACGAGACCCTCCTTGGCAAGCCCTTCAGCCAGTTCTGTCATGATGCGACCCGTACCCGAAGCTGTGTCAGGATAGAAGTACTCGGTCAGAATCAGCAAACGGCCCTGCTTCACGTGGTCTGGCCCCACACGACCCTGCGCACATAGTCGGTGTAGCTCAAGATGATGCGCAGGATCTTGTCGGAAACGTTCGGAACAGCATACTCGCGGACCAGCCGCAGCGTGCGATCGGCGCCCCTCGGCTGGGCTTCAGCCACTGACAGCGCCTCCATGACGCGCTCGGGCCGCAGTCCCGTCATGATGACCGCAGCCTCCTCCATACCCTCGGGCCGCTCGTGCGTTTCACGCAGGCTGAGAGCTGGGAATGCCAGGATGTTTGATTCCTCAGTGATCGTGCCGCTGTCCGACAGTGTGCAGAGTGCGTTCAGCTCAAGTTGCACATAGTCCAGAAATCCAAGCGGCTTGAGGAACGAGACACCGGGAGGGACCTGCACATGGCGTTCATCGAGCCATTTTCGTGTGCGCGGGTGCGTGCTGACAACGATGGGTCGTCCCGATCCGCTGAGCTTGTCAAGGATGGCGATGATGGCATTAAAGTGTGTCTCATCGTCCACATTCTCCTGGCGGTGGACGCTCACGACGTAGTAGTCACGGGGAGTGAGTCCCAGCCGGTTCAGCACGTCGCTGTCACGAATTGCCGGCAAGTAGTAGTTGAGAACCTCGTACATCGGACTGCCCGTCGTGATGACACGGTCCGGCGCGAGGCCCTCGCGCAGGAGGTACTCCCGTGCGATAGCGCCGTAGGGCATATTGATGTCAGCAATGTGGTCGACGATGCGCCGGTTGATCTCCTCGGGCACGCGTTCGTCGAAGCAGCGGTTGCCCGCCTCCATATGGAAGATGGGGATGTGGCGCCGCTTGGCTGCGATAGCTGCCAGACTGCTGTTGGTGTCGCCAAGAATGAGGACGGCATCCGGCGCCTCAGCCTGCAAGACTGGGTCGATGCGTGCAATGGTGAGACCGATGGTCTCAGCCGCTGTCGCCCCTGCCGCATGCAGGTCGACGTCAGGTGTGCGCAGTCTCAGGTCGCGGAAGAACACGCCGTTCAGCTCGTCGTCATAGTTCTGACCAGTATGAACCAGGACGTGCTGGACGTGCTCATCTAGACAGGGAATGATGCGGGACAGACGGATGATCTCGGGACGGGTCCCGACGATAGTCATGACCTTCATGTTGTTGCCTCCTGTGCTAGAACGGGTTCGCTCCAGGTATCTGGCTTCCCCATGTCGAAGAGCTCTCCTGACCAGAATAGGGTCAGGAGCGGTGCAGACCCGGTATTCTCAATGCTGTGCGTGCAGAAGGTCGGCATATCCACATACGAAGGTGTCTCCCCAGTCAAGTCATAGGTATGGACGTCAGACGAGAACAACCGCCGCAGGCGAATACGTCCGCTGCCGCTCAGCACGGCGAAGCGCTCGACCTTGTGTCGATGGTAGTGGTCACCCCTGGTGACCCCCGGCTCAGTCCAAGACACAAACGACTGGCCCGCTCCCTGCGCACGGATCACGTCCCACAGCGAACCACGCGCATCCGCATGAACCTCGAATGTGCCCTGTGCTTGGTCGGGAAACCGGAAGGACCGCAGCGTGTTGAACAACTGCAGGTCGAGCGGGTCAGCAAGGACGGGGAACGTGCCACCGACATACGAGGCATTAAGACCCTGAAGGCGCGCCAGAATCTCAGAAACCAGCAGGGGCGCGTTCCCGGTGACCCGGACCACGCCAACCGTCCCGTCATGGGCGATCCTCACAAACTGGGCCACTGCATCCTGGGCGTGAATGAGTTCAAGCGGAGCATCTGATACAATATGCTGCTCCTCGCCATGCACGAGTTGGTGGCAGAACGTCGCCACCACTGAATTGTAGAAGGGGCGGCCGAACTCGCCGAACTCGTTCGGAAGAACAACGGTGGTCAAGCGTGCTCCGCAGCTGTCTGCCCATGTCTGCAGATGCTGGGCGCAGACGCGCTTGGCCTGGCCGTACGAATTGTCGCGCTCGATTTGGATGGAGGAGGCAAACAAGACGTGCGGCAGCCGACCGGACCGGCGTAGGGCACCTATGAGCCGGTCGGTGATGGCAAGATTGCCATTCAGGACCTCGTCGTCGGTGCCACGGTTGATGCCTGCAAAGTGTACGATGGCATCGGACGTCGCCACGAGACTCTCCAGGGCATGGTCGTCGGCGTACGATGCCAAGTCGCAGGGCACTGCGACATCGTTCGTGTCCCCATATAGTAAGCACCGAAGGTGCCAGCCAAGGAACCCATCGGCATCTGTGATACCGATGCGCATGTCAGCTCCCTCGGGAAAATGACGAGCCTGACCCGCCGTTCAGTTCCTGTTGCACCTCGGGCAGCGCGGCCAGCTTGGCAATGACCTCTTCCACGGACAAGCGGTGTGCGTTGGCTGACGTATAGTCGCTCTGCTGGATTGTGTCAGTATTCCCTTCTGTGAAGTATTTGTCATAGTTGAGGTCGCGGTCGTCGAGATGAACGCGCCAGTAGTCCCCCATGTTCTCAGAACGGCAGAGCTCTTCTGCCGTCGCAAGGGTTTCATGGAGCTTTTCCCCATGACGGGAGCCAATGACCTGCACCGGGACATCGGAATGGAATAGCTCCTTGAGGGCCAACGCCAGGTCACCGATGGTGCACGCAGGCGCCTTACGAATGAAGAGATCACCCGGCTCCGCGTGCTCCATGGCAAACAGGACCAATCCGATGGCCTCATCCATCGACATGAGAAAGCGCGTCATGGTGGGTTCGGTGACCATCAGCGGCTCGCCCCGCTTGATCTTCTCGATGAACAGGGGGATGACCGAGCCACGCGAGCACATGACATTGCCGTACCGGGTCACCGCGATGACTGTCTGCCTGGTGTGTCCGCCGTCCCTCGCCGCCGCGTATGCAGTCTTCTCCATAAGGGCCTTGCTCATGCCCATGGCGTTGATGGGCTGAACTGCTTTGTCGGTGCTCAGGCATACGACGCTCTTCACCCCGTGGGCGACGGCCGATTCGATGACGTTGCTGCTCCCCAGCACGTTGGTCATGACCGCCTGGAGGGGGAAGAACTCGCAAGAGGGGACCTCCTTGAGAGCAGCAGCATGGAAGACATGCTCGACTCCCTCCATGGCCCTGTCCACGCTGGCACGGTCCCGTACGTCACCGAGGTAATACTTGACCCGCGAGTCATGCAGTTCCTTGCGCATGACCTCTTGCTTAAACTCATCACGGCTGAGAACCCGGACCTCCTGCACACCCTGAGTAAGTGCATACGTCAAGAATGCATGGCCAAAGGAACCGGTACCACCGGTAACGAGAATGGGTTTCCTGATTTCACTGCTCTTGTTCATATGGTGACCCCCAAAGTGCTATATATCGAAGAAAGATCTTGAAATGCTAAGTACGTCGATCTGTTCTGGGGCGAATCTGTCCCAGCACTATGTCCACGATAGTCCGCCACGAGTTGCACTGCTCAGTCTCCCGGTTTTGAGAGTCCTGGTCTCGTTCCAAAGAGGGCGAAGCCGCCTCCACAGAGTACTGAGGCGCAGTCTTCAGTATAGCAGATGCAAGGTCCGCAGCAGAATCGCTAGCAAAAAAGCGGGCTCGGGGGTATTCGTCTAGGATCTCTTTGGCAAAGGGTGTGTCTGCTGCGATCACCCAGGATCCCAGTTTCCGAGCTTCAAGCAGCGGCAGGCCGAAGGTCTCAATGATAGATGGAAACACCAAGATCGAATGCTGCAGCGTGAGTAGCACGGAATGTCGTGATATGGGGCCACAGAATTGCACAGCATCCCCCAATGGCGTAGCAAGCTGCTTGATCCTTTTGGCGTAGTCATTCTCCTTCCCGGTGATCGTCAAGGTGATCTCAGCATGATGTCCTTGTGCTTGCAGGAGGATGAGCGCCTGGATTGCCACTTCAAAGTTCTTGTAGGGCATCGCTGAGGCTGGATAGAACAATCGGATGCCTTGTCCGAGGTCCGCCATATCGGATTTTCCCACTTCACCAGCGGGAGGCAACGATACATCGCAATCGGGAGGGACAACGACAATGCGGCTGGAATCCACTCGACTGGAGATAGCCAGAACTTGCTGCATCCAATGAGTCTGCACTATTGTCATCGACGCTCGCCGGACGCTCCACCGTATCACTGGACCAAGCACTGCAGCTCGCACTGCCATCTCCCTCTCTTCACTTCTGAAAAAAGACCACCGATGCCACCGTGCAAACGGCAGCGACTGGTGCACATAGACAACTTGGGGCACCCGAGTGAACAGCACAGCTGTGTTCTGGAGCGAGAAAACAGCGTCCGGTGCATAGTGCCGCACCAAGCGTGGCGCTATCAATATCTCCCACGTCAATCGATGTAACCAGCTTCTCTTGGCATAGGCATCTCTCACGACACGAATCCAGGGAACAGACGAAGAGATTTCGTCTGACGAGACAAGACATACCCAATCAACGCCCACGTCCTGCAATGCAAGGAAATCGGTGAAGTCGTTCAGAATACTCAGAGCTCCCACGGTGGAGGCCGCTATGTCAACTACCACCACGCGCGGCCGTGAAGCAGTTGCAGGCATACCGACATGGCTAACCCCTCGAACCTTGCTCTTCACAGGAATTCCCCCCTTGTTCGTCCCCTACTGCCGTCCAACCGCACCAGGTCGCGCCCGTCCCGACGAAGCGGGTCGACGATGGTCGTGACGTCATGCAGGACAGGCGCTGTCCAGCCGCCCACACTCCTATCGCTGGACATGGCAGTATCGGCACTGGCCCAAAGTAGCCTAGCGTTCTTTATGACCACAACAGGCAACTAGAGGTAGAAAACCCCAAGCGGCCCCAATAGCAGAATAGCTCGTATTCCCGACAAGAGGCGTGCAATAGACCAGCTCTTGATCAACAAGTAGGTTATGAAGCCAATCTGCGAAATCTAGCACAAAACCAGCCTTCCGATCGGCAAATGCCAAGGTGTTACCTTGGAACAACTGGCAAATCGATAACAAATGTTTCGTCACTTCTTCCAGAAGTATACGAGCTTTTTTACAGTAACGCAGGAACATCTGGATCATAGAATCCAACTGCTCAGTAACCATCCGCAGAAATGTCTCAACTGGAAAACACCTTCTCCGACCTTGGCAAAAAAATTGTTGCACGCGGTTTGACAAACCGTAACATCAAATACTAGGACCTAGCTCTCTTTCTGGCTTTCTTTGTACCAGTCTACTTCGCATAACCCACCACACTATAAGTACCATATAGAAATTAACAAATCCAGGCCCGTCTTGAGTTGTACTGCTCATTGGCAAGAAAATAATCACGGTAGAGAGTGTAACAAAAGCAACTACACCAAAGGGGCTGTGTCTAATTGAGACATCCTTCCATGCAAGCGCCAACAAATAACCCAAAACATAAAGAACAAAAATGCTTCCTATAAATGTTACATCAGAAGCTATCCATGGATAAGCAGTTACCCAAGCCGATGCTGAGAAACCATCCTCCAACTGAAGACGAAACGGATACGATAGGTAGTAAATATGATCCCAGTTAAACAAACGAGCAATATTGCGAGTTAAAAACATGGATTCACCGGCACCAAAAGCTATCCCAATAAATGGCTTCTCCAAACATAAAGAGAGGCCATAGTAACCATGGCTAAAATATACAATTCCAGTGAAGCCCAACGGTTGAGCGAATTTGGGAATTACCCGGAAAAGTGCACTGTCTTTGTTTAGTTCGGCTCCCGGGATAGGGTTCTGTGCTATAAAAGTACCGGTTGAAGTGCGGGTTACCGATATGAAATTCGAATAAACCAAAAAAAATGCAAGAAGCAACGAAAAAACAAGTAGAAATCTACCAATACTCTTTTTCAAATTTCCACTAAAATAGGCAGCAATAAGGGAGAACGCTATTAACACAAGTGCACCAAAAATGCCTGCCCTTGCAGCTACCACAATTGAAGAAAGGAGATTAAGAATAAAATCAATTATAAAGAAACAATGTACAAGAAAGTTTGTTGATTCCCAATAATATATCGTAAGAATTAGAAAAGTATTGTTAAAGAAATATAGGAACATAGAAATATAATCTTTCCATTGTCCTCCCGCCACAAGATAAACATTCCGGATTGTAAATGCATTTCCATGAATAACACTAAAAATATTTGGAATGCTTGAAATAAGATAGGGTAAATTAACTAGTACAAATAATCCGGAACCAATCATAAAAAACTTGAGAATTTCTTTAACTCTATACTTTCGAATATGGTCTAACATTCTAGCTTTACTACCTTTTATATACCCCATAAACAAAGCTAGATGGATACCACCTAAGTAAAAATATAAAAGATTCCTATTTTTGACAGGATAACTATACGGACCAAATTCAAAAAGGAAAATAGTACTTAGCAGCCATATCATTAGAATAGCAATCGGGATAAACTGCACTTTATCTGATCTGTGTTGAAGAATATATATAGTGAAAACCAAAGAAAAAACAAAGAGTAGAACTATGCCTATCTTTGAACTATCAACCAAAAATAAAGCCAATGTACCAACTAACAAAACAAGCAAATAAGTACACAGACTTAGATATACTTTAGACGTTCCTGTAGAATTTGGTAACTTCCTATTCATTCAAACTCCATTGTAAATTCAATTTTCAAAATATTCTCCATAAATACCTTCCCAATCCAATACAACTTCCAACTATCAAGATGAGAGACTCGCACTCTAGTCATCGCAGCTACAGCGTCGTACGTGGAGTGTTGCATCGTGTGCGTCTGTTGCCGTACAGGCAATCTTCCCGCGATCCATTAATCCATGTGCAAGACCATCGCGAGCGCCTGAGTTCAAGGCGGGGGCATTCGTCAGGACGAAGACGTGCGTGACCATAAGCCGTCGTGCAACGGTGAACCGCACTATCTCTTCTTCCAAGATAGGAAGAGATGTCGGAGCCAATCCCAAAGTTTGCCTCCTTTGCGCGGTCTGAGCCACCACGGAACCACGGTATATGCGAGAGCGATCATCTCGACTCTCCATATCGCACCGCGGTGATCGGGGACATGTCTCAGGAAGTACGAAGACAGTTCGCGTATCAAGCGAGGCGCCTCCGGCTCCTTCTTCATTGCCATAACCATCATATAGACGCAAACAGCCTCAAACCGAGCCACCGCGATCTCAGTTTGCCTGCCAGAGAATTCCTCAAGCCCCGAGGCAAATTCAAACATATCGATGACGTCTTTGCCTATTCGGAGGGTGTCCGCACTTGCTTGCTCCTCATGCAAGCGGTAGTGAAACAGCGGAGCGTCGATGAACTTCAAATCATGATGGAGAGCTATGCGCAGCCACATCAGCCAGTCCGCAGACATATATCCGGAAAACGGGCCCACTTCGCGCAATACCGACGTGCGGAGAACAACCGCGGGAAATGTGACGAAATCGCCACGCAGTAACTCTTCGAACGCAGTCTCCCCAGGCAGCATTTGATCATGACTAAACCTGTCCGGCAGTCTGATTGCGGTCTCGTTTTCTCCCTCAGACAGAATGACTCTCGGCCAAGCCCAACCCGCTTCTGGCGATTCCTCCAGCCCAGCGATCATCCGCTCGTAGAAGGAGGGTTCCAGCCAGTCATCATCGTGCATGAAGTGCACATACGGTGCCGTAACCCGCGTGAACAGCGCGTTCATATTGCCCCATGCGCCAAGGTTCGCTGCATTGCGTACGTAGCCGAATCGACCATCCCTGCCGCAGAAATCCTGTGCCACCGTCCTCGTGTCATCGTCAGAGCAGTTGTCGCCGATGATAACCCGTATGTCTGTGTACGTCTGTGCCTGTATGGACTCCAGGCACTGGCGCAGCATCGCCGACCGGTTGTAGGTTGGCACCAGCACATCAACGGTTGCCATCAACATCCTTTTTAGATTCTGCGTCGAGCGCCACTAGACTGTACTTCAGACTGATACACAGTTGTCACTCTGGTGGTACAGGGAGCGCTGACCGGGATCCCATGACATCGCCCATGTGATCGCGACCAGTGACAACAAGGATATCCTTAATGCCCGCCTGCTTGAGGCATGCAATGGGATGAAACACCTTGGGATAGTTCCCCGCGGGCAAGAGGTGCTTGTTGGTCACGGCCGTCAGAAGAGAGAGACGGGAACCAGTGCCATGTGCCAGAACAATACCTTTCATTGCAGACCTCCTAGACTCATGTCACTTGGCTTGAAGCGCCATGGCCACAATGCACACTCAAGTGGATTGCAGGCTTTCAATGGGCACTCCGATGCGCTTGCTGTCCATGCAGCAACCGCAGCCTGCTTCGCATTGCCAGCAGCCTTCGTGTAGGATGCACACACTGAACGAGACGCAGCATCCACTGAGGCACCATAGAGATGATCACGGCCGACCACCAGGGAGCCGAGATGGTTGCTCGTAGAGGCACCTGCTCGGCATTGAGCCGCTGGAGCGTCAGCTCCCCTCGCCCTCGCAGCCGCATGAGGCCTACGAGATCCAGGAAACGCGTATGCTCTGACCAACTCCTGAGTACCTGTAGCTTGTCGTCTACCGAGTAAGGGGCCGGCAGACTCATGACTGCATCATACCAATTGCGACCCCAAGTCTCCAACGGGCGGTAAAGCCAGGAACTCGCCGCATGGTTCTTACTACCGCTCTTCCCACCTTGAATGAGAACTCGACCGGAAAACAACACCTGAGGGGCCGACAGCGAGGCCAGATAGGAGAAAAGGGCGACCACCTGCGGAAAATCTCTGCTAAGGGGCCGTACGTGAAGTGCGTCAACCCATGCCTGTCGTGGCAATACCGTGGCACCACAAAGGGTGGTCCACCATCCTAGCTCAGTCAAACAGGACTGCGGTACGGAATATGTCCTCTCGACAGTTGAGACAACTACACCCGGGCTGTTCACAATAATAGCATCGGGATGAAGACGGACCAGTTGAGCAACCACGAACTCCAACGCCCCCGGCAACAGAACATACTTGTCGCCTATCGGCCATACATACTGCACATGAGAGGATAGCACGGCCCCAGTCAAGTTGTCCCGATAGCCGATGTCTCTCGTGTGATGCATAATCTGCATCCAAGGGTACTGACACTTAAGCGCCTCCAGTGCCTGCCATGTGCCATCAGACGAACCGTTGTCCGAAACACAGACGCCGACACCTAAGGCGTCTGCCTGTGGTAGCACCGATTCAAGGCACTCCTCAAGCACTTTTCTTCTATTGTGCGTGGGGATACAGATCGCCAAGAGTGGCGCAGCCCGATTCTCCGTCTCGTTCACGTTACCGAGTAACTCAACATGTTCTGCCATGCCGCCTCACATCGAAGCACACGCTGTCAATTCAGCCAGCCATATCGCCAGACTCCTCGAGGGACATTCGGCCCGGCGCGACCAGGGTTCCGTGACCTCACACACTTGGTATGGCCGACCACTTCCACTTTCAAAACATTCAAGGTTATTCCTTCCCATTTTCTACCTCCTGCGCTTTGGTTCTAGCAACATCAACCAATTCATCTGGAGCTTTGTTTTGTTCCAACACAGCTCAGCAAGAATCAGAGCGTATTCCCTTCAAACCTCCTCAAGGCTTGCCTAAATCGCTCATTCCGGCAATGATCTCGTTGGCTTCATCACGTATCGCGTCGCGAGATGTCAGGGCCGGGATGTAGTTCAACAGACTCATTGCGACATGGTTCGCGGAGTAATAGGCGAGCTTCGCGCCAGTCGGAGAGACGTGGGCTTCTTCATCGATCCGCGTTTCGAGACCGAAATCGTGAGCAAAGAGGGCAATGAGTTCGCTCTTTCGTACTGGCCCTGCGCTGAATACATCGATCGGTTGATTGATTCCATTACTCACGACGCATAATTTCACAAGCGAAAACAGATCGCTCGGCGCCACATAATCGCGCACGATGTCGACGGCATCTGTATAGAAAGGTTGCCGCTCTATCACGCAACGCATCATTTCCGCCAACAGGAACCCCGATTCGAGATCGATGAAACGGCTGAAAAAACCGAATACACGGAGATCGATAATGTTACAATCGGCTATCGCTCGATGCTTCGCCTCGGCGTTCAGTTTGGCTATGCGATAATAATCGGCGGGCGTAATACTGTTTACGGCTATGGACGCGACGGCATTGCCCTCGACTCCTGAATCGAAGGCGGTCCCGTAGACCACTCCGCTCGAGAAATTGACATAGACTGTCTTTTCGTGCCCCGCGAGGTAATCGAGGACGAGGTCATCAAAACGCTCGGTGAGGCGAAAGAGCTCAACGCCGGCGTTCTTCTGCTTCTGAGGATCCGCTATGCCCACGCAGTTTATGACCGCATCGTAATCCCCGTCTGGAAAGAAATCGAAGCCAGCGACGCTGGGGGGGAGCTCACCTTCGGTCGCCTTCAGGAATTCGTGGACGGCTCCTTGGTTGCGCGCAAAGAGAAATAGCTCCTCGCGTGACTCTTGACGAAAGTAATAGACGAGGTTCTTTGCAATATGGCTCGTAGCACCGAGAATCGCGATTTTCATTGCTTCAGCACATCGATAATCATCGCCAAACG
>Ga0209539_1001202_pt1 | contig 14167 bp, 14 predicted proteins | sample BarGraNGADG00312_2_FD_184499 | JGI IMG/M metagenome (GOLD analysis project Ga0209539, IMG submission 184499) | Arctic peat soil microbial communities from Barrow, Alaska - Barrow Graham LP Ref core NGADG0011-312 (SPAdes) (version 2) | ecosystem: Environmental > Terrestrial > Soil > Wetlands >... | reverse complement strand
CCGGCGCAACCTGCTCGCCGGCACGGCCTGCGCGGCGCTCGCGGCGGCCGGCGCCGTCACGGGCGGCCTTGCGCTCGCGGGCCGGCAGGGCGCGGTCGAGGTCCCGACGACGCTCCCGTTCTCGCCTCTAGTACTCTCGCCCGACCGACTGGGCGGCCTGTTCATCCTGGTGGCGGGCGTTGTGGGTGTTGCCGCCTCCGTCTACGCGATCGGGTACGTGCACGGGGCGTCCGCCTCGCGCAGCCAGTGGTCGGCGCTCGCCGTGTTCCTCCTCGGGATGCAGCTTGTTCCGGCGGCCGGGGACGCCATCACCTTCCTCCTCGCCTGGGAGCTCATGGCCGCCGCCTCCACCGTGCTGGTGCTCGCCGACCAGACCCGGAGCCCCGCCGCGCGGGAGGCCGCGCTCTGGTACGCGATCATGACCCACCTGAGCATGGTGGCGATCCTCGCCGGCTTCGCCGTGCTCGCGGGGCAGACGGGCGGCACCGGTTTCCGGGTGCTGGCAAACGCGGACCCGACCTCGCCGGCGGTGAGCGTGGCCTTCGGGCTCCTCGTCCTCGGGTTCGCCTCCAAGGCGGGCCTCGTTCCGCTGCACGTGTGGTTGCCCCGCGCCCACCCGGAGGCGCCCAGCCACGCGTCGGCGCTGATGAGCGCCGTCATGGTGAAGATGGGCGTGTACGGCGCCCTGCTGGTCGCGCTCCGGCTGCTGCCCGGGGGTCCCACGTGGTGGGCGGTGCTGCTCATGGGCCTCGGTGGGGCCTCGGCGCTGTACGGGATCCTGCAGGCCGCGGTGGCCACGGACATCAAGCGGCTCCTCGCGTACTCCACCAGCGAGAACGTGGGCCTCATGTTCCTCGCCCTCGGGACAGCCCTGCTGCTGCGCGGCTACCACGTGCCGGGAGCCGCCTCCGTGGCGCTGATCTCCTGCCTGCTCTTCGTCGTGAACCACGCCGCGTTCAAGGCCACCCTCTTCCTCGGCGCCGGCGCCATCCTGCACGCCACTGGCGAGCGCGACCTCGACCGGCTCGGCGGCCTCGTCCACCGCATGCCCTGGACCGGCGCCTCGTTCGGCGTCGCCGCCATGGGGGCCGCGGCCCTGCCCGTGACCGGCGCGTTCGTAGCGGAGTGGGCGCTGCTGCAGGCCCTCATCCACGGGGTGCGGCCGGGGGACCAGGTGGTCGCCGTCACCGTCCCGCTCGCCCTGGCCGTGATCGCGCTGACGGCGGGACTCGCCCTGCTGACGTTCGTCAAGGCATACGGCATCGCCTTCCTCGCCCGCCCGCGGTCCGATGCCGCCGCGGGTGCCCACGAGGTCCCCACCACCATGCGGGTGGCCATGGGGGCCGGCGCGATCGCCGTCGTCGCGCTCGGGGTGGTGCCGGGCCCGGTGGCGGCGGTGCTGGCGCGGTCGCTCGGCATCGCGGGGGCGCAGCCCATCGGGCTCGCGGGGCTCGAACTCACCGGTATGGGCGCCCTCCTCGACCCGCTCAGCCTCACCATCCTCGGCCTCCTCATCGGGGCGCCCGCGCTCCTGTACGTCGTGGTCCTCGCGCGGCGCCACCCCCGCGAGGTGGCGGCCCCGGGGTGGGGCTGCGGCGGTATCCGGGTCAGCCCGCGGATGCAGTACACCGCCACGTCCTACGCCGAGCCGCTGATGCGGGTGTTCGACGACGCCCTCCAGCCCACCCGCGACGTCGAGGTGACCACCGTGGCCGACTCCCGCTACATGGCCGCCCGGGTCGAGTACCGGCAACGCGTCGACGACGTCGTCGAGGTCCGCGCGTACGCGCCGCTCGTTGCTGCGGCCAACCGGCTCGCCGACCGCGCCCGGGGGATCCAGAACGGTTCCATCCATCGCTACCTGGCGTTCTCGTTCGCCGCCCTGGTGGTTGTCCTCCTGGCGGTGGTGAGGTGAACGCCGCCGAGACCGCCGCCACCCTGCTGGTGCTCCTCCTCCAGGTCACGGTCATGACCGCGCTCGCGCCGGTGGTCGCCGGCATCACCCGGCAGGCACGCGCCCGGGTCGAGGGCCGCGCGGGCGCCGGCGTGTTCCAGCCGTGGCGCGACTTGCGCAAGCTCGTGACCAAGCGCCCCATCCATGCGGCCGGCACCAGTTGGGTCACCCGGGTGGGACCGTTCATGCTGCTCGCCTCGAGCTTCCTCATCGCGGCCCTGATCCCGCTCGTTTCCGCGGCGCCGCTGCCGCTTGTGCCGGACGATCTGTTCGTCGTCGTCTCCGTCCTCCTCCTCGGCACCGTCGCGCTCGCCCTGCTCGGCCTCGACGCCGGGTCCGCCTTCGGCGGCATGGGCTCGAGCCGCCACATGATGATCGCGGCGCTGGTGGAGCCGACGGTGCTCATGGCCGTCTATGCGTTGTCCATCCCCGTCGGGAGTTCCACGCTGTCGCTGATCGTCGCCAACCGGCGCGACGACCCCGCGAGCATCGCCTCACCCGCGGGCGTCCTCGGGGTGGTGGCGCTCGCGGTGGTGGTGCTCGCGGAGACGGGCCGCCTTCCCGTGGACAACCCCTCGACCCACCTCGAGCTGACCATGGTCCACGAGGCGATGATCCTGGAGACCTCGGCGCGGGACCTCGCCCAGGTGGAGCTCGGTTCGTGGCTCCGGCTCACCGTGCTGCTGGGCCTGGTGGGCAACCTCGTCGTCCCGTGGGGGGTCGCCACGGATGCCACGCCGGCCGCCGTCGCGATCGGGATCGTGGCGATCGTGGTGAAGATCGGCATCCTGGCCGCCGTGCTCGGGGCCGCCGAGGTGGGGCTCGCGAAGCTCCGGCTCTTCCGGGTGCCCGAGCTCCTCGCCGGCTCGTTCGTGCTCGCGTTCCTCGCCGTCGCCGCCTCCTACCTGGTCGCCTGAGGGAGGCAACGTCATGACAACCGCGATCCTCGCCACCCAGCTCCTCGCCCTGACCACGGGTGTGCTGCTGGTGACCTCGGTGCTCCTCGTGTGGCAGCGCTCGCTGGCGTCCGCCGTGCGAGTGCTCGCGGTCCAGGGCGGGGCGCTCGCACTGCTCGTGGTGGCGATCGGGCTCACGGAGGGGGACGCGGAACTGTTCGTCGTCGCCGTGGTGGTCCTGGCCCTGAAGGCGATCGCGATCCCGCTCGTCCTGGCGCGCGCGATCCGGTCCAGCGGCGTCGAGCGGGAGGACAAGCCGCTGCTCAACCCGACCGCCGGGCTCGTGATCGTTGCGCTCCTGACCACGCTCGCCTACCTCGTCAGCACCCCCATCGTCGCGGCGACGGGCGGCACGGGCGCCGGCGAGGCCGGGCCCGCCGCGTTCTCCGCCCCCGTGGGGCTGACGATGGTCCTGGTCGGGTTCCTGCTGCTCACCACCCGGCGACGCGCGCTCTCGCAGGTGGTGGGCTTCCTGGTGCTGGACAACGGGATCGCCACGGTCGGGTTCCTCACCGCCGCGGGCGTCCCCCTGGTGGTGGAGCTCGGGGTTTCCCTGGACGTGCTGCTCGTTGCGCTCATCCTCGCGGTGCTGTCCGGCCGGATGGGCGCCCTCATTGGGCAGGACCCGGTCAGCATGATGACCGAGCTGAGGGACTGATGGCCGCCCTGCTCCTCATCCCGCCGCTCGCGGCGCTCGTCTTCGGGCTGGCGGCGGCCTTCGTGCGGTCGACGGCGGTCGCACGGCTCTCGGGGGTGTCCACCAGCGCCGTCGTCCTCGCCGCCGGGATCGCCCTGCTCGCCCTCGGGAAGGTGCCCGAACTCGGCGGCGGCCTCCTGCGCGCGGACGCCCTGTCCGCGTTCATGCTCGCGGTGGTGGGCGCGGTGGGTCTCACCTCAACGTGGGGCGGGCTGGGACCGCGGGACCACGGCGCTGCGAGCGCCCCAACCACGGGCCAGCGCCGTTACGCCGCGCTGGTCTGCGTGTTCCTCGGGGCGATGTCGGTGGCGGTGTCGACCGACAACCTCGGGGTGCTGTGGGTGGCGGTTGAGGCCACCACGATCGCCACCGCCTTCCTGGTGGGCCACCAGGGCACGCGCCGCTCGCTGGAGGCGGCGTGGAAGTACGTGGTGCTCGGCTCCGTCGGGGTGGCCATCGCGCTGCTCGGCGTCGTCCTGCTCTACGCCGCCAGCCGCAGCGCCGGGGAGGCGACCCTTTCGTGGGTCGCCCTCGCCAGCGGTGAGCTGCAGCTGGACCCGGGCCTCACGAAGGTGGCGGCCGGCCTGGCCGTGCTCGGCTTCGCCACCAAGGCGGGCCTCGCACCGATGCACTCCTGGCTCCCGGACGCGCACAGCCAGGCGCCCGCCCCGGTCTCCGGGCTCATGTCCGGGGTGCTCCTCGCGGTGGCGTTCTACGCGATCCTGCGGATCCAGGCGATCGCCGACATGGTGCTCGGGCCATCCCTCATGCGGGGGCTGCTGCTCACTGCAGGCCTGCTCTCGCTCGCCGTCGCCGCGGCGCTCATCCTGCGCCAGCGCGACTACAAGCGCATGCTCGCCTACTCGAGCATCGAGCACATGGGCCTGCTCGCCGTCGGCGCCGCGATCGGCGGGCCCTTCGCCGTCGCCGCCGTCCTGCTGCACGTGCTGGGGCACGGGCTCGCCAAGGCCACGCTGTTCGTGGTGGCGGGGCGCATCCTCGCCACGGAGGGCAGCACCCGGATCGAGGACGTCCGTGCCCTCCTCGCCCGGCACCCGCGGATGGCCGTCCCATACATCGCGGGAATGGCGGCGTTGCTCGGCTTCCCGCCGTTCTCGCTGTTCTTCTCCGAGGTGGGGATCGTGATGGCCGGCTGGCGGGCGGGCCTCGGCTGGGCTATGGGGCTCACGCTCGCCCTGCTCCTCGTGCTGTTCGCCGGCCTCGCCCGGGCGAGCGCCGCGATGGTGCTGGGCGCGCCCGTGTCCGACGCCGCGCCCCGCCACCCCATGCACCCCGGCCACGGCTCGCCCGAGGGCCCGATGACGCCCCTCGTCCTGGCGCTGGCCGTGACCGCGGTGGCGGGATTCCTCTCCGTGCCGCTCGGCACGGTGCTCCTCCGAGCCGCGGCGGTGCTGGGTTCATGACTGAGCTGCCCCTGAACAGGCCGGACGGGACGCACGAGCTGCCAGTCCCGCCCACCATGGTGCCGCGGGCGGCGCGCCAGCTGCTCGACGACGGCTATCGCCTCGCGCTGGTCGCCGCGCACGACGACGGCCCGGCGGGCTTCCACCTGGCGTACGCCTTCGCGCACCCGGGCACGGACGAGCGCCGGGAACTCGTGGTGCGACTCCCACACGAGGACCCCACGGTGCCGTCCCTGGCCGGGCTGTCCTTCTCGGCGGGACGGTTCGAGCGCGCGGTGCGGGACCAGTTCGGCATCGTCCCGGTCGGCCACCCGCGGCCGCGGCGGCTCGTGCTCCACGACCACTGGCCCCACGGCTGGTACCCCATGCGCCGCGACGCGGACCCGGACCCCGCCTTCCTGCCCGACGAGGGCACCTTCTCGTTCCTGCCCGTGGCGGGCGACGGCGTGTACGAGATCCCGGTGGGTCCGGTGCACGCCGGGATGATCGAACCCGGGCACTTCCGGTTCTCCGTGGTCGGGGAGACGATCGTGCGGATGAAGGCGCAGCTGTGGTTCCTGCACCGCGGGATCGAGAAGCTGTTCGAGGGCCGCACCCCGGAGGAGGGCATCGAATTGGCCGAGCGGGTCAGCGGGGACACCGCCGTCGGGCACGCCCTCACCTACGCGATGGCCGTGGAGGGCGCCCTGCGGACCGAGGTCAGTGAGGAGGACCGCCTGGTCAGGGCGCTGCTGCTGGAACTTGAGCGGCTGTACAACCATGTGGCGGACATCGGCGCGATCGCCAATGACGTCGGGTTCGGCATCGTCAACACGCACGCGCAGCGGCTGCGCGAGACCCTACTGCGCCACAACAAGGCGGTGACCGGGCACCGGCTGCTCCGCGGCGGGATCACCATCGGCGGCTCCACCCTGCTCACCCTGCCCGACCCCGAGCTCATCGCGGGGGTCGCCGCCGAGGTGGCTGACCTCGTCGTCATTGCGCTCGGCAATACCGTCGTCGCGGACCGGTTCACGGGCACGGCCGTCCTGCCCCGCACCGAGGCCGAGAACATGGGCGTGCTCGGCTACGTGGCCCGGGCCTCCGGCGTCGCGATCGACGCGCGGGCTGACCACCCGTTCGTCGACCTCGGCGATGCTTTCCACGTGTGCACGCGCGACGACGGCGACGTCCTGGCCCGCTTCGGCGTGCGCGCGGACGAGGTGGCGGTGTCCGCGGCGCTCGTCGCCGACCTGGTGCGGCGGCTCGGTGGCCGGACCGGGTCGCGGAGGCATCTGGGTGGGGGCACGGGCCGCGTTGTGGCGGCGTCGGGCGGCGGGACGGCCAGACCGTATGCCGCGAAGGGGCTTGCGCTGGTGGAGGCGTGGCGCGGGACCGCGTGCCACCGGGTGGAGATCGACTCCGCGGGGCGGCTCACCCGGGTGGCGATCGTGGACCCCTCGTTCTTCACGTGGCCGGCGTTGCCGGTGGCGCTCGCGGACACGATCGTCCCGGACTTCCCGCTGGCGAACAAGAGCTTCAACCAGTCCTACGCCGGCAACGACCTCTGAGCGTCACCTGCGGGCGATCGCCCAAGGGTCGATAAGCCTGAGTCCCATGCCCTGGAAGTCGGCGCCGTTGCGAGTGGCGACCTTGGCCTTGTGTGCCTTCGCGATCGCGGCAATCTGGGCGTCGAAGGCACTCGTCGGCCGGCCGGCGCGCTCGCGGGCAGCCATCAGGGCACCGTAGTGGCGAGCTGCGGCGGCGTCAAAGGGCAGGATGGCTGCGGGGAAGGACTCCCACAACGCGGCCGCGGCGGCCCGCAGCGCATCGGCCCGCGCTCCGTCGGGCAGCCTCGCCAGTCCATACTCAATCTCGGCAACGGTGATCGACGTGGTCGCGAGCTCTGCATCGCCGGACTCGCGCACCCACCTGAGCACACGAGCATCAGTGGCGGGACACATCAACTCGGATACGACGTTGGTGTCCAGGATGATCACGCGCTGAACTCCACCGGCTCTCGTGCCGGGGTCCGCGCCGGCAGCTCGAGCTCGACTCCACCCAGGTCAGCGAACGTCCGGTGCAGGGCGGTGAACAGCCCCTCGCCGGGAGGCAGGACGGCCTCAGCAAGGATCGCCCGGGCCTCGGCCTCCATGGACCGGCCGTGCTCTGCCGCCCGTCGCTGCAGGGCGGCCTTGACCCGTGGATCCAGGTCGCGGATCGTCACCACGCTCATGACACCCATCCCCTCCGTCGGTGCTGTCAATGCTAGCATCGACGGGCGTCCGGCTGGCACCCAATCCGCCGAGCCGAGACGGGTGGTCGACTTCCGTCGACCGCGCCAAGACCTCCGAGTGACACGGCGTGAGCGTTTTAGACAACCCCTCTTGACTTGAAGTGTCTAGGGGGGTAGACTTATCCTTGTGAAGCGGGGGGAACTCATCAAGCGGATTGCGAAGATCGCCAAGAGGAAAGGCACCACGGCCATCTTCACCGAAGGCGGACGACACACGCACGTCCAACTCGGCGATCGCCAGACCACCATCCCGCGCCACAACGAGATCAACGAACGCACCGCCAACGGCATCTTGAAGCACCTGGAAGGAGAGGGCAAGTGAAGGTCACCGCGCAGGCAACCAGATCGGGCAAGTGGTGGGCCGTCGAAGTCCCCGAAATCCCCGGCCTGTTCACTCAGGCCCGCCGCCTCGACCAGGTGGTCGAGGCTGTGGCAGATGCCGCCAGCATGCTGGGCCACCCTCAGGTTGAGGTCGAAATCGTTCCCCAACTTTCGGCTGGGGACCTGGCCGCCATCGAAACAGCCAAGGCCCGGCGGTCCCAACTCCGAGAAGCCGAGGCAGCCGCGGCAGCGGCCAGCCGCGACGCTGTCTCCCGACTCCGAGCGGACGGGCTACCCGTTCGGGACGTGGCGGTCCTCATGGGCATCAGCCCGCAGCGCGTGTCCGTCCTGGCCTGATCTGTCCAGAAGGCGGTCACCCACCACGGCGGGGGGCACGAGTCGGAGTCACAGGAGGAGGGTTTCCGTTGGGATTCCAACGGTTCCGCGTGGAGCGGGTGACGAGAATCGAACTCGCGCTATCAGCTTGGGAAGCTGAAGTTCTGCCACTGAACTACACCCGCGCGCCGCGAATCGCGGCCCCTCCACTATAGCGGGAGCGCCCCGGGACGCGAAAAGCGATGGTGCCCAGCTCGTTAGGATGTGAGACGTGCTGCTCTCCGATCGCGACATCCGCGCCCAGGTCGACGCCGGCCGCGTCGTACTGGAGCCGTGGGACTCCGCGATGGTCCAGCCCTCCAGTGTGGACGTGCGCCTCGACCGGCTCTTCCGCCTGTTCGACAACCACAAGTACCCCGTCATCGACCCTGCACAGGACCAGAGCGACCTCACCCGTCTCGTGGATGTGGGCCCGGACGAGCCGTTCGTCCTCCACCCCGGCGAGTTCGTCCTGGGGGCCACCCACGAGGTGGTCACCCTGCCCGACGACGTCGCCGCCCGCCTCGAGGGCAAGTCCTCCCTCGGCCGCCTCGGGCTGCTCACACACTCGACCGCCGGCTTCATCGACCCCGGCTTCACCGGCCACGTCACCCTCGAGCTCTCCAACACCGCGACGATGCCGATCCTGCTGTACCCCGGCATGAAGATCGGCCAGCTCTGCTTCTTCCAGCTCTCCTCCCCGGCCGAGGCGCCGTACGGCCAGGGGGCGCGCGGCTCCCGCTACCAGGGGCAGCGCGGCCCGACGGCGTCGCGCTCCCACGTCAACTTCTCCCGGATCCGCATCGATGACTGACCTCGACCCCAGGGCAGCGCACCTCCACCACCTCCTCCTCGTGGACGCGGACGTCACGCACGACGACGTCGAGGCGCTGGTCCGTTCGCACTACCCCCAGTCGGGGTGGGTGGCCGCGGACACGATGGCCCTCGAAGTGGACGTGGAACTGACCGGCCCCTGGGCCGTGGGCACCGCCGTCCGCCGCCAGATGGACGCACCCGCGTGGCTGGAGCAGGCGTACTTGGCCGTGTGCCCGCAGGAGCGCTCGGGAGAGCTCCCCGAGGCACTCAAGGGCCTCGACCCGATCATGGATGCCTACCCCTTCGCGACGCCGCAGGGCCGGGAGCTCCGCACGCTGACGTTCCTGCACGCCGCCGCGCGCCGGCTCGGCGGCGCCGTCCACCTGGCCGGGACCGCCGTGCTGCTGCAGCCGGACCCGGAGTCCGCCGTCGACCTCACCGTGTACGCGCCCGCCTACGCGGAGGTCGAGCCGGCCCGCGCCGCGATCGGGCGCGACGACGTCGTGCTGGACGGCCGTACGCGACGCTCGTGGTCCCTGTCCATGCCGGCCGCCGCCGGACGCATCCGGGTCGTCTCCGAGCGACACCCCATGCCGCCGCTCGCACTGGCCGGCCTGCCCTGGGTGGCGCCGGGCGCCCGCGGGTACGAGGTGCGCTGGATCGAGCCCGACACCTACTCCACACGCGGGGGCCGGCTCTCGATCTCCCAACGCCGCGTGCGGTCGGGCGTGACGAGCGAGATCGAGCGCATCGCGGGCGCGATCGCGGAGCTGACGGGCGGCGTCGCCGTGGACGACGACGGGTTCATCGTGGCACTCGCCGGCGGCGGTGACGGCGCTACCATTGGTGGTTGAACCCTGGGACCGGGAGGAACCATGACGAACCCCCTGAACGAAGAGCCGCTGCCCGAGGGCGACGGTGCCGGTATCGAAGGCGCTCGTGGCTACAGCCCAGGTGGCGAGGGCACCATCCCGTTCCCCGGCCCGCTCGACGAGTCGTTCGGACCGCCGACGCAGGAGTTCGGCCAGGGTTGGCAGGCCGGGCCGCCGCCGCAGGGCCAGGGGTGGCAGCAGGGCCCCTACCAGCAGGCCGCACCGCCGCAGCAGGGCTGGCAGCAGGCCCCCGGCCAGGGCTACCAGCAGTACCCCCCCGGGTACGACCCGCTGGCGAAGTCCCGCGTGGCCGCCGGCGTTCTGGGCATCCTGTTCGGTTCCCTCGGCGTGCACAACTTCTACACCGGGTACATGCAGACGGCGTGGATCCAGCTCGGCTGCACGATCGGCTCGGTGGTGCTGACGATCCTCACCCTCGGGCTGTTCTCGCCGATCGCGTCCGTGGTGATCCCGGGTGTCGCGGTCTGGGGGCTGGTGGAGGGCATCATGTTCCTCACCCAGCGGGTGGGCCACTACTCCACGGACGCCACCGGCCGCCCGCTCCGGGACTGACGCCGCCCGGTGGCCACTGCGGGTACTGGTGGCTACTGCGGGTAGGAGTCCTGCGACTTCTCGTCGATGAAGGCGAGCACGACCTTCTCGGTCATCCTGTCCAGGTTCTGCGAGATGTGGCGTAGGTCCTTCGTCTTGTGGTGCGCCGTGGCGGCCTCGGTGACGCGAATGGACGCCTCGAGGTTGTCGAGCTGTTTCGAGAACAGGGCGGCGCGGCGGACCTCGCCGCCGTCGTCGGCCGAGGCGCGCAGGTAGGCGACCTGCTCGCGCAGGATGGCGATCCGGTCACGCAGGGCCTGGGGGGTGTTGCCCGCGTGCCGCAACTCGGAGAGCCGGTGCAGCTGTCCCTGGACCGTGTGGAGCAGCTCCGGGTTCTCCCGGAGCTTGCTCTCGATGAGCGGCCAGTACTTGCGGACCATCTCGATCACCACCGGGGCTGCCGAGGTGAGGATCGTGATCGCCTTGCGGTTCCTTGCCATGTGGGCCTCCTGCCCCATTGTCCCCCACGCCACTGGCGCGCGCGAGGGAACGACGGCGGGGGGCGGGTTGGCCCGAACGAACGACGGCGCGGGGCGGGCTGGCCCCGCGCCGTCAGATCCCGAGGGCGGAGCTCAGCCTCATGACATCGCCGGGATCGCCCTGGATGCGGACGTCGGCCACCGAGGTGCGGCCGGAGCTGAACAGGAGCAACTCGCTCGGCCGGCCGATGACCGTGAGCTTGCGCCGCTTCTTCACGGGGAGGATGAGCCCGTCCGGGGTCTGGAGGTCCACACCGAAGGGGGACTTCCGGAAGAACAACCCCGACATCCGCTTGAGGAGCGTCCAGAGCTGGGCCTCGGTGTCGTCACCCAGGTCCCGTGGCGGGAGCGGGTCCGGTCCGCCCCGGCGGACGTCCTCGTGGTGGATGAAGAACTCGATGGCGTTCGCCCGGCTGTCCACGCCGGGGAGGCGGTACGGCGAGAACCCCGCCGGTCCGGTGCGGATCGCTTCTACAAGGGCGGGGAACGGGTGCCGGGACTTCGCGGCGTCCATGCGGAGGTGCGCCTGGCTGCCGCGGGAGGCGAGGATGTTCGCAATGTACTGGAACTCGTTCTCGCGGACCCACAGGTGGGCGGCGAGGTCGTAGGCGGACCAGTCCCCGCAGAGTGTGGGGGCATCGGGGCCGACCTGCAGGAAGGTGTCGCAGATACCGCGGCGTTCGGCCCGGGCGAGGTTCATCCCCCGAGCCTAGTCGCTCCCGAATGGCGTCGCCGGGTGCCCGGGTGCGCGATGCTGGAGTCATGGAAACGCGACGACTCGGACGAATCGGCCACCAGAGCTCCGTGCTCATCTTCGGGGGCGCCGCCCTGGGCGAGGTGACCCAGGAGGTGGCCGACGCCGCCATCCAGGAGGCCCTCGACGCCGGCATCAACCACATCGACACCGCGGCCGGTTACGGCGGGTCCGAGGACCGCCTCGGCCCGTGGATGGCCGGCATCCGGAACCAGGTCTTCCTCGCCTCCAAGGTGGGGGAGCGTTCGTACGAAGCCGCGTGGGCGAGCATCAACCGCTCGCTGACGCGCCTCCGCACGGACCACCTCGACCTCCTCCAGATCCACGCGGTGAACGACCTCGAGACCCTCGACCGCGTGACCGCCGTTGACGGCTCCCTGCGTGCGGCGATCCGCGCCCGCGACGAGGGCCTCACCACCCACCTCGGCCTGACGGGCCACACCCACGCGGCGCCGTCGGTGCACCGCGAGGGCCTGCGCCGGTTCGACTTCGACTCGGTCCTCACGCCGATGAACTGGAAGCTCTCGCAGGACCACGCCTTCCGCGCGGACTTCGACTCCCTGGTGGCGGACGCCCGCGCGCGGGACACCGCGATCATGACCATCAAGGTGATCGCCCGCCGCAACTGGCACGCGGGCGAGAAGGAGTACAACACCTGGTACCGGCCGTTCGACCGCCAGGAGGAGATCACCGCGGCCATCGCGTGGCTGCTGGACAACCACCCGTACGTCACCGGCGTAGCGACGGCGGGGGAGACCAGGCTGCTGCGGTTCGCGATCCGGGCCGAGAAGGATCGCGCCGGCATGACGCCCGAGCGGATCGACGAGATCCTCGGGCGGGTGGCCGACTACGAGTCGCCGTTCGTGGGGATGCCCGCCTTCTGATCCGGTGCCGCCCGGGTGCCGGACCAGGGTCCGTGGCCAACACCAAGCTCAGGTAAAGTGAGGACCTGACCCCACGACCCTACGTCCGGATGGGGCCCCGATGGTACAGCTTCTCCTCCTCCACGCCCTCGTGGCGCTGGTGGCCCCTGCCCTGGCGGGGAAGCTGGGCCGGCGAGCGTTCCTGCTGCTGGCGGCCATCCCGGGGAGCGCCGCCGTCTGGGCGGCCCTCAATACGCGGGCCGCCCTCTCCGACGCCCCGCCCGAGCAGTTCATCCCGTGGATCGGGTCGCTGGGCATGCACCTCCAGTTCCGGCTGGACGCCCTCGCCTGGCTGATGACCATCATCGTGGGCGGCGTCGGGGCGCTGGTGCTGGTGTACTGCGCCGCCTACTTCTCGAAGACGGCGACCGCGCTCGGCCGGTTCGCGGGGGTGTTCGTGGCGTTCGCCGGGGCGATGCTCGGCCTCGTGACCACGGACAACACCCTGAGCCTCTACATGTTCTGGGAGCTGACCACGGTATTCTCCTACCTGCTGATCGGCCACTACCACGAGCGTCAGGCCTCCAGGCGTGCCGCGAGCCAGGCCATCATCGTGACCACCGTGGGTGGGCTCGCCATGCTTGCCGGGTTCATCGCGCTCGGCGAGATGCCGAACGGGACCTACACCATCTCCCTGCTGGTCGAACGGGCGGCGGCCGGTGAGCTGGGCCGCGGTGGGCCGCCGGTGCTCCTCCCGGCCGCGATCGTGCTGGTGCTGCTCGGCGCCGTCTCCAAGTCCGCGCTGGTCCCGTTCCACTTCTGGCTCCCGGCGGCCATGGCGGCACCCACGCCCGTGAGCGCCTACCTGCACGCCGCGGCCATGGTGAAGGCCGGCGTCTACCTCGTGGCGCGCCTCGCCCCGGGGTTCGCCGGTGAGGCCGCCTGGCGGTGGCTGGTGCTCGGCCTGGGCCTCGGCACCATGCTGCTCGGCGGCTACCGCGCGCTGCGGCAGCACGACCTCAAGCTCGTGCTCGCCTTCGGCACGGTCTCCCAACTGGGCATGATGATCGCGATGGTGGGGTACGGCTCCCGCGCCGTCGCGCTGGCCGGGCTGGCGATGGTGGTGAGCCACGCCCTCTTCAAGGCCTGCCTGTTCCTGGTGGTGGGCATCATCGACTGGTCGGTCGGCACCCGCGACCTGCGGGAACTCTCCGGGCTGGGACGCACCATGCCCGTCATCGCCACCGCTGCCGCGCTCGCCACCGCCTCGATGATGGGCATCGCGCCGATGGCCGGCTACGTGGCGAAGGAAGCGGCCCTCGAGGCGCTGAGCCACGACGGCGACTGGGTGGTCCTCGTCGTCCTCGCCCTCGGGTCGGTGCTCACGGTGGCCTACGGGTTGCGCTTCTGGTTCGGCGCGTTCGGCACCCGCGCCGGCGTGGCGCCGTCGCACCCGCGCTACCACTCGCGGCTCATCGCGTTCCCACCGGTGGCGCTCGCCCTCGCGAGCGTCGCCGTCGGGCTGGTGCCGGGGAGCCTCGAGGCCGTCCTCGCGCCGCACGCCGACGCCCACCCGGGCGAGGCGGGCCACCTCACCCTGTGGGGCGGGATCGGCCTGCCGCTCCTGGTGACGGTGGGCGTGCTGGCCACCGGTGTGGTGTTGTACGCCGCCCGTGGGCCGATCGAGCGGGCGCAGGAACTCGTCGGGCCGCTCCCGAGCGCGGACGGCGGCTACCGCCGCAGCCTGCGCGTGCTCGAGAACGTGGCCG
>Ga0209539_1001201_pt1 | contig 14178 bp, 8 predicted proteins | sample BarGraNGADG00312_2_FD_184499 | JGI IMG/M metagenome (GOLD analysis project Ga0209539, IMG submission 184499) | Arctic peat soil microbial communities from Barrow, Alaska - Barrow Graham LP Ref core NGADG0011-312 (SPAdes) (version 2) | ecosystem: Environmental > Terrestrial > Soil > Wetlands >... | reverse complement strand
TGATGGCACTGGCCCGGCGGGCCGGTCTGGCCCAGCTCGCGGAAACCTGGATGAGCGTGCCGACCGACAAGGGCGCGAACGCCGGGGCCAAGGTTTACTCGCTGGTGGCGGGGATGGCTGCCGGGGCGGACAGCATCGACGACATGGCCGTACTGCGCCACGGTGGGATGGCCCGGGTCCTCGGCGCCGCCCACGCGCCCTCGACGTTGGGCTCGTTCCTGCGGGCGATGACGTTCGGGCACGTGCGCCAGCTCGACGCTGTCGCGTCCCGATTCCTGGTGGCTCTGGCCGCTGACACGGCCCTGCTGGGCGCGGCTGACGCAACCGGCCCGGTGATGGTCGACCTCGACGACACGATCGTGGAGGTCCACGGCTACCGCAAGCAGGGCGCCGCCTTCGGGTACTCCGGGGTCCGCGGCCTGAACGCGATCCTGGCCACCGTCTGCACCGACACCGTCGCCCCGGTCGTGGTCGCCCAACGGTTGCGTAAGGGGAGCTGCGGGTCCTCGCGCGGGGTGACCCGGCTCATCTGCGACGCCCTGGCCACGACCGGTCGCACCCACCTGGCCGGGCGAGACATCCTGGTGCGCGCGGACTCGGCGTTCTACTCCCGCGCCCTGATCGGCGCGGCGATCAAAGCCGGCGCGCAGGTCTCGGTGACGGTGCGGATGGACCCCGTGGTCAAACGCGCCATCGCCGCGATCAACGACGACGACTGGATCACGATCCGCTACCCCCAGGCGATCTACGACCAGACCACCGGGACGTGGATCTCCAAGGCGCAAGTCGCCGAGATCGCCTTCACCGCGTTCTCCTCCAAGAAGCCCGCCGAGCAAGCCCGAGGGCGCTTGGTGGTGCGGCGCATCCCCGACCTGAACGCCCGCGCCGCCCACGGACAGGCGACACTGTTCGAGACCTGGCGGTTCCACGCGTTCTTCACCACCACCGACCTCGACACCGTCACCGCCGACCAGACCCACCGCCGCCACGCCGTCATCGAGAACGTCCACGCCGACCTGAAGAACTCCGCCCTGGCGCACCTACCTTCGGGGGTCTTCACCGCGAACGCGGCCTGGTTGGTCTGCGCGGTCATGGCGTTCAACCTCACCCGCGCCGCGGCCACGATCACCGGGCCGGCCCTGGCGAAGGCCACCACCGCCACGATCCGCCGCAAACTCATCGCAGTCCCCGGCCGGCTCAGTTCCACCGCTCGCCGAGTGCACCTGCACCTACCCGCGCGCTGGCCCTGGTCCGTCGAATGGACCGCACTGTTCAGGCACGCCTGCGGGCCACCGGCGACCGCGACGACCTGACCGCCAGCCCTCACCGGCACGACACCGACCAGCAGTGGAACCCCCGGGCAGCGAGGCCCGCCGCATAATCACGCCCCACCGCAAGCCTCAGGCCACGACCTCGAACTCGGCCCACAGCCCCCGATCATCGGTGGATCCAGGCTTAGCCGCTCGAAACCTGCGCCCCTGGCCACCGCGACCCCGTGGTTGCGGACCGCGGCTACCGGGACGGCCGTCGTCGGGATCGCCGGTCTCGCTCTCGCAGCCGTGGCGTGGACGGGCCCCGTCACCGCGCCGGTGAGCCACCAGGAGTCGACCGGCCGAACAATGACCTTCTCCTATTCCGCCTCGGTCCCGGAGACACCGGCGTACGACGGTACGAAGGTGACCTCTCCGGACCCGGTGTTCCGCAAGCTGGCCGATACCGTCGACGTCCATCTCGCCTACCAGGGGACCTCGGGTGAGATCACCGTCAACGCCGAGCTGTCGACCGCGAGTGGGTGGCACTCCACGCTCCCGCTGGCGGCTCCCGCGAGCTTCACCGGCGACCACGCCGGGTCGACCGTGCGGCTGGATCTGGCAGCTCTCGATGCCCGGGCCCGGGCCGCAGCCACTGTCACCGGCATGCCGGCCGACCAGCTCATCGTCGATGTCGTCCCGGTGGTGCAGTCCGCCGATCTACCGCCGTTCACCCCGACGCTGCACCTGTCGCTGTCCGCCCTCCAGCTGCGACTTGTCGGCGCTGGCACGTCGCTGACCGTGGTGGATTCGGCCACCGTCGAGCGTGTCACCGACACTCGACGGTCGCTCGCTCTCGGGAGGCTCTCGATCCCGGTCGCGACGGCCCGTACCGTCTCCGTCGGGCTGACTCTCGGATCGCTGCTCGCGGCTGCCGTGCTGCTCCTCCTGCTGCTCCGGACCCCACATACCGGTGAAGGCCGCGAGATCAGGAGCCGCTACGGTTCCTTGCTCGTCGCCGTGCAACCCATGGTCACGCCCGCCAGCCGCCCCGTGGTGGACGTCACCGAGTTCACGACCCTGGCGAGGATCGCCGAGCGCTACGGGCTGCTCGTCCTGCACTGGACGCGCAGCGGTGTCGACACCTTCGTGGTTCAGGACGAGGGCACGACCTATCGCTACCGCGCCAACGCGGACGCCCGGCCGCGCGCAGGGAGCCGATCCGGGTCGACGACACCGTCCGACGCCGAGGACATCGACATCCGTCCGACGGCGCTGCAGGAGCCTGACTCGCGTTCGAGACCCGACGATCTCGGCCGTGTTCGGTGAGACTCGGCCGGTGAGATCCGAGATCCCGTCGGGCGTTCGGTGTCACACATCCGGCTGCGCCGCGACAGATCGTCTACCGCGACAGTCGGTGGTCCCGGCGTAGGATCCCCGCGTGATGCGGAGACGGGACTGATGCCAAAGGCGCTGCCCACCGTCTACGACGTCGCTGCGCGCGCCGGGGTCTCGATCGCGACCGTGTCGCGAGTGTTCCGGCGACCGGACGAGGTGACCGAGGCGACCAAGACTGTCGTCCAGGCCGCCGTCCGCGATCTCGGATACGTGCCGAGCGGAAGCGCACGGGGGCTCGCCGCGCGGCGCACGGGGTCCATCGGACTGTGCTTCCCGGACTTCGACGGGATCGATCAGTTCGACCCGCTGACGTTCACGGCGGGACCTGTGTCGGTCGCACTTGACCCGGCCGGCGACTTCGAGCCGACCGGCGACCTGTACATCAGCGAGGTCATGCGCGGCATCGAGATCGAGGCATGGCGGCATGGCATGGCCGTGACGATCGCTGTCGCGCGCGGTCCGCGCCGGTCCGAGATCTTCGACAACCTCGCCGGTCGCGTCGACGGAATGGTGACACTCTCGCGCACCGTGCCGGACGAGCTGCTCGCGCACATCGCGCGCCGGATCCCGGTCGTGATGATCGCAGGTCCGCGCGCAGATGACGCGTATGACCACATCAGCACCGACAGCGCGGGCGGCATGCGCGCGATGACCGAGCACCTGATCACCTCGCACGGCATCACGGACCTGGCCTTCATCGGTGGGCCGGCGGACTCACCCGACGCCAAGAACCGCTTCGACGGGCACCGCGAGGCGCTGCGCTCCGCCGGTCTGCGCGTGGCGCGCGCGCCGAGGATGCGGGGCGACTTCACCCGGTCGCAGGGCCGTGCAATCGGCCGCGAGCTGCTCGCCGAGGGTCGCCTGCCACGTGCGCTGGTGTGCGCGAACGACCAGACGGCACTCGGGGTCCTCGATGCGCTGACCCGGGCGGGGGTGCGGGTTCCCGAGGACGCGGTCGTCACGGGCTTCGACGGCATCGACGCGACGCAGCTCTCCAGCCCGCGCGTGACGACGGTCCGTCAGCCCATGCTCGAACTGGGCCGTGCGGCGGTGGACACTCTGCTGCGTCGCCTGAGCGATCCGCAGCTGGCTCCCGACTCCCGGACGTTGCCGGTGGAGATCCTGCTGCGCGAGAGCTGCGGTTGCCTTCCTGTCGCCTCGCACGACGACTTCAGCTAGTTCCCGAGGTCCCCCACCACCTGGGTCTGCCAGGTCCATGCGGACGCGCCCCGGGTTGCGCATGCGGATGTATGCGCATACATTGCGAGAACGCGCAGAGCACTGCAGCTCGGGCGCCGGAGCAGCGCCTCGCGTCGCTCTCGTGACGATGACGACACGAAGGAGAAGGACGCCATGACGAATGGCTCCCGGCGGGTGCCACGGCGCCTCGCCACCGCGCTCGGGGTAGGGCTTGCGGCTGCCCTGGTGGTCAGCGGATGCTCGGCCACCGTCCAGACGACGGGCACCGCCTCGAGCGGGACCGGATCGCTGCTGTTCGCCGCCGACAACGGCTCGCCCACGTTCGCGCGCAACTTCAACCCGTATTCAGGGAGCAAGCGCAACACCGCGACGATCATCTACGAACCCCTGTTCGTGGTGAACACGCTCGACGGCAAGGCGGCGCCGTTCCTCGGCACCGCGTACACCCAGCCCGACGCGAAGACGATCGTCATCGACATCCGCCAGGGCGTGAAGTGGTCCGACGGTCAGGCCTTCAGCGCCGACGACGTCGTGTTCACCTACGAGCTGCTCAAGAAGTTCCCCGCCCTCGACACGACGGGTGTCTGGCAGCACCTCGCGAGCATCGAGGCCAGCGGCTCGAAGGTCACGATGCACCTCACGGCCGAGGACGTACCGGCCGCGAACATCGTGCTCGCCGTCCCGATCGTCTCGCAGCACCTGTGGAAGGACATCGCCGACCCGGTGACCGCGACCGACGAGAAGCCCGTCGGGACGGGCCCCTACACGCTCGGCGACTTCGGCCCGAACCAGTACAAGCTCGAGAAGAACCCGACCTACTGGCAGGCCGACAAGGTCGCCGCGACCGAGCTCGTCCTGCCGGCGGCCAACACACAGCTCGACATCGTGAACAACGGCTACGACTGGGCGTACGCGTTCATGTCGGACGTCGAGAACACCTGGGTCAAGGCCGGCAAGGGCAACACGTACTGGTTCCCGCCGGGCGGCACGATCAGCCTCCTGCCCAACCTCACCAAGGCGCCGTACAACGACGTGAACTTCCGCAAGGGCCTGTCCGCAGCGCTCGACCGGAAGGCGATCGCCGACGTCGCCGAGGAGGGCTACGTGCAGGCCGCCGGCCAGTCTGGCCTGCTCCTGCCCAACCAGCAGGACTGGCTCAGTTCCGCTCTGCCGGACAGCGGCGCGGTCAAGCAGGACGCCGCGGCCGCGCTCGCCTTCTTCTCGAAGGCCGGGTACACGAAGACGGGCGACAAGCTCGTCGACGCGAGCGGCAAGCAGCTCACGATCGCGATCACGACGGCGAACGGCTGGACGGACTGGCTGCGCGGAGTCCAGGAGGTCCAGAAGGAGCTCCTGGCCATCGGTATCGCGGTGACGATCAACCAGCCGCAGCCCGCGGCCTACCAGCAGGCGATCCAGAACGGCGACTTCGACGTCGCCCTGGGCTCGTTCGGTGGCACCGGCTCGGTCTACCAGGACTTCAACAACCTGCTGAGCAGCGAGTTCCTGAAGCCCGTGGGCACCAGCACGGTCGCGAACTACCAGCGGTTCTCCGACCCGAAGGTCGACGCCCTGCTCGCTCAGCTCAAGGCGACCATCGACACCACCAAGCAGAAGGACATCGTCAATCAGCTCCAGCAGGCGATGTACGACCAGGTTCCAGTGATCGGCATGTTCTACGGCGGACTGTGGGGTCTGTTCTCGGACAAGAGCTTCACGAACTGGCCGAGCAAGGACAACCCCTACGCCACACCCCAGACCTGGGGCTCCAACCCGCTGCTCGTCCTGACGAACATCAAGCGCGTCGGCAGCTGATCCACCCACGCGACCCGGTCGCGGGCGGGGCGACGCCTCAGTCGTCCTGCTCGCGACCCCGGTCGCACGCCGGCCCGCCCGGCGCCCCTGTCCCCCGCACCCCGAACCTCCCGACGAAGGCGAGCACACCGTGCGGTACATCCTGCGCAAGCTCGGCTTGCTGATCCTCACGGCATGGGCCGCGATCACGCTGAACTTCCTGCTCCCCCGGCTCATGCCGGGCTCTCCGGCCGATGCGGCCCTCGCGAAGCTCGCCCAAGCCGGACCCGTGAGCCCCGCGACCCGGGCCGCGATCGAGGCCCAGCTCGGCGTGCCGACGGGCGGCATCGGATCCCAGTACGTGCAGTACCTGGGCAACGTGGTCCACCTCGACTTCGGGGTCTCCTACACGTTCTTCCCGCAGAGCGTCTCGTCGCTCGTGACCTCGGCGCTGCCCTGGACGCTCGTCATGGTCGGGCTCGTCACGATCCTCGCGTTCGTCATCGGGACGCTTGTCGGGGTGCTGGCGGCCTGGAAGCGCGGCACGTGGCTCGACACGCTGCCCACGCTCAGCGGAACCTTCACCTCGGCCTTCCCGTACTTCTGGACCGCGCTGCTCCTCGTCTTCTTCCTCGGGTACGTGCTGCGGTGGTTCCCGACGTCGGGCGCGTACGGTGCGTCGGCGTCACCGAACCTCAGTGGGGCGTTCCTCCTCGACGCGCTGTACCACGCGATCCTGCCCGCGTTGACGATCCTCATCACGTCGCTCGGTGGCTGGATCCTCGGCATGCGCAACACGATGATCAACACGCTCGGCGAGGACTACGTGACGTTCGCCGAGGCCAACGGCCTGCGCAACCGCACCGTCGCCCTGCGGTACGCCGCGCGCAACGCGATCCTGCCGAGCCTCACCGGCTTCGGCCTCGCGCTCGGCGGCGTCGTTGGCGGGTCGCTGCTCGTCGAACGGGTCTTCAACTACCCCGGCGTCGGCTACCTCCTCTACAACGCCGTGACCAACCAGGACTACCCCCTCATGCAGGCCCTGTTCCTGATGATCACCATCAGCGTCCTGGTGGCGAACTTCATCGTCGACATCCTGTACGGCTTCTTGGATCCGAGGACACGCCGATGACCACGCAAGCGATGCTCCCCGAGCCGACCGGTTCGACACCCAGCACCGATCCCGCGACCGTCGTCCCGCACCTGCGAGGACCGGCATCCCCATGGCGCGTCCTCACCCGGGCCGTCGCGACCATCTGGAGCAACAAGAAGGCGCGACTCGGGCTCGTCGTCCTGGGCGTCTTCGTCCTGATGGCCGTCTTCGCGCCGCTCATCGCACCGTACGGCGCGTCCGTGAACGGCTTCGGGCGCAACCAGCCGGGCAGCTCGGCGCACTGGTTCGGGACGACGGCCGCCGGCGAGGACGTGCTGTCCCAGGTGGTCTTCGGCGCGCGGGTCTCCGTGCTCGTCGGGTTCATCGCCGGGGCGCTGTCGACGCTTGTCGCCGTGCTCGTCGGGCTCTCGTGGGGCTACGTGCGCGGACCGGTCGCCGACGTCATCAACTTCATCGTCAACCTCTTCCTGGTCATCCCAGGGCTGCCGCTCATGATCGTCGTCGCGGCGTACCTGCGGAACGGCGGCCTGCCGATCATCATCCTCGTCGTCGTGCTCACCGGCTGGGCCTGGGGCGCGCGCGTCCTACGCTCGCAGACGCAGTCGCTGCGCGGACGGGACTTCGTGACCGCCGCGCAGTTCGCCGGCGAGGGCTCCTGGCGAATCGTCTTCCGCGAGATCCTGCCGAACATGACCTCGCTCATCGCGGGGAGCTTCTTCGGTGCGGCGACCGCCGCGATCCTCGCCGAAGCTGGCCTGTCGTTCCTCGGCGTCGGGGACACGACGACCGTGAGCTGGGGCTCGATGCTCTTCTGGGCACAGAACTCCAACGCGATCCTGACAGGTCAGTGGGTCCTGCTGTTCGCGCCCGGGCTGTGCATCGCACTGCTCGCGACGTCGCTCACCCTCATCAACTTCGGGGTCGACGGACTGTCGAACCCCCGGCTGCGGGAAGGAGCGGGTCGATGAGCCTGCTGGAGGTCACCGACCTGTCGGTCGTGTACGAACCGCACGGTGCGGAGCCGACGTACGCCGTCAGGAACACCTCGTTCGCGCTCGAGCGCGGCGAGTTCGTCGGCCTCGTCGGCGAGTCAGGATCCGGCAAGTCGACCCTCGGCTTCGCGATCACTCGGCTGTCCAAGGCCCCCGCCCGGATCTCGGGCGGGTGCATCCTTTTCGACGGTCGGGACATCGCCGGCATCGAGGCCGAGGAGCTCCGACGCCAGCGCCAAGGAGGGTTCGCGATGGTGCTGCAGTCGGGCATGAACGCGCTCAACCCGGTGCGGAGCATCCGCAACCATTTCGGCGACATCTTCGCGGCACACGGCCACGTGCCACGAGACAAGAGGCGCGCCCGGGCCCGCGAGCTGGTCGAGAAGGTCGAGCTACCTGCGTCGGTGCTCGACCGCTACCCCGGGGAGCTGTCCGGCGGGATGCGTCAGCGCGTCTCGATCGCGCTCGCGCTGTCGCTCGAACCGCAGCTCATGGTGTTCGACGAGCCGACGACGGCGCTCGACGTGCTCGTCCAGCACGCCGTGATGAACACGATCCGCGACCTTCAGCGCGCTGAGAACTTCACGGCTCTGCTTGTGAGCCACGACCTGGGCGTCGTGCTCGAGTCGACGTCGCGCGTGATGGTCATGCACGACGGCGAGATCGTCGAGGACGCCCCGGCCGCACAGATCCTGCACGCGCCGCAGCACGAGTACACGCGAATGCTGCTCAGCCACTACGCCGACCCGCGTGCCGAGGTCGTCGAGCTGCCCGGTCTCGCGGTTCGCGGTGCGACGATCGAGACCTCGGGCGGGTCCGTCGCGGTGCCCTCCGGCGGTCGAGCCGGCCGACTCGCTCACTCGGCGATCGTCGTCGACGACGTGACCAAGCTGTACCCGCCGCCGCGGCGCGGAGAGGACCCCGTGACCGCGGTCGACCACGTGTCGTTCACGCTCGAGCCCGGGCAGGCCATGGCTCTCGTGGGTGCGAGCGGCTCGGGCAAGAGCACGATCGCCAAACTCGTCACTGGCGTCGAGCGGCCCACGTCGGGCAGCGTGCGGTTCGGCGACGACCGCGTCGAGACCCTGAAGCGCAGGGGGCTTCGGGACCTGCGCCGCGAGATGCAGATGGTCTTCCAGGACCCGTACTCCGCACTCAACCCGCTGCACACCGTCGAGTACACGCTCACGCGACCCGTGGTCAACTACTCCGCCCTGCGCGGGGTCGACGCGCGGCGCCGGGTGCTCGAGCTGCTCGAGACGGTCGGCCTGACACCCGTCGAGCAGTTCGCCGCGAAGCTCCCGCACCAGCTCTCGGGCGGCCAGCGGCAGCGTGTCGTCATCGCCCGCGCGCTCGCGTGCGACCCGCAGGTCCTCATCGCCGACGAGCCGGTCTCGATGCTCGACGTGTCGTTGCGGGCCGGTGTGCTCGCGCTGCTCGACGATCTCCGTGTGCAGTTCGGGGTCTCGATGTTGTACATCACGCACGACCTACTCTCCGCGCGCCTCGTGACCGACCACATCATGGTGCTCAACCGCGGTCGGGTCGTGGAGTCGGGTGTCACGGCACAGGTCCTGCGCTTCCCGAAGGACGCGTACACGGTCGAGCTGCTCGACGCGATCCCCCAGCCGGCCCGGGCCGGAGGTGCCGCGTGATGCTGCACTTCCCCGGGGGATTCCGCTGGGGGTCCACGACGGCCGCCCACCAGATCGAGGGCAACAACGTCAACACTGACTGGTGGGCGCGCGAGCACGCGTCGGGCACCACGATCGAGGAGCCCAGCGGCGACGCGTGCGACAGCTACCACCGGTATCGCGAGGACATGCAGGTCCTTGCCGACGCCGGCCTCGGCATGTACCGGTTCTCGCTCGAGTGGGCGCGGATCGAGCCCGAGAAGGGCTTCGTGTCGCGCGCCGAGCTCGACCACTACCGGCGCATGGTGGACACGGCGCGCGAGCTCGGGATCGAGCCGATGGTCACCCTCCACCACTTCACGATCCCGCGCTGGTTCGAGTCCGACGGCGGGTGGCTCGCGCCCGACGCGGTGGACCGCTTCGCACGATTCACGGAGGCCGCCCTTCCCGTCCTCGACGGCGTCGAATGGGTGTGCACGATCAACGAGCCGAACATGGTCGCGATGTTCGCTGGCACCGACCCAGCTGCTGTCGACTCCGGCGCCGGCGCGCACACGACCATGCAGGCCTTCGGCCAGCCCGCACCGAACCCGCGCGTCGCCGATACGCTGCTCGCCGCGCACCGGGCCGCACGGGACGTGCTCGGTGCCGCAGGGCCGTTCCGCTCGGGCTGGACCGTCGCGACGCAGGACTTCCAGCCCGAGCCGGGCTGCGAGGAGATCGCCCGCGCCTACGCCTACCCGCGCGACGCGTGGTACCTCGAGGCTGCGCGCGGCGACGACTGGGTCGGGGTCCAGGCGTACACGCGCACCAAGGTCGGCGCCGACGGCCCACTGCCCGTCCCCGACGACGCGGAGACGACCCTCACGGGGTGGGAGGTCTACCCGGGGGCGCTCGAGGACGGAGTCCGCCTCGCGCACGCGATGGCGCCCGGCGTCCCCGTCTTCGTCACCGAGAACGGCATCGCGACGGCCGACGACGCCCGCCGGATCGAGTACGTGCGTGGCGCGCTCACCGGCCTGCACGCGGCGATCGCCGACGGTATCCGGGTCGAGGGCTACCTCTACTGGAGCCTGCTCGACAACTACGAGTGGGGCTCGTACGCGCCGACCTTCGGGCTCGTCGCGGTCGACCGAGAGACGTTCGTGCGCGCCGTCAGGCCCAGCGCCAGTTGGCTCGGCGAGGTCGCACGCGCCAACGCGGTCGAGAGCTCCCCGTGAGCACTGCCTCGGACCAGCTCGCGGGTGTGCTGCACGGTGCGAGCACGCACATCGAGCTCTCCGAGGCGGGTGACGTCCGGGCGATCCGCCACGGTGGCACCATGCTCGTGAGCCAGTACCTCCCGACACCGCACGACGCGATGGTGGGCGGCGTGTTCCTGCGCCGCCACACGACGGCGGGCACGCTCCAGGCGGAAACGATCGAGACGGGCTCTGTCGAGTCCGTCGCGCTCGTGGGCGGACGTGCGCACAGCACGTTCACGGTCGACGAGCGGTGCGCTCGCTGGTCAGGTGAGGCTCTCGGTGCCCGGTACACCGTGACGCTCACGCTCGACCCGGACGGTGTGCTCTGGGTGTGGCGTGTCGACCTCTCGGCTGCCGGCAGCGATGCCGGCACGGCGGTGTACGACGTCGTCCTCGCCCAGGACCTCGCGCTCGCCCCCGAGGCGATGTCCGCGAACAACGAGCAGTACGTCAGCCAGTACGTCGTGCACCACGTGATCGACGACGAGCGTACGGGAGCGGTCATCGCGAGCCGCCAGACGATGGCGACCGCTCCCGTCCTCCCCCTCGCACTGACCGCGTTGGTCGAGGGGACGCGTGCGTACCTGACCGACGGGTTCTCGTTCTACGGGCTCGGCGCGAAGCTCGACGGGCGCGCCGCCGCGCTCGACGACGCGTCGTGGCGCTCGCTCGTCTACCAGTACGAGTTCGCGATGCCGACCCTGCTCGGGCCGTCGTTCGACCTGGCGGTTCCGCGCACGGTGCACGGCGTGACCGCGTTCGTGCCCGACTACCGCGGCGAGCTCGCCGACGCGCGTGACGCCGTGCCGCACCTGCTCGACCGGGCCGTGGCACTCGCCGCGACGACGGCACCGGCGGGGGGTGGACGACATGCGGCCAGCGTCGCCGAGCGAAACACGCCGGGCACCGAAAGCGCCCCACCAGTCCGCTCCCTGCTCGTCTCGGCCCCGCTGCTCGCGGGCCGCGACCTGACGGACGACGAGCTCGTCGGGCTCACCGCGACGGGCAGCGCCACATCGGGCACTGCGGCAACCGGCACTGCGGCAACGGGCACTGCGAGCGTGCTGCGCCCCGAGACCGCGCCCGACAGAACGCTGCTGTCCTACTTCACGCCCGACGCGACCCACGTCGTCAGCCGGGCCAAGGAGCTCCTGGTCGAGCGCCCCCACGGCCACGTGCTCAAGGCCGGCTCCGACGTCACGCCGAACGTCAACGTGCTCTCCTCGACCGCATACGCGTACGGGGTCTTCGCGTCGCACGTCGTCGTCGGCAACACGTCAGCGAACCGGTTCGTGTCTGTCCAGCGGAACCACCTGAACCTGCTGCGGTCGAGCGGCGTACGCGTGCTCGCGCGCGTCGACGGTGCGTGGCGGCTGCTCGGGGTGCCATCGGCGCTCGTCATCGACCTCGGCGGCCTGCGGTGGGTCTACGCGACGGACGCGGGTCTCATCGATGTGCACACGACCGTGCGGTCCGACGCGCGGGCCCTCGAGGTGCGCGTCGACACCGAGCACCCGCTCGACCTCCTCATGACCGCAGACATCGAGCTCGGCGAGGGCGCATGGACCGCCACGAGCGCACTCGACGGCCGAGCGCGCGCATTCACGGCAGACGCCGGGACCGACGTGGGCGAGCACTGCCCCGACCTCACCTACGTGCTCGCGAGCGCGACCGGACGCCTCGGGGACGACTCCGTCCTGTTCACCGACGGTCGGGCGCGCGGCACGTCTCTCGTCACGGTCGCATTCGACGCAGCGACCACCGCGTCGGTCGTCCTGACGGGTGACCTCGAAGGTCCGCAGGCAGCGCTCGACGGCGCGCGCGAGGGCATCGACCACCCGCTCGACGTCGAGGCGGAGCTCGCGGCACACCGCGCGTACGTCGCCGACTTCACGCGCCACCTGCACGTCGACGGCGACGGTCGGCTCGCCGAGCTCAACCTCCTGCTCCCGTGGTTCACGCAGAACGCGCTGGTGCACTTCCTCGTCCCGCACGGACTCGAGCAGTACTCCGGCGCGGCGTGGGGCACGCGTGACGTGTGCCAGGGTCCGCTCGAGGTCAACCTTGCCTTCGGGCACCTCGACACCGTGCGGGACATCGTCCTGCGCGTCTTCGCGCACCAGCTTGACGACGGCACACTCCCCCAGTGGTTCATGTTCGACACCTACAGCGAGCGCTACCAGGACGACGCGCACGGCGACGTCGTCGTCTGGCCGCTCATGGCTCTCGGCGAGTACCTGACCGCGTCGGGCGACACGGCCGTCCTGGACGTCGAGGTGCCGTTCTGGGACCACGCCCACCGGCGCCCCGGGACTCGCCCGGTCCCCGTTGCCGAGCATGTGCGCCGGTCGCTCGACCACATCCGCACCCACCGCGCGCCCGGCACCCAGCTGCTCTCGTACGGCGAGGGCGACTGGGACGACACGCTGCAGCCCGCGAAGGCGTCGATGAGCGTGGAGATGGCCTCCGCGTGGACTGTGGCGCTCCTGTACCAGGCGACCCGCACACTCGCCGGCCAGCTGCGCGGGACCGCGCACGACGACCTCTCCTCCGAGCTCGGCGCCGAGGCAGACACGATCGCTGCGGAGTTCACCGATCGTCTCGTGATCGACGACGTGCTCGCGGGCTACGTCGTGTTCGCACCCGGGGGGCCGTGGCCGGTGATTCATCCGAGCGACAACCGGACCGGGCTCTCCTACCGGCTCATCCCGATGACCAGGTCGATCATCGCGGGGCTCTTCACCTCCGCGCAGGCGCTGCGCCACGAGACGCTGGTCGAGGAGCACCTGCACTTCCCCGACGGCGTGCGTCTCACGGACCGTCCCGCACCGTTCCACGACGGCATCACCCGGTTCTTCCGCCGCGGAGAGCAGGCCGCGAACTTCGGCCGCGAGGTCGGGCTCATGTACACGCACGCGCACGTCCGCTACACCCAGGCCCTCGCGGCCCTCGGGCGCTCGCGACTCGTCGACGAGCTGCTGCGGATCAGCCCCGTCGGGCAGCTCGACCGGCTCGCGACGAGCGAGCCGCGCCAGCGCAACTGCTACTACTCGTCGTCGGACGCGGCCTTCACCGACCGCTACGACGCCGCCGCGCACTTCGACCGGCTGCGGGACGGGACCGTCGGGGTCAAGGGCGGCTGGCGCGTGTACTCGAGCGGTCCGGGCATCTACCTCCGGCAGGTGGTCCAGGGTGCGCTCGGCATCATGGAGCGCACCGGAGCCGTCGTCTTCGACCCGGTGCTGGCGCTTGAGGACGACGGCACGAGCATCAGCATCGACCTCGCGGGCTCCCGCCGCACCGTGCGCTACCACATCGAGCCTGGCGACGCCTCGGTGCGGGTCGAGGTCGACGGTCGTCCGGCACCGGGGGTCGAGGTCGCGGCGCCGTACCGGCACGGAGGACTGCGAGTTGCCGGGGTCGACCTCATGGGACCGGGCGGAACCGGCACGGGCGTCATCGACGTGTACGTCGGAGAGGACCGCAGCACGCTCACGGCCTGACTGACGACGGCCGCCCACCTGACAGGCGCCGTCGGGGAGAATGGGACCG
>Ga0209539_1001195_pt1 | contig 14193 bp, 11 predicted proteins | sample BarGraNGADG00312_2_FD_184499 | JGI IMG/M metagenome (GOLD analysis project Ga0209539, IMG submission 184499) | Arctic peat soil microbial communities from Barrow, Alaska - Barrow Graham LP Ref core NGADG0011-312 (SPAdes) (version 2) | ecosystem: Environmental > Terrestrial > Soil > Wetlands >... | reverse complement strand
ATTGCAGGCAGCAATAAAAGCCGGAGTACCAGTTACTAACTACGGAATGGCAATTGCCTATGTACAAGGCATTTACAAAAGAGCTATTGCACCATTTTTAAAAGGTGAAAAAAGTAGTAATTCTTACCTCTAAGTTTTTGCCCTCTGCCCCCTAAAGGGGGTTCTATTCTGTGGTACCCTATTTTTTGGGTCTAAATATCTAATATTTTGAGTATTAGCCCCCCTTTAGGGGGGTTGGGGGGCCTAATCTAAGGGAAATGGAAAGGTGAGGACTCCCATACTAAAACCTAAAATATATAAATGGCATTACTTCTGTGGTCCTCATCTGAAATAACATGACCGCTACCAACATAATGACCGCCAGTTGTGCAATCAGCGGGATCCTTATAAACAGCCCTCTGTATGATTCTTTTATTCTTTCGGGTAAAAGATGAATTGTATAACCTACCAGAATAAGTATAAATACATTGCCATATGCGGGGAGAACTGTCATAAATGATCCGGGCGAAAAATTCTGAAAAATTTGCCTTAGCATCATGCTCACACTCTCCATATCAGGAGCCCGGAAAAAAATCCAGCAAAAGCTTACAAACTGGAATGTTATAAAAACAGCAAAAAATCTGCCTACTCTTCCACCACTATAACGGTCGCCAAAAAACGAATTCCATATCTTGTTAATTACAAGTCCTATACCATGTAATGCTCCCCATATTACAAATCTGAAGCTGGCGCCATGCCAAAGTCCTCCCAGTAACATGGTTAATATCAGATTAATGCCCGTTCTAAATTTACCTTTTCTGTTACCACCCAGAGGGATATAAAGATAATCTTTCAACCAGCGGGATAGAGAAATATGCCATCTTTTCCAGAAATCATCTATGCTTCTGGCCTTGTACGGGGAGTTAAAATTGATTGGCAATCTGAAACCAAGAATAAGTGCCAGTCCTATAGCAATATCGGTATAACCTGAAAAATCGCAATAGATCTGCAAACCGTATCCATATACTGCCATAAGGTTTTCGAAGCCCGAGTAGATTGATGGTGCATCAAAGACCCTATCGATAAAGTTGGTAGCAATAAAATCGGAAATAATTATCTTTTTAATCAGTCCTTTTGAAATCAAGAACAAAGCATGACTAAATTCTCTTTTTGAAAGGTGAAACTCCTTATATAACTGAGGAATAAATTCGGAAGCTCTTACAATCGGACCGGCAACAAGTTGTGGAAAAAACGAGACATAAAACCCAAAATCAATAATATTTCGTACCGGGTCTAACTTTTTTCTATAAACATCAATTGTATAACTAAGAGATTGAAAAGTAAAGAATGAAATCCCTACCGGAAGAATAATATTACTCGTATTAAAAGAAGTACCAAGATTTGAATTTGAAAGTGCTGCAAGCATATCGAATACCTTATAATCCGTTCCAAATAAGTCGTTTATAGTGCTTACAAAGAATCCGGTATACTTAAAATATGCAAGTATTCCGATATTAGATAATATACTTAATATTATAAAAAGCCGTCGAAGAAATTTTGTTCTTGAATGATGGATCAGTAACCCGCAGGTAAAATCAATAAGAGTAACTAAGATTAATAGAGATAAAAACAGTCCCCCCGATTTATAATAAAAGAAAAGGCTTATCAGAAAAAGGTAAGCATTCCTGACAAATAATTTCTTATACACGAGGCTATAGCCTGCAAGTACGAACAGGAAGAAAAGCCAGAAGGCCGGGGTTGAGAATATTAAAGGTTCGTCGGGATTGTATCTGAATAAGTATGATAATACTGTGCTGATCAGACTTTTTTCTTCAGGGTTTTCGGATGTTTGCACAAAAGGCACAGATTTCAGCTGATTAATTTCATTTGCCAGCTTATCAATTTTTTTAAACCGGCTTGTATCAATCTCTGGGGAAGAGAAAAGCGAATTTGCGATTAACTTTGAAAGCGTATCTGCTCCCGGATATGTAAGATGAACATAATCTTTTTGAGCAAGCGCGGGCTTTTTCCCTGCCCATTTAATAATTGAGGACTCCCCTCCCATTGCATGGTAAGAATTCCAGAATGCTACCCCGGCTTCAATTGAAGCAAGTTTTTGAGCTTCAATAATCAGGGGAATGTTGGGGTATGAAATTATACTATCCCCGGCATTGAATGCCATATCCGTAAGACTGATTACCAATATTGGAGTATTAGGTGAAATCCTCTTAAGCAGAGAAAGTTGTTTTACCAGACCTTTCCTGTAGTATGAATAATCTCCCCTTACATTCTTTACAATGTTAAGTCCATATTGAAGTACAAACAGATCGGGAGAGAGCTTACTAAATGCATCCTTCAGATTATCACTATCTACCATAGTAAATTCAAGCCCGGCACTTCCCCGTTGAGGAATATTATCGACGATTACTCCGTTTAAACTTTCAATACTGATCCCGTAAATGTCGGGGCTCACTTTACCTTCAAATTCGATTACAACCTCCTTAGAGCCTGTTACCCGGCAGTTTAACTCGTTAAAGCCCGTGCCCTTTTTTAAAGTGTCGGCAAACACCTGATTTCCATCTGCCTTAACTACTACATTTACAGTACCTTCCATATTTCCGTAAAATACTCTTAAAACATCATAAAAAGAGGAAGCACTATCGGCCATATTTGAAGGTCTTATCTTAACGAATGCCTTTTCAGGAACAATTGTAGTTATACCATTCGGCAGATATCGGCATAAAGTCATGAATGGACCGAGACTAGGGTGTGGAATCTCTCCGTTTTTATACGAAAGATAATTATACCTTTCCCAGTTCGACGATGATCTGATCCAAACAGTTTTAGTATACATAACGGGCATCAGGGGCAAAAATAATCCGGGACCTGTGCCGCCATGGACTATTCTCAGTTTCTGACGGAGATATGAAGTGATACGGTCTCCTTCAATCTGTGAATCGCCATAATACATAATTCTCATCTGACCTTTTGAGAATCTCAGGGAGTCAAGAAAACTCTGTAAAGGAAAAACAGCCGGGCTTACTACTTTAGTATAGATAGTATCAACAGGAGATACAGAATCAACTACTACTGATTTTGTTGTATCAGCAACAGGCTTCATACTTAACTTTTTTAACGGCTTATCTTGTGTATATAACCGTGTTATGAGTTCAGCAGGAACAAATTCATAAATTGACGGAAAAAATCGATTTAATGGAATAATATAATGAAGACCGGTAAAACAGGCCAGAAAGATCAATAGCAATAATAGTGACCTTATTGGGCGCATATTCTAGAGAAGGATCAAATCTTCTTCTTGATCTTTAGCTTTTGACCAACCTGTAACTTATCTGCATTAGGCAAATTATTCAATGCCAGTACCTGACTGGTAGTAACGTTTTCATACAGTTTTACAATATCCCATATTGTATCTCCATTGCGGACAGTATAGGTAATAAACTCCCCCTCTGGTTCTTCAGGCGTTCTGGCTAAGATACGCACTGAATTTGAAGGAATTGTCTTCCCGACCATACTTTGCTTTTCAGTAAATGTCATTGAATTTATACCTGAATAGAATTCAAATTTAGCCGGATCGACATAGATGACAATTTTCTGACCAATCCTGATACTGTTACGGTTAATATTATTCCAATTCCTGAGATCTGATAATGAAGTCCTGTACCACTCAGAGATAAATCCAAGGTTATCACCCTCCTGAACTGTATAAATAATTTTTGATTTACCTTTAATATCTGCTGTTATGTATGTAGACCTTGAAGGATCAGCAATTCTCGTTGCCTTATTTAAATAAACATCTGATTTATAACTTCTTATTGTATCATTCAAATCAATGAAATCACCAAGATGGTTCATTGGTAAGATAAGCGCCATCGGTTTTGAAGACCCGGGAATAAGACCCGTACGGTATTGAGGATTCAACCCGCGAAGTTCTCCCAGGGGAATGCCCATCACTTCTGATATCTGAGCCAGATGAATATCTTTATTTACCATTATGGTATCTGTTGCAACAGGAATGTTCAATTGTGCAGGTCTGAGATTTTCCTCCTCAAAATAATTTACAGCGTAAGTTGCAGCAAGATACTGAGGAAGATAACCTCTTGTTTCCCTTGGAAGCCTGTAATAGATCTCCCAATAATCCTTTTTGTTTCCTGATCTTCTTATTGCTTTATTTACATTCCCGGGACCACAGTTATAGGCCGCAATAACGAGATTCCAATCATTATAGATACCGTACAGATCCTTAAGAAATCTTGCAGCAGCATGGGTTGATTTTATAGGATCTCTGCGCTCATCGACAACAGAATTAATTGTCAATCCATACATCCTTCCTGTACTGTACATAAACTGCCACAAACCAGTGGCACCCATTCTGGAGACTGCATTAGGATTAAGAGCAGATTCTATTACAGCCATATATTTAAGTTCTGCAGGCAGTCCGTATGAATCAAAAATATCTTCGATCATTGGGAAATAATAATCCTTTAAACCAAGAACTATACAGAATTTCTCTCTTTGTCTTACAGTATAAACCTGAATATGGTTCCTGACTATATTGTTAAATGGTAAGCTGATGATTGAATTAATTTTTCTCAATCTGCTCTCATATACAGTATCAGGAAGTTGAAATGCAAGAGTGTCGCCGTGAAACTCTTCCGGTTTAGCAATAAGAGCCAGTTTAACATACCAGGTATTCATCAGGCTATCCAGATCGCGCGTAATTCGCTCCGTATTGGTATCTGATGAAATAATAATTGTATCGTTAACGGGTGAAGCATTGAGATTCATCACTGAGAAAATGAAAGCTATTATTAAAGTGTAATATCTCATATTTCGCATAGTTAAATAGTTTAGTTAAAACGTTATTTTCAAATTTAGCCCGGTTCCCACAAAACCTCCTGGAGAAGTCAATAGTACCGGGAAAGCTGCAACATTCAGATCTTTACTTACATCAAAGTTATAAAGGCTGGCATCAACATTGGCATCGAGTATAGAAAACAGATACCATCCCGCGATGCCAATATACGAAAGATCGCGGTATCTTTTATAATAATCTACCATACGAAGCATTCCATCCCTGTAATATTGTGCACTGGCAGGAGAATATGTAGTTGGATGAACAACAGGGTCATAAGTTGCAGGATCGACAGTTGACGGGATTACTTTTAAGTAACTGTTTGTTTCAGGAATTGCATCGGTAAAGTCCTGATAAGCTTTCATGTATGTATTATAATTTGAAGAATTAAATCCTACACTATATATCAATCCACCAAAACCAAGATAAACCAGAGGAATTTTCCAGTATTTCCTGTTATAAATCTGACCCAAACCCGGGAAAGCAACTGCCAACATTGTAGCCCGGAGTGGTTCAGGCTGGAATTTACTTTTTACAGGTTTGGTTACAGATATTGTGTCCTGAGCAATACTGTATTGAGAAATACAAAACAGTAGCAGGATTATTACAATCAGTATATTTCGAAATGTCTTCAATATCAAACGAACCTGTCTTTATCTTCAAATGCCAGTATTACGGCGCGATAAAGATAATTATTTTCAGGAGTTAAGACGGTCAAATACACCTAAAATGTGTTCCATCTGATCCGGGGTTTCAAATTGAATTACAATTTTACCTTTCCCCTTTTCGTTTATTTTGAAGTTAACTTTAGCTGAAAACATCTTATTGAGGTGATCTGAAAGCTGAGTGAAATCGGTATTAAGTTTTTTCTTCTTTTCAGCCTTTCCAGGGTCTTTTACTTTTTCCGATTGAAGTTGCCTTACAAGGGTTTCTGCCTGACGTACAGACAGTTCACCATCAATGATCTGATAATATACATTAATTTGTTTTTTTGGATCTTCAATGTTTACAAGGGTACGTGCATGACCCATCATCAGTTGTTTGTTCTTTATTCCGAGTTGAATTTCGGCAGGAAGTTTTAGAAGGCGAAGGTAATTTGCAACCGTTGACCTCTGTTTTCCAACCCTGTCGCTCAATTGCTCCTGTGTAAGCTTGCATTCCTCAATTAGCCTTTGAAAGCTTATTGCGACCTCTACAGAATCGAGGTCTTCCCGTTGAATATTTTCTACCAGAGCCAGTTCAAGCATTGCCTGATCGTCAGCTGTTCTGATATAAGCAGGTACGTGAGTCAAACCTGCAAGGCGGGCTGCCCGAAGTCTTCTTTCCCCTGCAATAAGCTGGTATAATCCTTTTCCTGTCTCTCGTACTGTAAGAGGTTGAACAATCCCTAATTTCTTTATTGAGATTGCCAGTTCTTCAAGCGACTGTTCATCAAAACTTGTTCTTGGTTGAAAGGGATTGGCTTCTATCGAATCGACCGAGATATCCAGATTGGCTTCAACTTTCTTTTCAAGAGCTTCTTTCTCAACACCATCAATTAATGCTCCAAGACCTCTACCCAACGCATTTTTCTTTATCGCACTCATTACTTTTACTAATTATTGAAAAGTCCTATAAACTATACTTTTACTCTTGATTCCTGTTTCTCAATCAGCTCTTTCGCAAGATTGAGGTAATTAACTGTACCTCTGGAATCAACATCATATAGAATTGCAGGTTGACCAAAACTTGGCGCTTCTGAAAGTTTTACATTTCTTTGAATGATTGTTTTAAAAACCATTTGTTGAAAATGCTTATTTACTTCATCAGCAACCTGATTAGATAATCTGAGCCTGGAATCATACATTGTCAGAAGGAAACCTTCAATCTCAAGTTCCGGATTAAGGTTATTCTGAATAATTTTAATTGTGTTAAGCAGCTTCCCAAGGCCTTCAAGTGCAAAATACTCGCACTGAACAGGTATTATTACCGAATCTGAAGCTGTAAGAGCGTTAACTGTCAGTAATCCAAGCGATGGAGAGCAATCAATAAGTATATAGTCGTAATTTTCTTTAACTTTGCTAAGCACCTCCTTAAGTACTTTTTCTCTCTCAGGTCTGTCGAGCATTTCAATTTCTGCACCAACCAGATCAATATTCGAAGGTATTATTGAAAGATTTTCAATTTCGCAACTCATTAGTGCTTCTCCCGGATCTTTCCCATCGATAAGACAATCATAAATTGTACATCTTATTTGCCGGGTATCGATACCGATTCCTGAAGTCGCATTTGCCTGCGGGTCTCCGTCAACAATCAGCACTTTCTTCTCAAGTACAGCCAGACTGGCTGCCAGATTTATTGCCGTTGTTGTTTTACCAACTCCACCCTTCTGATTTGCTATTGATATAATCCTACCCATCTCTTTTCATTTTTATATTTGAGTCATATTTTGAGCCTCAAATTTAATATTAAAGAACTATCGCTTCCGGTAGTAAAAGATGTAATTGTAAACAATTTTTTTGGGGTTTTCAACACTTTATCAACACATATAATTCCACTTTGACAGATTATGGATATTCTTGTTTTTCAGCTTTTATTGCCCCGGCCCTAAAGGGTGAAAAGCTGAAAAATCAACATGTTCCCTTTAGGGATTCAGGGCAAAAACATGTTGATTTTTAAATCTGTCAAAGTAGAATTAATTATTAACAGAAAAATGATACCAGATTGATTTAATGTTATTTAGCATAAATTCAATTGTTTTTATTTTCTTTTCCATATTTATTTCCATCTTTACCCCTCTTTTCTAATCAATCTCAAATGGATAACACCAATCAGGCAGAATGGCTCGTAATAGTCAACCCGAATGCAGGGAATGGAAAAGGCAGAAAGGACTGGGAAATAATAGCGGCTCTTCTCAGGAAATCTGAAATAAACTTTTCCGTAAAATTTACTGAAAGGAAAAGTCAGGCGATTGATTTTACTATTGAGAGCATCGCGGCAGGATACAGAAAGATTATTACAGTTGGCGGGGATGGAACTTTGAATGAAGTTGTAAATGGTGTCTTTTCTAATAATTCCTGTCCAACAAACGCAATTTCACTCGGACTGATTCCAGTTGGTACAGGAAACGATTGGGGAAGAATGTTTGGGATACCTCTCGATTATGAAAAGGCAATTGGTATAATCAAAGAAAACAAACAATTAGTCCACGATATTGGTGTTGTCAGCTTTTTTATCGGGTCGGAAAAGTTCATCAGACAATTCATAAATATTGCCGGACTGGGCTTTGAATCTGTTGTGGTAAGAAGGACAAATATACAGAAAGACAAGGGGCATGGTGGGAAATTGATCTACTTTTACAATCTGGTTATGAGTCTTCTTTCTTATAAAAACACAAAAGCGGAAGTAATAATTGATGATGTAAAAATCAATGCGGATGTTTTTTCGATCAATGTTGGCAATGGCAGATATTGCGGCGGAGGCATGAGGCAAACACCAAATGCGCTACCTGATGACGGTTTGCTTGATGTAACAATAATTAATGGGATGGGGAAATTTGAGATCATAAGAAATCTTAAAATTCTTTATGACGGGAGTATCCTTAATCACCCCAAAATAGATGGATATAAATGCAAAAGTTTAAAAGTAAATTCTGATTCAATACTTTATGCAGAGGCTGATGGAGAATCGCTTGGCCATACTCCTGTGGAATTTAAAATAATACCCGCCAGCATTAATGTAATTTACGGAACACATATTAGTCAATAATTTTGATCTCATAAAGTTTAGGCCATTTCTTTCCTGTAACAAATATTCTATCTCCTTCCTTGTCATACGCAATTCCGTTAAGAACATCTGTATCTGCTTTTCGTTCTGATTCAGGCAGAATCCCTTTCAAATCAACGTAAGCAAGAACCTTCCCGCTTATTGGATCAATTCGGGCGATAAGGTCGGTCATCCAGATATTCGCCCATATTTCACCATTAATATACTCAAGCTCGTTTAGAGAATCAATTTTCTTCTCATTATCATAAACTTCTATTTTTGAAACAACTGTAAACATATCAGGTTCAAAATAATACAGGACATTTGTTCCATCACTCATAACAATTTTATCATCGATTGTTGTTAATCCCCAGCCCTCTGTTTGATAGTAGATTTTATTTATCAGGTTAAAAGTCGACCTGTCGTAAACAAACCCAACCTTATTTTGCCAGGTAACCTGGTATATACGATCTTTGTATAAAGCTATTCCCTCACCAAACAATGTGTCGTCAAGATTATGCTGCCTGATAACTTTGCCTGTTTCCAGTTCCACTTCCCTAAGGCTTGAACCTGACTTTTGGCCGGTACCTTCCAAAAGCTCACCTTTATCGTAAATAAGCCCTTGTGTAAATGCATCTCGGTCATGAGGATATGTATGAATTACTTTATAATTGTTTCTTTTAGGAACAATATCTGAGTAGATTATCACAAAACGTGTTATGGGAATCTGGGCTTTTCCGTTCTTATATGCTGTAACTTTTAAGGACTTTCTGCCTGTGGTATTGATATATGAGGAAGGAATTGAGTACTCCCAAGGCACTGATTTAATAATTATTACAGCCTTTCCATTAAAACTGACTGCTACCGAATCGAGTGATTCGTTTTTATTTACCTGTTCCAGAACGACTTTAACCTGATCGTGAAGCTTAAATCCCGAATTCTCTTCCGGTGAAATCATTTTAACGAGCTTAACTGCAGCCGTCTCACTTAAAGCATCAGGATTGACATCAATAGAGCTTTTTTTCCCTGAACGTCCGGAACACGATAGTGTCCACGTTATAAGCAGTATTACAAACAGGGAAATGACATATTTTGGATAATCAGTTTTCATTCTTATTTAATTTACTGCCAAATAAACGTTTAAAAATATTTTTTCGTTTTGAAGTTATTCTTTTTTCAGCCTCTTTCTGCTGAAGTTCAAACGGGTTCAGTATCTGCCATACCCCGCTCCAACCGGGAAAACCTCCTAAGTTCTTATCATCTATATAAATATCTGCATCTATCTTCCGGCTTACGTTTTCATCGAATATTTCCTCAGGGTAGTTTCGGTTAACTGCATAAAATTCAACCCCATTTACCCTGCAAAATTCCACAGCCTCTTCAAGCTCCTTTCCATTACGAAATGTCCATAATATAAGCCTTACCCCCATTTTATCGAGTTCCTTTAAGGTTAGAAAAGCAAAAAGTTTTTCTTTACCTATTTTAGGATATTCATGGTCAACAATTGTTCCATCAAAATCAACGGCAATCTTTATGCCTGCAAAGTCATCCATCCGGTTAATAGTATTTGATGCAAATTTAATAATAAAAGAACGAAGTTTTTCTTAATTTTACTCCCCTTCTGAATTACGATATCCAATTTCAAAATGAAATATATTCCAAACTTTATTACTTCGCTAAATCTGGTATCTGGATTTATTGCTATTATTTTTGCAGGAAACGGTGATATAATAACTGCTTCATGGTTGATTCTTGCCGCAATGATATTTGATTTTCTTGATGGATTTTCTGCCAGATTACTTAAGGCATATTCCGATATTGGCAAAGAACTCGACAGCCTCGCAGATGTTGTAAGCTTTGGTGTTGCTCCGGCTTTAATCATTTTTCATCTGCTTAATGACTCACTGGCACTGTCTGCTCCAATGATCGTAAATTCCGACAATATATTGATCTCACTTATGCTTGTACTTCCGGCAATAATGCCTGTATGTGGCGCTTTACGTCTTGCAATCTTTAATCTTGACACTACTCAGTCAACAACCTTTAAGGGATTACCAATTCCGGCTAACGCTCTTGCTGTTATATCAGTTGTTATTGCAGGTCAATACTCCCACTCTGCAATATTCAGTTCATTCACTGGATCACCTGTGGCAATGATAACATATACTATTGTTTTATCATTACTTATGGTAACAAGAATGCCGCTGCTCTCGCTGAAGATTTCTAATTTAAAAGTTAAAGGGAATGAGGGAAGATATATTCTGGCTGGATTGGTTGTTGTCTCATTTGCATTTCTTGGAATAAACGCTGCACCTCTCATAATTCCTTTTTACATATTAGCATCGCTACTTTCAAGATTCTTTTGAACAGCGGCTATTATTTTTCAGGGAACTTCTTCTCATAATAAGACAGAGCAAACTTAATAACATACCAGCAGAGAATTATAAAGGCTGGCCAGATCAGGTATTGAATAATTTCACTGGTATACATATCTTGTTGTCTTGTTGTCTTGTTGTCTTGTTGTCTTGTTGCCTTGTTGTCTTAGTATTTATGACCCTCAGTGCTCATTTCTTCTATAGTTATTTTTGTATTATTAATTGCTTTCCATGCGTACCAGATATAGACAAATACGAATGGTATTATAAATGACACATACATCATTGTTCTCAGGGTAAAGAGGCTCGAGGAAGAATTAGTTATAGTCAGGGAGCTTTGCAAATCTGAAGACGAAGGATAAAATGAAGTGCCATTAAAGCCTGCTATAAGAAACAAAGAGAATACTGTAAGAACAGTTCCTGCCCCCGAAAACCATATACCTTTTGTACTATTATTAAAGACTGATATCCCAATCCCGTATAGCACCCCAATTACTCCGATCAGAAATAAAACCAAAACAGAAGGCATCTGAATAAAATTATGAAAGTATTTAAACTCCTCAACTGAAATATTCCCGGTTTGATTATTGGCCGCAAACCCTGATGAAAAAAGGAGTGTTACCATAAAGAACACGAAAAAGACCAGAAAAATAAAAGAATTAATTATTGTTTTCTTACCCGTTCTTTTAAGAAGTTCTTCATCAGCAATAGTATTTCTTATATATAGCAATCCATTAACTCTTGCAAGAAAGAGTACAGCAAAACCAAGAGAAATGTTTCGGATATTTAACAAAGCTTCAAGGCCATACCACTTTGTAGACCATTGTACTTGATTTAAACTGTTCAGACTGAATGCTGAACCGGTGAAAAATGTTGCAACTGCTGTCCCGATAAGAAATGGCCCAACCGAACCGTTTAGAAACAGAAAAGTATCAAAAGTATTCTGCCCAAAAACGTTATGCGGTTTTGATCGGAATTCATAAGCAACTGCCTGAATAATAAAGCTAAACAATATTGCAATCCATACCCAGTAAGCCCCGCCAAAACTTGTTGCGTAAAAGAGAGGAAATGAGGCAAAAAAGGCTCCACCGAATGTTACAAGTGTGGTGAAGGTAAATTCCCACTTTCGTCCCATAGAATTAACGAGCATTGTCTTTTGAATAGCGGTTTTTGGAAGAGAAAAAAGCATCGATTGTCCTCCCTGCACAAACATCAGGAATACCAGCAGTCCAGCCAGAAGTGATACTATCATCCACCAGTATTGTTGCAGGAAAAGATGTGAAATTGTCATTATCTAACTTTTACCTCCTAATCTTTTGGTCCGGTTTTAACTTGTTTGACCATAATAGATATTTCCGAAATAAGCAATGCTGTAAAAAGGATTGAAAAGAGTATAAAAGTTGTAATTACCGTACCGGAGCTTATTTTGGATACAGCTGCTGACACAGGCATCAGGTCCTGAATTATCCATGGCTGCCGGCCCATCTCAGTAAGTATCCAACCAAGTTCACTGGCAATATAAGGCAACGGAATTGAAAAGAGAGTCAGCCATAAAAACCATCTGTTTACAACAATTGTTCCTTTGAAAAGCAAGTACAAAGCCAATGCAAAAATCATTATAAACGAAAAGCCGAGTATTACCATTAAGTGAAATGAATAGAAGGATATAGTAACATTCGGAATTACATCTTCGGGTTTACTAATAGATGCATAACCAAAGTACTTGAAATAATTGTTTTGGAATTCCTTGTCTTTAAAGTAGGCTGCAGCGGTTTCCAGCTTATAAGTATCATTGTTAATCCTTGCTGTTTTGTAATCGATAAGAACGTTTTTGGCATACACTCCTTTCATCATTTTTTCAGTTACTGACATTATGCCCCTGCTTTCATTACCTGATACAAGATCTTTAATTCCTGTTACATATGCATCTCTGTCTCCGCCGGTAAGTACAGAGAGTAAACCGGGTATTTCAATTTTAAAAGCGAAATCCTTTATTACCCTTTGTCCGATTTTTTTGTCAGAATCTTTAAGAATACCAATGGCTATTAACCCTGCATTGCTTTTTCCTTCGAACAAAGCTTCCATGGAAGCAAATTTAACCGGTTGCACTTTTGAAATGGTTCTGGCAGACGAGTCTCCGGTGTAAGCAACCATAAAGGAAGAAAGAAGTCCGAATATTCCTGCTATGAGAATACTTCTTCGGGACATAAGGTCCTCTCTTTTTCTCAGGAGAAACCACGAACTGATACCCAGAACAAACATTGAGGCAAGCAAAAATCCTGATGAAATAGTATGAAGAAATTTTTCAACAGCTACCGGATTAAAGAGAACTGCCCAAAAATCGACCATCTCATTTCGTGCTGTTTCCGGATTGAATGCCATCCCGACAGGATTTTGCATCCATGCATTAGCTATCAGAATCCACAGAGCTGACAGATTTGCTCCTATTGCCACCAGCCACGTAGAAGTAAGGTGAAATTTTTTTCCCACTTTATTCCAACCGAAAAACATCACTGCAATAAAAGTAGATTCAAGAAAGAAAGCCAGGATGCCTTCTATTGCAAGGGGGGCTCCAAATATATCACCTACAAACCAGGAGTAATTCGACCAGTTTGTTCCAAACTCAAATTCAAGGATGATCCCGGTTGCAATACCAATCGCAAAATTAATTCCGAACAAAGTCATCCAAAATTTGGTTAAGCGTTTCCATTCCTCATTGCCAGTCTTAAAATAGATAGTCTCCATTATAGCAATAATAAAGGAAAGCCCAAGTGTAAGAGGAACAAACAGCCAATGGTAAATAGCAGTAAGCGCAAATTGGGCCCTTGACCAATCTACCAGGGTCAGATCAACATTTTCAATCATTGTTACCCGGCGAATTAATTAGTTGATCTAAAACATATTCACTTCTCTGTTTATCGTTATCATATTTTGAATAAATAAAATCTGAAAAAAAGAAGAATTTCAAAATGGCAAACATGATAAATAGTTTTATTATAATAATTAACCAAACCTTCCGACTCCAGTCTGGCATATTGTTAAAACCGTCGTAATAAAATCGGAAAAAGCATCTAAAAAAAGAGATTATCTGGTTCATTTAGCGAAAGTTTTAGAATTCCTTTTCCAAAACAACAAATAAGGGCAAGATTATGAATCAGTTTCATGACCAGATGCACTATTTGCCCTGTAAGGAATAAAGTTTTTACCACCCATGTTTTCCGG
>Ga0209539_1001192_pt1 | contig 14223 bp, 17 predicted proteins | sample BarGraNGADG00312_2_FD_184499 | JGI IMG/M metagenome (GOLD analysis project Ga0209539, IMG submission 184499) | Arctic peat soil microbial communities from Barrow, Alaska - Barrow Graham LP Ref core NGADG0011-312 (SPAdes) (version 2) | ecosystem: Environmental > Terrestrial > Soil > Wetlands >... | reverse complement strand
GGTCGGGCTGTCCGAGCCCTGCGCCCAGAACGCGTTCCGGTAGTCCTCCGACTTGAGCATCGCGGAGAAGATCCGCTTGGAGCAGATCGCTCCGATGACTGGCCGCTGAGCATCCGTCTCGACGACCGTCGTCCACGTCTGCTCGTTGTCCAGCGGGATCGCCGTGGCCGGAACCGACCACAGGATCGGCGCGGTCGCGGTGTGCGTCCCGGGGAGCAAGTAGTCCGCTTCCGCGATGAACCCGTTCTCGTCGATCGTGACCTTCCCGGTCGACAGGAACTGACCGCGTGCCAGCTCGGCACGGTTGCGGATCGCCGTGGTCAGGCGGTCCACGTCGTCGTAGATGGCGTCGCGGATCCGCAGGATCGCGGGATCGCCACCACCCTCAGCGAGCTCCTGGATGAGGGACTCACTGATCGGCAGCTTCTCCGAGATCGGAGGCAGCGTCAGCTCGGACACGACGATCGAGTCGGGACGCTTCCCGATCGGCGCCTCAGCGTCGTACGCCCGGTACTTCGCCGTGGTCGACCGGTGGACCCGGCGGACGGTCTTCGTCTTGATGCCCTGGATGGGCCGGTCCAGGAGGACCGACGTCAGGGGGTTCTTGATCGGCTCGGGCACCAGGCGGGCCGCAAGGGTCAGCGCGATGGGCGAGACGAGCTCGGTGATGGTTGTCATGAGGGGCTCCTATCTCGCTCAGACGTACTGGATGCGGCCGGCGACGTCGGCCTTGCCGTCAGCATCGACGGGGAGGAACAGGTTGGCCTCACGGACCTTGCCGTGGGTCAGGATCGCGGCGACGATCTTCGCGTCCGCTGCCTTCACGGCCTTCGACGCGACCAGGTGTCCGGCGAGAACGCCGATCCCGGTGGTCGTGTTGGCCGTGGTGTACGGGCCGTACAGGCCGGTTGCGGTGATCTTCGCGAGCGGGGTCCCGCTGGGGATGTACCCGTTCGGGTAGGCCGTGCCCGCGGTGAACGCCGCGACGTCGAGGGTGATCGTGTCGGTCGCGTCGAGGCCATGGGCGCTGCCCAGCCACGACGGGTCGTCCGGCACCTGGTACTCGGTGGTGCGGGGCTGAATGTCGGTCATCAGCTTCTCCTCTGCTGTGCGAGACCGGAAGGGCAGGTTGTCGCGCACGGGGCGAACTGATCCGGCGTCCACGTTCGGGGCGGGTGTGGTGACCCGTTCCACCAGTGCTGGTGGTTGCTCACACCAAGTCTCACAGGGGGGGTGTCACACGTGAGGGAGGGCTGGTGCCATGCAGGCTCCAGCCGACCGCGCGTCAACGCGTGAGGTAGATGATCGCGGCCTTGAGCCGGGCAGGGTCGTCGTGGAAGTGGCCGAGTCCTAGGTTGCACGGGGGGCACAGCATGCCGCGCACAGTGCCGGAGTCGTGGCAGTGGTCGACATGCCAGACCTCCACGTCATACGCGCCGCAGATGGCGCACCTCCCGCCCTGCGACGCCAGGAGTGTATCTCGCTCCTCCACCGTCATCCCGTAGGCCTTCCGGAGCCATTTGGCCTCATGGAAGCCGGGGCGCGCGGCGAGGAACAGGCTCATCCGGCACTTCTCTCCGCAGTAGATGACGTTCCTGGGCCGCCCCGACAGATCGGCACCGCATGCGCGGCACGCCTCTCCTTCCCGGTGGTTAGTCCTGAGGCGACCGGCGCGGATGTCACGCCGGTACTCGTTCATGCACGACTTGCACCACCGGTCAGCCCGCGGGCGCATCGAGGGCACGAACACTGACTCATCGAGGTCCTGGTTGCAGCGTCGGCACCGAAGCATCATGGCAAGGATTCTACGCCCTTTCCGCGTCCTGCGCCAGCAGTACCCGGCATGTGTTGACGCACCAGCCCTCACGCTTCTACACCGCCGGCGGTTTGGTCCAACCGCGCTCGAGCGCCACCGCGGCGGCTTCCTCAGCGGCACTCTTCCCAGCCGCCGGGGAACCCGGAGGCGCCGGCGGTGTCGTGTCCTGACGGGCCGGGGCCACGCCGAACAGGCCCGGGGCGGTGACCTTGAGTGCGTCGATCGCCACGGTGATCGCAGCGGCGTCAGCACCGACCGGGACGGCCAGGTTGATCACCGGGATGGTCTTCGCATCCACACCCGCGGCGATGAGCGCGGACGTGACCCTCGCGACGTGCAGCTCGCGTGCGGCCTCAGACTTGAGGGTCGCGGCTTCGGCACGCTCAGTCGCGGCGGCCTCACGGTCCTTCTGCGCCTCGGACTTCTGCGCGTCCTCCGCGGCCCGGCGGTCAGCAACGAGCTTCGTCGCCTCTTCGATGGTCATGCCGAGCTTCTCGGAGACCTCCTGCATGGCTGCCCGGTGACCTTGGGCCTTCTCACGGGTGGCGATCGCGGTGACGTCGTCTTGGGTGAACACGCGGGGCGTCTCAGCCGGCGGGGCAATGATCGGGGGTACAGCGGGGACTACGGGATCCGTGGTGGACACGGTGCCTCCAATGTTGGGGAACGCTGGTAGCACCAGTCTCAGGAGGGGCCTGTCACGACCACATGTCACGCTCGTGCAGTGCGTCGGATGTGCGCGCGATCAGCTCGCCGGCGATGTGCGCCAGGTGCTCCTCATGCTCGAACACGTCGTCGCTGATGATCACCGGGTCACCGATGTCACGGCGGAAGATCGTCAGAGCCGCGTGGACGCATTCGTGGGCGACGACCTCGGCGGTGATGTGCCCGAGCACCAGGCGCATGGTGCCGACGTGCGCGGTCGGGGCGGAGTCCACCCACGCGCCGTCGACGTAGCGTTGTCGGATGAGCGCGGGCTGGAAGATGGCGCCGGCGGTCGCGAGCGAGCTGGCATCGTCCATGCGCGTCACGGCCGCTCGGCGCATCTGCTCGAGCGTGTCGTGAACGATGACGGTGAACCACCTGCGGCGCCCGCCGTACATGAGGTGCACGTCGTACTGGTGGACGTTGAACCTCACGACTTCTTGCCCTTGTTGCCCTTGTTGCCCTTGATCCGCCGGTCAGCCGGCGTGCCCTTCGAGGGTTTGCCACCCATGTCGTCACCTGCCCTCGCGATCTCAGTCCACTCAGGTAGTGGCATCGTCGGTGCGAGCACGTTCGCGAGGTGGTCCACCATGAGTTCCGCGTGCGTAGAGAACAACTCCCACAGGAGATGGGCAGCCTTCGGGGGCAGGTAACCAGAACGCAGCAGGCCTACACGGATGATGTCCGTCTGATCGCGGTGCACGACATGGATCAGTTCGTGAACGATGTCGTTGCGTTGCTCCACCGGTGAGCGGGTGTCCAACCAGTCGCGGGCGATGCTGAGGGGAGCGACATGCCTGCCCTCAGTGGGGAGCACGCTGGCGTTCGCGCTCTTGGGGCATGGTTTGGACGCGAGGAACACGTCCCAATGGCTCAGGCCCATGAGGTCGCGGATCTGCCAGATGTACGTCTGGATCGCGTCGGCCTGCGCACTGGTGAGGTGAAGTTTCCGGCTCATGCGGCGCGGCCGCGTTCCTGGATGATCTCCGCGTTCCGGCACCTGGCTTCGCACGCCTGAGCTGCTGTCGGCGTCCCACACCGATGCCTGCACACATAGCAGGTCACCCGCAGCATGTGGCACGCCAAGCACCGGGACTCGCATACCCGCGGGAAGTCACAGTGCAAGCACAGGCCGCGCGGGTCACGGATCCCACCACACCGGCACACCCCGGACGCCACGATCGCTCACGCCCCGACTGCAGTCGACGCCGCAGCAGCAGCGGCAGCAGCAGCATCAGCGGCCTCGAGCATGGTCCCCGCGGCCTTCGCCGGCAGACCCAGCATCGCCCGGGCGGCATCCACGTCACCCGTCGCATCCACGAGCTTCACCGCGTCATCGAACTGGCCCTGGCGGATCTCACGGACCTCGGCCTCGGCGTCCTCGATCGGCAAGCCCACGGCTTGGAGCATCCGCACCGCCGTCTCCGTCGAGATCGCGTGCACACCGAGGAGGTCCTTCACCTCAGTGACAGCACCCATCCGGTCGGCCGGCAGGGACGCACCCAGGGCGATCGTCGCCTCAGGCAACAGCCCGGGCTTGAGCGCACCGTTGGCTTGGGCGAGGCGCATGGCGAACTTGAGGATCAGCGGGTACTTCTCGTCCCGCACTGTGCGCATCTCCCGCAGGAGTTGCTTCGCCGGGTGGAACCCCAGCTGCAGGGCGAACCCTGATGGCACATCAGCGGGCGACACCCGACCGAGGAGGGCTTGTGCGAGACGCGAGTTCGTCGCCAGACGGTCCAGCAGGGACTGGCTGAACTTGATCAGCGCGTCGAGGTTCTTCGACGTGTCCAACCAGTTCGCGGTCGTCCCGGCGGGCATGCCCCACTGGTTCGGTCCGCCGGTCAGACCGCCGGCGGCGACACCTGTGGTCACCAGGGATGAGACGCCGGACTTCTGTGCCGCAGCCGCCAGGTCGGTGTCGGTGTTCCCCAGGTCGTCGAGTAGGCCGGCGAGGAGTAGCAGCAGGGCGTTGCCGAAGGTGCGTTGCGACGTCGGGTCGTTCGTGACGTGCACGACGGGCATGAAGTCGACCTCAGTGTCCACCCATCCATCCGTCCCGGGTGTGCCGGTGAGAACCTGACGCCACGACGGGTTGGTGAGCTCGTCGGCGTACACGGTCCGCCCGGGCATCAGGTGGTCGAGCTGGTAGTCGCAGGCCCGGTACTGGCACGTCCACGACCGGTCGTCACCCCACGGGGCGCGGACCGTCCGCTCGAGCTTGGTCATCCGCCAGGTCATGCGCCGCACCCAGCGGGTGCCGTCCTGTGCCAACCACTCCCAGGCGACGTGCACGACGGGCGGGAACCCGTCATCGTCCCAGCCCGCGACGGTGGCGTGCGGGTCGGGGAAGTAGAACCCCGGGTCGTACACGCGCAAGGTTGGCCGGTTCTTGAGCACTGACCAGCCGAGGACGTACACGCCGTCACCCTGGGTGATCGTCAGGTCTTCACCCTCGAGGAGTTTCTGTGTCAGACGCTCACGGATCACCCAGTCGGTGAGCCAGGCTTCGGCCGGGTTCGGCGGTGCCTCGATCGTGGTGCCGTCGGGGCCCTCCGTGTCCGGGACGAGCTCCGGTTCGGGGAACGTGATGGACTGGTCATCCCCAAGGACCAGGGACCGGGCGGTGGCCACCAGTAGGGCGCCGTCACCGTACTCGCGGTAGTTCTCCGCCGGCCCGTGCCCGATCGTGTACTCACCCGGGCTGCCGACGACCGCGAGGTTCCACAGCGAGTCGGGCAACCAGAACCGGCGCGTGTTCTCCGTGTACGCGGCGAGCACCTGGTAGGCCGTCAGCCGGCGGGCGTCCACGTCGTCGACCCATGTTGCGACACCGAGGGGCCGGGTGTTGTCGCGCAGGTCAGGGATGTGCGCGAGGGGCGCCCACTGGTCTTGCACGTGGATCTGCACCGGGTGGCCTCCCTGACTGGTTTGGTCACCTCATCGTGACCCCGGGGGTGTCACCGTCCGCGCATGGTCGACCACCGTGCAGCCTGCGTGGGTGCCGTGCCGATCCCACCCTCCGAGTGCTGAGGCAGCAGCAACGCCGTGAGGACGTGCACGAGCGCGTCGATCCTGTCCGGGGATGCTCCGTCGCCTGTCCATGTGACCATCTGATCCTCGAGGGTGGCGAGCCTGTCGGTGCCGTCAGCTGCGTGGCGAACCCGGCCGATCTCGTAGAACGCCGCGACGGATTCAGCGCGGACCCGCTTCGACTGCACGGCGTGGACACGGCGCACCGGGGGCGGCAACCGGGTGGCGCGAGCTCTGAGCGTCTTCCATGCGGCGCGCATGACCTCGAGGACCATCTCACCGCCCTGGTTGTCCTCGATGACGACCTCGGTGGCACCCCAGTCGAGGACTGCGTTCCACACGCGGGTCGCCCATTCGACGGGTGTGCCGTGCCCGGACCGGTCGTCGAGGACCCACGCGTAGCCTTCGACATCCAAGCCGGCGACGACGATGCCCGTCTCGTCCGACGTGTCCTTCGATGTAGTGGCCGGGTCGACGCCGACGCCGACGCGGGCCATGCGCGGGTGGAAGTCGCCGGACTTGCCGCGGTTCAGGTCGATCCATGGGGACTTCCACACCGCGCCTTCGACGGGTGCCGGGTGCTGCTGGTACAGGGCTGACCAGGTGCGGGTGGTCGACCGGATCTTGATCGCTTCCCACTGTGCCTGGGTGCGGCCGCGTGCTGAGTCCATGAACTCGCCCACGGCCCGGCCGAGCGGATCCGTCTCGGCGTTCTCGCACTGGGCGGGGATAGAGATGACGGTCCACAGGTGCCCGTCCTCAGCTGCGAGCAGGCGGCCGGCGAGGTCGTCCTCGTGCCAGCGGGTCAGGATCAGGACGACGGGCGCACCGGGGGCCAACCGGGTGGCCGCGGTCTCCTGCCAGAAGTCCCACGCCCGTTCCCGGTACGTGGGGGAGTCGGCCTGCTCGCGACCCTTCACGGGGTCGTCGATGATCAGGACGTCGACCGGGCGCCCGGTGAGGGCACCGTCGAGACCCACCGAGTACACGCCGCCTTCATGGCCGTCGAGCTGCCACTCATGCTGGGCGGACACGTCGGGTCGAACACGCAAGTTCAGGTCTGCGGCATTCGAGGTGATGTCGTTGCGGACGGCGCGACCCCACCCTCGGGCGACCCCGGATTCGTAGGACGCGATCGCGATGCGCAGGTCAGGGTTCTGCGTCAGGCACCACAGGGGGAACCTGCGCGAGGCGCGCTGTGACTTGCCCTCCTGGGGTGGCATGGTGATGATGACCCGGGCGTCGGCCGTGTTGAACGCCGTGACGAGTGTCCGGTCGATCAGCTCGAGCGCCGAGGTTTGCCGGGTCTTCGGGTCGAACGCTTGGGCGAGTGCGCCGGGTGTGGCCCACCGTGGGGGCGGTGCGGGCTCGAACGCGCGGGCCGCGGCCTCAGCCCACAACACGCTCACGGACCCGTCACAGGGCACCGCCGGCGAGGAGCCGCAACCGTGCCGGCACCACCAGACCAACCCGCTCCTCCTGCTCAGGGGTCAGGCCGAGGTCGTCGAGGACACCGCGGATGACCTGCGCCACGAGCTCGCCTTGCTTCTCAGCGAGCTGCACACGCCGCTCTTCGACGCCGGCCTTGAGTGCGGCCGTGCAGACGGTGACGAGGTGGGCGCGTTCCTGCGTGTACAGCACGTACCACACGGACGGGGCAGCCGCGTCGACCTTGTCAGTGCCCGGCCACTGCCCCGAGCCCTTGTGGGTAGATTGCTTCCTGCCCCACACCAGTTCGTGCCGCGCCGGCGCCGGATGCACGGACACCCCGCGCGCATCCGAACCATCCAGGTTCGACTCGATGAAGTCGAGTTCGTCACCGAGCTCCTGGACCTTCCCGCGCAACCACAGCACATGCCCGGCCGTCCACTGCACCTCATCCAGCAGGGCCTCAGCCGGCGACACGTCCACCCTGAGACCCAGAGTCCGCACCGCCGTGCTCGCCTGAGCCTCAGCGAGGCGCCGCGCCGCGGCCGCCCGGTTCTGTTTGGCCATCCCACCGTGGACCTTGCACACGGCCTGACCGTGCATCGCCCGCTGTGTGCACGGTTGACCGTCGGACTTCCGGTGTGCTTGGCACCTGGGGTGTGGTTGCCCGCACTTCGGGCATGGCATGTGGTCTAGCACTTGCTTGGGTGTTTGCTTGGCCGCGGTCATGCTGGTACGTCCGCTCGTGCTGGGAGCGACAGTGCTGCGGCGGCGAGTGCGGCGTCGAGTGTGTCGAGGCTGCGGCGTAGCTGGGTGATCTCCATTGTGGCGTACCGCCCGATCAGGCTCTGTGCGGCGCGCTCGAGGGTCCGATGCTGACCAAGGAGTGCGGCGACGTCGGCCAGGTCGTGCTCGGTGAACTGGTCGTCGCCGTACCAGTAGGGGTGTCCTTCGTCGTGCACGAGGTGACCGCCGAGGGCGGTCTCGATGCGGTCGAGCCGGCTCTTGAGCTCGGCGCTGTCGGGCAGGTCGCGGATCCGGTACTCGAGGGTCTGGTCGACGCGCCGGGCGATCTCGGCCTCGTTGTCAGCCCTGGCCTTGAGCGCACCCTGTTCGATGGCTTGTGCGCGCAGGGTGTCTTGGCGGGCGATGATCGAGCGCACGGCATCCCAGGACGGCCGGCGGCTTGTGTGGCGCTCGGCCCGGGTGTGGATGCTCATGCGGGTCTTGCTCGTACCGGGCAGCATGAGACCCCAGCCGGCGGGGAGTTCCCCGTCCTTGACCACGCCGGGGACTGTGACTAGCCACCATTCGTGGCACTGGTCTGCCCAGGTGTCGGCCTTGCTGAGGTTGGACAGTTCGGTGAGCCAGTCGGTACGGCTGGCCTTGACCTCGTGTCCGATCAGGAGGCGACCGGATGTGCTGGTGAATCCCACGTAGATCGCGTCGCAGCGTCGCCCGGAGCCCCATCCGCCGTTCTCACCCACCTCGGGGACGAACACTCCGCCGGGGAGGGGCTGGCCGGGTTTGATGTAGTGGCGTTGCAGGCGCGCCATGAGGTCCTGGGTGATTGTCCGGGCGCTCGCGCCAGCGGATCCCGTGTCCGGGGCTAGGTCGCTCATGCGGCACCGTCCGGGGTGACACCGCAGCACAGTTCGTGGGTGGCCGTGTCGCCCTCGGTGATGACCTGCCCGCACGCACACCAGGTCTTGCCCATGTTCGGGTTGAACGTGGTCCCGGGGTGGCCACGCTCGACGCACCATGCGCGGTGGACTGAGGACTCCGGGGAGGCGGCCAAGACGCTCAGGAGGTCGCTCATGGGGTGCCTGTGGGTATGACTCGGGCCGCGTCAGCTGAGACGCCGGCGTCCCCGGCTTCGTAGTGCACGCACGCGGGCCACCATGCGCGGCAGTCCGTCGCTGCACCGTGGGAGACATGCTTGGCCCGGTCGAGCGGGCGCGCGGACTGTTCGGCGCCGTCCTGGTCCGCGCGCATGATGTCCTGCAGGCACTTGGGGTACGCCCCGTCGTGCCAGCGGATGACCTGACGGAACCGGCACGACCCGCACGTGAACGGCTGCAGCTTCGGGGCGTCCGGGGCGCACACCGTGGTGTCTGCGAGCTGGTGGAGCGGGCCGCCAGTGAGCGGGTGTACACCAACCTCGATCCGCTGGTGTTGCCGCTGAGTCCGACGCCGGTCCGCTGACAGTGGCTCGGCGGCCGCGAGGGGCTCTGGCCAGTCAAGGTCCGCGTCGAGCATGGTCTGGCCCGTGACGCTCACTGGTCGGCCTCACGCTCGAGGACGGCGCCGCAGTCCAGGCATGCCCGAAACGCACCACCGACGGTGAGCGTGGTCCGCGCGTGCGCGCAGGAGACCGTTTCCGTGGTGGTGGTCGTTGGCACGGTGGGTCTCCCGTCGAGTCCAAGCGCGGCTTGGTCCACCCCCAGTTTCAGCCGGGGGGTATCACGCGATTCAGAACGCCGCGGCATCGACGATGCGCGCGTAGTGCAGCTGGTGGATCAACGTGACCGTCCCGGTCGGGCCGTTCCGTTGCTTCCCGACGATCATGTCGACCTCGCCGGCCCGGGCGGACTCCGGGTCGTAGTAGTCCGGTCGGAACATCAGGACCACCACATCCGCGTCGTTCTCCAACCCGCCGGTCTCCCGCAGGTCCGACAACTGCGGTCGGTGGTCCGTGCGGAGCTCCGGACCACGCCCGAGCTGTGCGGCCGCGACGATCGGGAGGCCCTCAGACTTCGCGGTCAGCTTGAGGGCCCGGGTGAACTCCTCGAGGCCCTGCCGGCGTTCCACCTTCGGGTTCACCTGCGCGAGCTGCAGGTAGTCCAGGAGCAGCACGTCCGGGTGGAAGCGCGTGATAGACGCCCGGATGTCGACGATCCCCACCGCCGGGGTGTCCAACACGTGCAAGGGGGCGTCCTGCAGTTTCACCCGCGCGTCCGTCAGACGCTTCCACGTCTCCGCCGAGAGGGTCCGGTGCTGCAGGTCTGAGAGGGGCACGCGGGCCTCAGCGGACAGGATCCGCAGCATCACCTCCTCGGTGGACATCTCGAGCGACTGCAGCACCACGGTCTTCCCCTGGTGGACCGCCACATGCCGGGCGATGTCCACGAGGGCCACGGACTTGCCGCACCCTGGTCGGCCGGCCACGAGCAGCAGGTTCCCTGGTGCCATCGGGTTGAGCACGTGGTTCACGTCCGTCCACGGCCACCGCACCCCATCATCGGCGGCGGGGGACTCGAGACGGTCCAGGGCTTCATCTGCGAGATCCCCGGCGAGAGTCGCACCGATCATCGGGTCAGGTCGGTACGCGGCCGTGACTTCCTGCACGGCCATGGCTGCGAGGTCCGCGGCGGTGCCCTCACCTGAGACCGCGAGCTGCTCGGTGCGTGTCGCGGCCAGGACGAGGCGCCGGCGGGTGGCTTGGTCTCGGATGATCCGCGCGTGCCACAGGGCGTTCGATGTGGTGGTCACACCCGAGATGAGGTCGTGCAGGTAGGGGGCGCCGCCGACGCGTTTCAGTGCGCCAGCCTCGGTGAGGTGCGAGGCGACCGTGAGGACGTCGACGGGTCTACCTAACGTGTGCAGGGTGAGGATCGTGTCCCAGATGGTCTCGTGTGCTGGGAGGTGGAAGTCGTCGCCGGTCAGGACGGGTGCGACGTCCGTGAGAGCCGTCGGGGACAGCATGGCGGAACCGAGGACAGCACGCTCGGCGTCGTCGACGTGTGGGACGCTCATGGGCACACGGCCGGGGGGTTGTGCGGGCTGATACCAGCCGCCGGGGTTGTGGAGGACGATCCTGAGGCACTCACGGCGTCACCGCCGGGCGGTCAGAGACGACGGGTCGGGCCAGTTGCTCGTAGAGCCAACTCGACATGCCCGGTATCGTCCGAGCCCAAGCATCAGCGGCGTCCTTGGTAGGGAACGGCCCGACGAAGCGCGGCCCACTGTCCGACCGGTAGTCGAATGCCAGAATCCACGGTTCCTCGCCGGTCGTGACCTGCACCGGGGTTGGGATGAACGGGAAGCGGATCGCGTTGTTGCGGCAGTAGCACCAGCGCGTCTGGTGACCGTCTGGATCGTGCCCCGCACAGTCACCCTCACGCCAAGGGGCGGGAGTACCGTCTGTGTTCGGCTGCCACGCTTCCAGTTCGCTCACCGGGGTGATGTCGTCCTGCACCGGGTGAGCGGCGAGGAGGGCATCGAGCGCGGCATTCCATCCGAGCACCTCGTCGAGGGCCAGGCTCAGGCTGTTCGGAAGTGGACGGCGCAGCGCCTCGATCTCGGCGCGCAGGTCATCAGCCACGGTGCATCTCCCTCGTCTCGGCGCAGTAGGTCAGGTCCGTACCGTCGCTGCGGAAGGTGCACTCGTTGTCGTCGGGGTGTCCGGTGACGGGAAGGAAGTCATGATCTGTCACCGACCCTTCGGTGGTGTCGATCCGGTCGGCGCGGGCGCGGAGCCAATCCCCGACGTGCTGAGCGTTGGCGATGCGCTCCTGCACGCGGTCGCCGCGTCGGGGTGCGTCGGCCCACTCGCCCTGTTGCCACACGTCCGCCGCTTCCCGCAGCGCCTCCGCCTTGGCCCTGGCGAGCGCGTCCGGGTCCACGGCAGGACGGGCCTCGGCTGCGCGCAGCAGCGCCAGGACGTGCCCGTTGAGCAGCGACGTGACGGCCCCGTCCAACTCGTCCATGAGCCGACGTGCGTCCGCGATCCACTGCGCGTCGGTCCAACCTCGTCGGTCGATCCTGAACGACCTACGGACGGCTTCGCACTGACGCAACATCGCGTCAGTCATCTGGTCACTCATGACTCTCTCCCTCGCTCGGTTCGGTGTGGATCGGTCAGAACGGCGGTTCGTCAGGGAACCGCTCAGCCGGCGCGGTCGCCCACGGGTCCGGCTCAGCCGCAACCGCCGCGGCACGCTCGGCCCGAGTGACCTTCGCGGAGGCGTAACGCAGCGACGGACCGATCTCGTCGACCTGCAACTCGAGCACGGTGCGCTTCTCACCCTCACGGGTCTCATACGACCGCTGCACCAGCCGGCCCGTGGCGATGACCCGCATGCCCTTCGTCAGCGACTCGGTCACGTTCTCCGCGGCCTCACGCCAGATCGAGCACCGCATGAACAGCGTGTCGCCGTCCACGTACTCGTTCCGCGCCTTGTCGAACGAACGCGGGGTCTGCGCGACCGTGAAGTTCGCCACCGCGACACCCGCCTGCGTGAACCTCAGCTCCGGATCGGCCGTCAGGTTCCCCACCACCGTCAACGTCGGCTCATTCACCATGACCAACTCCCATCCCAAGTTGCCTTACCTCACAGGTCGGGCCGGCGATCGCCGCCCGCAGGATCCTCCGTGACGCCTGATACGCGCCCACACTGTCCGGGTCGACCGGTGGCAACGGATCGGGCACCGCGGCCAACCGCAGACGCCGCACCTCAGCCACCCGGGCCCGCACATGCGCCGGCGTCAACCACGACGTCGACTCCCGGAAGTGCGCCACCACCGCATCCCGCGCATCCGTGAACTCGAGGTCACCCACGCACTCGCTCCACAGGATCACGTCCGCCTGACCGACCGACCGCCTGTCGCCCGCGGTGATCACGGTGAGCAGGTCGATGACTTGGTCCCGCGTCACGAGAGGCCACCGGTCGGGGTCTTGAGGGCCTGCACCTGCGCCACACGGTCATCCGTGGTCGACCTGCCGCCAGCGGGCGCCCGAGAGGCTTGGAGGCGCAGCTGGTCGAACTTCTCGCGCAGCTTCGGCATGGACAGGATGTTGCCCCGCCAGAACTCGTCCGCCTGGCACCAGTCGATCATCTTGACGACCTCGGCACTGGTGCGACCGTCGCGGTCGAGCATCAGTCGCGCGGCGTCCCGCCATGCCTTCGTCACGGTTGGGCGCTTAGACCCGTTGGCCTCGATGCGTTCGGCCAGGATGTCGCACAGTTGCTCGACGTCGGAGCGCGGAGGAGGATCGAAGTACTCGGGCGGCTCGTCTGAACCGTTAGGTTCAGTCTCTGTATCTGTCTCTGTATCTGCTACAGATTTGCTAGGCGTTTGCTTGCCGTTTGCTGTAGCACTTGCTTGGCGGTTTGCTTTCGCGCGGCCACCCTTCGCGCCAGCTTCTCGGCGCTTCTCCCGCAACACCTCCACCTCGGCTTTCGACCGCTGATGCTCGAGGTAGTCGTGCAGCTGCACGTCCCCGACCGGCAGTTCGACAGCCAGCGGGAAGGCCTCACCGTCGAGCACCGCGGTCAGTTCGCGCCGTGTTGCCGGCGTCGTCGACTTGGCCCACATCGCGGCCGGCACGCGCCCATCAGCGAGAGTCCGACCGCAGTAGCACCACAGTTCGACCATCTGCCGGAATGCCCGATCGGACAGGCCGATGATCTTCCGGTTCTCCGGCATCCCGACGTCGACCGTGATGTACATGCGTGGGTCAGCTGGCATCAGACGCCACCGTTTCACCGAGCATGCCGAGCTCGACCGGGGACGACTCGTACCCGAGCTCACCCAGCAGGGTGTACACCTCGGGTAGTGCGCGCCCGCAGGCCACAGCGAGCCCCATCAGGGCCCGCACAGGATCCAGGTCCCGCAGGTTCGCCGGGTCGTCCACACCCATCAGGTCAACCCATCGGGTGATCATCGCGCGTCTTGGCAACGAGCCGGCCAGCACGCCGACGACGCCGCGCAGCACCGACTCGTGCGCGCGCTTGGTGATCCTCGTGGAGCCCCGTAGGTACGGGCCGGCGAAGTCCGAGCGCAACCGCTCAGCCACCGCGGCCGAATCATCAGGCGACCCGTCCGCGCGCAACCGCTCCCGGGTCACGTCCTCACGGAACCGCCCGGTGCCCATCGACCGCAGCGCCCGCTCGACACCCTCCGGTGGCAGATCCAGGAGGGCCTCAGCGTCAGCCAGGGTCATCACCCCGGACTGCAGCTTGGACCGCGCGTCGTCGGGCAGGCGCATCAGGGCCAGCCGGCGTGACACCATCTTCCGGCCGTGGCTTGTGCGTTCCGCGATCTGCATCGCGCTCAGCCCGAACAGGCGCAACTGCTCGAACGCTTGGGCCTCTTCCACGGGTGTCAGGGGTTCACGGTGTGCGTTCTCGCTGACCATGGCGCACAGGGCGTCGATGTCGCCGCGCAGGTCGTCACGGACCACGCACGGCGCGAGCCAGTGGCCGACGTTGACGGCAGCCTGCCACCGGCGGTGCCCT
>Ga0209539_1001191_pt1 | contig 14224 bp, 13 predicted proteins | sample BarGraNGADG00312_2_FD_184499 | JGI IMG/M metagenome (GOLD analysis project Ga0209539, IMG submission 184499) | Arctic peat soil microbial communities from Barrow, Alaska - Barrow Graham LP Ref core NGADG0011-312 (SPAdes) (version 2) | ecosystem: Environmental > Terrestrial > Soil > Wetlands >... | reverse complement strand
ACAAGCGTTCTGGTCTTCATGTGACGGCGTGGGCCCACTGCATCGCCGTCGAGTTCAGCGTCCACGGGCTGGGTGGTGGTGAGGTCGAACCGGTCGGCCGTCATTCGCCTGACCGCCCCATCGACGCCTCCTCGACTCATCATCAGCTCGCGCACCAGGGCGAACCAACCGACAATGCCCCGAGGCGCGACCACCACCAGGTCAAGGTGGCCATCGTCCAGCCGGGCATCTGGCAGCAACTTCACGCCGCCGGTCAGTTCGCCACAGTTACCCACCACTACCATCCTGGCGCGTCGGCTGTGGGTACGCTGCTGGCGGTCCGACACTGACACGGCGAACCCGCGGTCGAAGAGCGCCCTCATCCCGGACAACAGGTAGGCCGGCCAGCCGACCGCATCCTTGAGCCGTTCGTCAGCCTCGCCCATCGTCGTGGCGTCCATACCCATTCCGGCCATCACAACGAAGACCCGCTCGGCCTCGTCGTCCCACACCACCGCGCCCACGTCGATGCTCCGGTTCGTGCCGGTCAGGACTGTCGTCAACGCCTCACCCAGATCATCGACGGGTAGGCCCAGGTTGCGGGCAAGAAGGTTCCCGGTGCCACCTGGCAGGAGGCCCAATGGAACCCCGGTGCCGACCAGCGCACTGGCCACACTCCGTACGGTCCCGTCACCCCCCAGCGAGCAGACCATGGTGGCGCCTCCCCTGACGGCCTGTTCAGCCTGTCCCGCTCCAGGATCGTCCTGGCTGGTCTCGTAACCTCGACCAACTTTTTCGTCCGATACCCGCGAGCGAGCCGACCTGGGATATCGAAGCGGGCTGAACTCTTGCGTCCGGCACGCCGGCTAACTCGAACCGGTCTGGTCGGCGAGACGGGACATCCTCTCGGCGATCACCTGGTCCCGACCCTGGGCGGCGTGCTGGTAGTGCATCGCCATGGCGGGCGTGGCGTGCCCGAGGCGAGACTGCAGCTCGGCGATCGTGGCGCCGCTCTGCGCCGCGAGAACGGCCCCAGAATGACGCAAACCGTGAAAGGTGAGGTCATCCCTGCCAGCAGCCTTGCGGGCCTTCTGCCAGGGAATCTCGAAGCTGGAGGGGCGCAGGTTGCCGCCGGTCCTCGACGTGAACAGCAGGGCGCCGGGCTCGGAGCCGACGCGCTGAACGAGATGGCTGACGACGTGCGGGAGGATGTGAGGCGGGATCGCGACGTCACGGACGCCAGCTTCGGTCTTGGGCTTGTCGTTGTGCATTTCTCCGGCCACCCAGACCACTCCCCTGCGTATCCGGACAACGCCGGCCTTGGGTGTGCCGGTCTTCGGCGTCAATACGATGTCACGACGCCGGAGCTCGAAGACTTCGCCGTACCGCAGGGCGCACCACACGGCCAGCTCGACAGCGAGGCGAAGCCGCTCGGGCATGGCCGCGACGATCAGATCCAGTTCCTCCAGGGTGAATGGCTGGATCTCCTTGCGCGGTTTCGCCCTGGAGGCCCCCTTGATCTGGCAGGGGTTCACGGCGAGGGGGATGGTCTTGTCGGCAATCGCGGCATTCATGATGCCGGTGAGCAGGCTGTACGCCTTCGCTCGAGCCCGCGGCGTCTTGTTTGTGCCGAGCCGCTTGTGCCAAGCCTGCACCGCCTCTGGTGTTATCTGAGCGATCGGCAGGCTTCCAAGGCTGGGCAGGATGTGTCGGTCGAGGAGGGTCCGATAGTCCTTCGCCGTCGTGGGCCGGAGCGACTCCCTGTCATCAGGATCACGCTCGCGCTTATCGATGAGCCATGCCTCGGCAAAGTCCCGCAGCGTCTTCGTGCTTCCTGCCTGAGCGGCACGGGCTCGCTCGATGGAGAGGGCTCGCTGCCGTGGTGGCTGCCAGGCCCCGAGCTCGATCAGGCGTCGCTCACCAGCCAGCCACCCTTCGGCATAGACCTTGGCTTCGAAGGTGCTCGGCGCTCTGTGCAGGATGTTGTCTGGGCCGACGTAGGCAGCGGAGAACCTTCCCGAACGCTCCTGCCTGATCCTGCCGACCCCGCGGCGCGCCGTACCTCGTGCCGGCCCGCGTTGACTAGCCTTGTCGCTCACCATGGCTCCCTCGTTGCACAACCTATGCACAACATAGCAGCCCAATTCTGCCCCTACGAGACCACTTCTGCCCAACGTGAAGGGACAACACTCGGGAGTGTTTACCCTAGTCGTCACGGCATTAACAAGAGTGGTTGCCTCTGTGTTACCTTTACGTCGGGGAGGGTCGACTCCCCTTCCCGGCACTAGTCGGCGAGCGCCATGTCCACAACAGCGCGACCGGAGACGATCCCCTTGTGCAGCATCCGGTAGGTCTCCTCCGCCCCGGCGAGGGGCACCCGCATCGACACCACACCGCGGTAGTCCCCAGCAGGCCGCGCGCAGCCAGGTCGACCACCGTCGGCAGGTCCGTACGGGTACGAGCGCCGTAGGAGCCGCTGATCTGCTGCCCGCGCCGCACCAACCGGTTGATCTCCACCGCCGCCGTCGTCGTGCCGGCTGCGAGGCCGACCGGGACCATCCGTCCGCCGTCGGCCAGCAGGGTCAGGCCTGCTCGAAGGTCGCAGGGATGCCAAGGGCCTCGATCGCCACGTCCACGCCGCGTCCGGCGGTGATCTCGAAGACCCGCTCCCTCGCGTCCACCGCGCGGCTGTTGATCGTCTCTGTCGCACCAAGGCGCTGCGCCGCGGCCAGCTTCTCGTCGTCGACGTCGATCGCGATGATATGCCGGGCACCCATCTCCTTCGCGACCTGCACGATGTTGGAACCGACGCCACCGATTCCGATGATCGCGACGGTCTCGCCGTACTGCAGGTCGGCTCCGCGACGCACGGCACCGTAGGCGGTCATGGCCGCGCAGCCGATGATGGAGGCCGCCACCGGGTCCATGTCTTCTGCCATCTTCGCGACCGCCGTCACCGGGATCACGCAGTACTCGGCGAGGCCGCCCATCGAGTACTGGGCGATCACGTTCCCGTCGAGGTCGGCGAGCCGGCTGGTGCCGTCGAAGAGCTGGCCCTTGAGCCGGTTGAACTCGAAGAACGGCGCGCACAGGTCGTCGCGTCCGCGTGCACACTCCGGGCACTGGCCGCAGGGCATCAGGAACGCGCCGCAGACCCGGTCGCCCACCGTGAGGCCGCTGTGACGGGTGTTCGGGCCCATCTCGACGATCGTCCCGGACACTTCGTGGCCGAGCACGGCCGGAAGCGGGAACGGGATCTTGCCGGCCATCACGTGCAGGTCGGAGTGGCACAGGCCGCAGGCGATCACCTTCACGAGCACCTCGCCGGCGTGAGGACGCGGGGTGCGGATCTCCCGCACTTCCAGGGGTGCAGACGGGGCGACCAGCACAGCCGCTCGCATCGTCTCGGGAATGGGCATCTCGTCCATCGGGCTCGCCTCGCTGCTGGCTGTCTGCCCGTCCGTCGGGCACAACCAAAACCTAGTGACGCGACTTTGTCCTGTCAATCGTACAAAGTAGCCTTCGCAGATGGCAGAGCGCCGCCGGTGGCATCCGGCGGCGTCCGTGACAGTGCAGGGGGTCAGGCCTGCGGATCAATCCATCTCGTAGACGCGCAGCGAGTTGGTTTGCCGCGACTGCCGTCCGGGGTTGCCGGCGACGATGACCACCAGGTCGCCGTGCTCGACGAACCCCGTCTCGGTCAGCCCCATCTGCACGGACTCGACCATGGCGTCGGTGTTGGTGTACTCGGGCGTGACGTAGGACTGGACGCCCCAGCACAGGGTCAGCTCCTGCGCGGTCTTCGGCATCGGCGTGAAGGCCATGATCGGCACCTCGGAACGCAGCCGGGCCAGCCGGTGCGGGGTGTCGCCGGAGATCGTGAACGCTGCCAGGTACTTGGCCTCGACCCGCTCCGCCACGTCGACAGCGGCCTTCGAGATCACCCCGGAGGTGGTGTGCGGGTTCCAGGCGAGCGCGCGGATCTTGTCCAGGCCCTCGGCCTCGGTGCGGGTGATGATCCGCGACATCACCTCGACGGCGCCGATCGGGTAGTCCCCCACCGCGGTCTCGCCGGACAGCATGACCGCGTCGGCCCCGTCCAGGATGGCGTTGGCGACGTCCGAGGCCTCCGCACGAGTCGGGCGGTGCGAGGTGATCATCGACTCCAGCATCTGGGTGGCGACGATCACCGGCTTGGCCCAGGCACGAGCGGCGTCGATGATCTTCTTCTGCACAGACGGCACGTCCTCCAGCGGCAGTTCGACGCCGAGGTCGCCGCGGGCGACCATGAACGCGTCGAACGCGTCGACGATCGCGTACAGGTTTTCGATGGCCTGCGGCTTCTCCAGCTTCGCGATCACCGGGACGTGGCGGTCCTCCGAGTCCATGACCGCGCGCACCCCCTCAACGTCGGAAGCGTTGCGGACGAAGGACAGTGCCACCATGTCCACGCCGTGGCGCAGCGCCCAGCGCAGGTCGCGCTCATCCTTCTCGCTCAGGGCGGGCACGCTCACTGGGACGCCGGGGAGGTTGATGCCCTTGTGGTCGGACACGCGGCCGCCAACGATCACCTCAGTGACCACGTCGGTGGCTGTCACCTCGATGGCCCTGAGCTCGATCGCCCCATCGTTGATCAGGATCTGGTCGCCGGGGCTCACGTCGTCGGTCAGGGTGTGAAGCGTTGTGGACGCCCGCTCGGCGGTGCCGGGGACGTCTTCTGTGGTGATCACGAACCGTCCACCCGGCGTGAGGAAGGCCTCGCCGTCGATGAAGTTGCCCAGCCGGATCTTGGGTCCCTGCAGGTCGGCGAGGATCCCGACCGGCCGGTTGGCGGCACGGGCGGCGTCACGGATCCAGCCCACGCGCTTGGCATGGAGGATGTGGTCACCGTGGCTCATGTTGAGTCGGGCGACGTTCATGCCCGCGTTGACGAGGTTGACGATGGCTTCGGCGGAATCAGTGGCCGGGCCGATCGTGCAGACAATCTTTGCTCTACGCACACCAGCACCCTAGCCGACCTTGGCGGAGCCGCTCAGGCACCCCTCAGGAGCGGACGAGCCGCAATGCCTCCGCCAGATCCTCAGGGTAGCCGGACGTGAACCGCACCTGGTCACCCGTCCGTGGATGGATGAAGGCGAGCTCGACAGCGTGCAGCCACTGCCGCTCCAGGCCGAGTTTCGCTGCGAGGACAGGGTCGGCGCCGTAGGTCGGGTCGCCGACGCAGGGGTGCTTGATGGCCTGCATGTGCACCCTGATCTGGTGCGTTCGGCCCGTCTCGAGGTGCACCTCGAGGAGCGTGACCGCGCGGAAGGCCTCCAGCACCTTGTAATGGGTGACGCTGTGCCGTCCGCCGGCGACGATCGCCATCCGCCAGTCCGCGCCGTGGTGGCGTCCGATCGGTGCCTCGATAGTGCCCTCGAACGGGTCCGGGTGGCCCTGCACGAGGGTGTGGTAGGTCTTCTCGACCTCACGCGACCGGAAGGCCTGCTTGAGCGCCGTGTAGGCCGGTTCGCTCTTGGCCACCACCATCAACCCGGACGTGCCGACGTCGAGGCGTTGCACGATGCCCTGCCGCTCGGCAGCCCCTGAGGTGCTGATCCGGAACCCGGCAGCGGCCAGGTGCTCCACCACCGACGGCCCGTCCCAGCCGAGGCTGGGGTGGGCGGCGACGCCGGCTGGCTTGTCGACAACGACGATGTCGGCATCGTCGTACACGATCCCGATGCCGGCGACCTCGGACGGGACAAGGGAAACGATGGGCGCTGTGGTGATCTCGACCTCGAGCATGTCGCCCGCGCGGACGCGGTGGGACTTGCCGACCACAACGGAGTTGACCAGCACTCCCCCGGCTTCCGCGAGGTCCTCGATCCGGCTGCGGGACAGCCCCGTCATGCGAGCGGCCGCCGCGTCGACGCGGTCGCCATCCAGCCCGTCGGGCACAAGCCAGACGCTAGACATCAGAGGCCTCGACCGGCTCCTTCAGTCGGGTTCCGTTGAAGCTCACCTGGGTGATCATGGACAGCCAGATGCCGATCACCGCTGCGGCGGTGATGAACATGTCCGCGACGTTGAAGATCGCGAAGTTGGGCAGCTGGATGAAGTCGACGACGTGGCCGCGGAACGGCCCGGGGTCGCGGAACAGCCGGTCGGTGAGGTTGCCGGCGATACCCGCCAGCAGGCACCCGATGGTCACGGCCCAGCCGACATGCCGGATGCGGGGCACCACAAGAGCCAGCACTGCCACGAGCGCTGCAATGGCGATGATCGTGAGCAGCACGGTGAAGTTCTCGCCCATGCTGAAAGCCGCGCCCGGGTTGCGGATCAGCTGCAGCGTGACCAGCCCGCCGAGCAGGGAGATCGGGTGCTGCGGGTCGAGATTGGCGATGACGGCGTTCTTGACGACCAGGTCGAGGACGAAACCGACGACGCCGATCCCAAGGCAGAGCCAGCGGTACGGGGCGACCCGGGTGGCGACGGCGTGCGTGCCGGTTATCGCCGTTCCTCCCGCTGCTTGCAGGAGACGCACATGGTCGCCCGCGGGAACACCTGGAGCCGGTCCTTGCCGATTGGCTGGCCGCAGGACTCGCAGGAGCCGTACTCGCCGGACTCGAACATTCGGTGGGCCAGCTGTGCCTGCTCGAGCATGTCCCTGGCGTTCTGGGCCAGCGACATCTCCTGGTCGCGCTCGAAGTTGGATGAGCCGACATCGGCGGGGTCGCGGCCGGCGCCGTCGGTGCCCTCCTCGAACAGGTCTGCCAGGCCGGCCTCTGCCACCTCGATCGCCCGCTCCATGCGCGCGATGTCAGCCAGCAGCTCCTGGCGGATCTCCTCGACCTCTTCCTCGGTCCAGGGGTCCTCGCCCTCGGCCACGGGGAAGGTGATCGCCTTGGCCTTGGGGTCGTCCTTGGTGCGTGCCGACGCCATCAAAAACTCCTCCTGCTGATACCTGAGCACGGAGAGTACCACCGAACACAGGACTCCCCGGGCGAATCGCCCGGGGAGCCAGTCGTGCAGTGAGCGTCAGCGTGTCGGAGTCAGTTTCCTTCGCTGAGCAGTGCGTCGAGCCGGGGGGTTGCCGACTCCGGCGCCGGCTCGCTCAGGATCGCCGGGGTGTCCGACGGTTCGAGCGTGGCCTCGGTGAGGGCCTTGATCTGGCTCTGCAGGTGGTTGGTCAGGTTGCCGCGGAACGTGGCCTCGAAGCTGCGCAGGTGGTCGACCTTGCCCCGCAGGAGGTCGCGCTCCTGCTCGAGCGCGGTGAACAGCTCCGCGCGACGGGCATCCGCCTGGCCGGAGACTGCGTCGGCGCGACGCTGGGCGTCGGTCGTCACCTTGTCGGCGTTGACGCGGGACTCGGACTCGATCCGGTCCGCACGGGTGCGGGCGTCGGTCAAGGTCTCGTGAGCCTTCTTGTTTGCGCCGTCGATGACGTTCTCCGCCTCGGCGCGAGCACCGGCCACAACTCGCTGGGCCTCTGCCTGGGACTCACCGACGAGCCGTTCGGCCTGCTCGGTTGCCATCTGCAACAGGCGGGTAACGGCCGGGGAGGCCTCCGCGGAGCTAGTGACGACGATGTTCTCGACCCTGCCGATGGGGGCTTCAGCGACCGGGGCGGCCTCGACGACCGGCTGTGCCGGGGCGGCCTTGGCCTGGTCTGCGGCCTGACGGAGCAACTCGCGCTCGGCCTGGGTCGACTCGAGCTGAACATTGACCCCGTCGAGTTCCGCACGGGCCTGCTCGAGCTCCTGCGTGCGCTGGCCGAGTTCCTCGGTCTTCTTGGCGAGCTCGCCCCGGAGCCCATCCAGCTCGGACTGCGAGCCCTGCAGGTCGGCCTTTAGCTTGTCGGAGTCGACCGGGTCACCGGGGACGAAGATGCTGGACGGCTCGCTGGAGCTCAGCGCGTCGATCTGCTGCTTGAGGGTGCTGTTCTCCTCCGACAGCTGGGTGAGCGTGGCCTCCACCTTGTCGACGAAGTTGTCGACGTCGACAGGTTCGTAGCCGTTCCGCCGGGCCAGGTGAAAGCGGGTCTGGCGGACCTGCTCCAGTGTCAGGGTCATTGCTCACCTCACGTGTTTGATTACGAGGCCCGGCTCGCACCGGGTCCCGAGGGCGCTCTCAGGCTAATGCAGCCGGTTTGCGGAGTCCAAGAACCAGCGCGGGCGCGGCGGCAGGAGTAAACCCGAGGTCAAGACTCTAAAACGGCAGCCAACGCAGCAGGAGGGACAGCCCCAGGTACGCCACGATGAACGGCAGGTCGATGGCGATGTCACCCAGCCGCGGACTGGGCAGGAACCGACGCAGGAAGCGCAGCGGCGGGTCAGTGACGGTGTACGTGAACTCCGCGATCACGAGCAGTACCCCGCGCGGCTCCCACTGGCGCACCAGCAGGGGCAACAACGACAGCATCATGCGGACGGTGAGGATCGCAAGGTAACCCCAGAGGACCCCGTGGATCAGCGCAGCGATCAGGGCCATCCGGGCCGCCTTTCAGGACTGGTTGAAGAACCCGCCTGCCAGGCGCTCCTTGTCCTCCACGGAGACGGTCACGTTGTGCGGAGACAGCAGGAACACCTTGCTGGTGATGCGTTCAATGCTGCCACGCAGGCCAAAGATCAGCCCGGCCGAGAAGTCGACCAGCCGCTTGGCGTCGGAGTCCTCCATGTCGGAGAGGTTCATGATCACCGGGACGCCGTCGCGGAAGTTCTCCCCGATCGTCCGGGCCTCGTTGTAGGTGCGCGGGTGCACGGTGATGATGCGGCTGATGTCGGCCACACGCTGGTGGTCCTTCGCCGGCCGGCGGGTCTCGAGTTCGGTCACCGTGGCAGAAGCCGGACGCGTCGGCGCCTCGCCGCGGTCCATCACCTGCTCGGTGACGTCGTCCGTGCCGGGCTCGGGCTCGGCGTAATCGTTGTCTGACACCAGGCCAAGCCAAACGGCCGCCTTCTTGAAGCGATCAGCCATGTCTCTCGTCCCTCTTCTCGCCAGTCCAAGGTGACTTTAACTTGCGCCCGGTGCCGGTCGGTGGAGGCCACGGCCGACACGCGCCAACTGGGCCTGAGGCCAACCGGTTAAGCCATTGGTTCAGGGCAGCCAGGCAAGGGCTGCCTGGCGGCCGGATGCGGAACCGTCGCGGCGATAGGAATGCAGGGTCGGGGTGGTGCGGGTGCACGGGTCGACGCGCAGGACGGTGCAACCCAGCGCTGCCAGCTGCGCAGCTGCCGCTGCCCCGAGGTCGAGGCTTGGCGTTCCCCAGCTGGTGGTCGCGACGGCTGCCGGGTGCAACCGGCCGTAGTCGGCCTGGAGGTCGGCGGGCACCTCGTAGCAGTCCCCGCAGATGTGGGGGCCGATCCACGCTGTGATGCGTCCGGCTCCCAGCTCCACCATCCGGGCGACGGTGGCGGGCAGCACGCCGGCGCCGAGGCCAACCCGTCCGGCGTGGGCTGCTGCCACGACGCCGGCGTCCGGGTCGGCGAACAGCACCGGGACGCAGTCGGCAACGCGCACGGCGACGGCCAGCCTGCGGTCGGTGGTCACGAGGGCGTCTGCCTTCTCCGCAGCAATGGCCCGACGGTCGCTGCCGGCGTCGACGGTGAGCACCCGGGTGCCGTGCACCTGGTAGGCGTTGACGGCAGCGACGCCGAGGTCGGCCTCGATGAGGTCCCACTGCCCGGCACGCCAGCCGTCGCTCACCCCGAGGGTCAGGTCGAGCCGTCCGCCGTCGGGGGCGACCGCGTCACAGCACACGACCCCGGCGCCGTCGGCACCGGGGTCGTTGCGGAAGCTGTACATGCGAGCCAGCTTGCCCGAGTCGGCCTACTTCAGGAAGTCCGGCACGTCCAGGTCGTCGTCATCGGGTTCCGGGCGCTTCGCCACAGGGGCAGCGACGGGACGAACGTCCGGCTCCGCGAAGTCCGATCCGGTCTCCACCGGCGAGGGGACGTGAGTCGGCCGCAGGGCCGGCAGCTCCGGACGGCGCACCTCGGGTCGCGCGGACGCCTTCTTGGGCATCACGCCACCGTCGAAGCCGGCAGCGATCACGGTGACCTTCACCTCGTCGCCGAGGGCGTCGTCGATGACCGTGCCGAAGATGATGTTGGCGTCCTCGTGGGCTGCGGCCTCGATCAGGTTGGCAGCGGCCGAGACCTCGAAAAGTCCCAGGTCGGAACCACCCGCGATGGACAACAGGACGCCGTGGGCGCCTTCGATGCTGGCTTCGAGCAGCGGCGAGCTGACCGCCATCTCGGCAGCGGCGCGGGCGCGGTCCTCACCGCGGGCAGACCCGATGCCCATCAGGGCGGAGCCGGCGTTCGACATGACGGCCTTCACGTCGGCGAAGTCGAGGTTGATCAGGCCGGGCGTGGTGATCAGGTCGGTGATGCCGGAAACGCCCTGCATCAGCACCTGGTCGGCCTGCCGGAATGCGTCGAGGATCGCCACGTGGTGGTCGGTCATCTCCAGCAGCTTGTCGTTGGGGATGACGATCAGGGTGTCGACCTCTTCGCGGAGGCCGGAGATGCCGTCCTCGGCCTGGCTCGCCCTGCGGCGCCCTTCGAAGCTGAACGGGCGAGTGACGACGCCGATGGTCAGCGCACCGAGCGAGCGGGCGATGCGGGCGACGACGGGCGCGCCGCCAGTGCCGGTGCCGCCCCCTTCACCTGCGGTCACGAACACCATGTCGGCGCCCTTGAGCACCTCTTCGATCTCGTCGGCGTGGTCCTCTGCTGCCTGCCTGCCCTTGACCGGGTCAGCGCCTGCGCCGAGCCCGCGGGTCAGGTCACGGCCGATGTCCAGCTTGACGTCGGCGTCGCTCATCAGCAGTGCCTGCGCATCGGTGTTGACCGCGATGAACTCGACGCCGCGCAAGCCCGACTCGATCATCCGGTTCACGGCGTTGACGCCACCGCCGCCTACGCCGACAACCTTGATGATGGCGAGGTAGTTCTGGGACGCAGTTCCCACGAAAGTCACCCTTACTCGAGCTTGGAGAAGTTGTTAACGCACTGGTTCGACGAAGCGGGGCGAACCGGGGAAGGGCAACTGCTTCGGCGTTCTCCAAGGCTAGGGATCGCGTTTGGCCTTGTCCAAGAAAGGGGGGTGGCTCGGCGCGTCCCTCAAGTAGGGGTTCAGGGTTGCCCTGAAAGCCTCAACGACGGGTCGGGAAGCCCGGCGCGGACACGTTGAACACGCTTCCACCGAGCGGCAGCAGTGCGTCCAGCACCTGGCTCTTGAGGGCCGAATCCTCTGCGCTCCCCCACACCACGCGCGACCCGTCCCGTAGCCGGAGCACGATTCCGTCCCGGGTCGGCGCTTCCAGCCGGGACACCTTCCCCGCCGTGGCGCTGCTCAGCGCGGAGAACACGGTGCCGACGTCGACCAGCACCTGCTGGCTGTTCGGGTCGGCCTCGACCAGCACCAGCCCGGACGGTGCGTTCTCGACCGCCTGGAACACCACCCCGGACGCGTCGGCCAGCAGGTAGCCGGCACCGGCGGGGATCGCCAGCCGCGGCTTCCGCTCGGTGACGACGATGTGGACCTGGTCGGGCCAGTCGCGGGACACGGTGACCTCCGCGACCGCCGGCAGGCCGGAGACGCGTTCGGCGACCTTGGCCGGATCCACCCACACCAGGGGCGTGCCGGCTGTCACGCCTGCGGCGTCCAGCACCTCGTTCTTGGTCAGCATCTTGGCCCCGTTGACCGTGACCGCACGGGCCGAGAGGGCCGGCGAGAACCCGACCACGTAGACCACGCCGATGACAAGCACCAGCGCGAGTGCGCCGATGAGCCAGTAGCGGCCGCGGCGACGGCGCTGGTAGCGCTGGCGCAGCTGCAGCCGGGAGGTGGCGTCGCTGACCTGGCTCACCGGGCAGCCTCCCCCAGGAGGCCGGCCAGCGCCGGGCCCACCCGGGTCACATCGCCGGCGCCGAGGGTGACCACCAGGTCGCCAGGGCGCACCAGCGCTGCGAGGGCGGGAGCGGCTTCTGCCAGCGTCTCCACGTAGTGCACGGTGCCGGGGGCCGCTTCGGCTGCGGCGTCGGCGACGAGCTGCCCGGTGATGCCGGGAAGGGGGTCCTCCCTCGCCGGGTAGATGCCGAGCACGAGGATCTCGTCTGCGAGGGCGAGCGCCTGACCGAACTCGGTGGCAAAGTCGCGGGTCCGGGTGAACAGGTGCGGCTGGAAGCAGGCCACGAGCCGTCCGTCGCCGGCGAGGCCGCGGGCAGCGGTGAGCGTGGCTGCCACCTCCGTGGGGTGGTGGGCGTAGTCGTCGAAGATCCGCACTCCGGAGAGTTCTGCCACCGGCTGGAACCGCCGCTGCGTGCCATGGAACTCGCCGGCGGCAGCCCGCAGCCGGTCACCGGGCAGCGCGACTGCGCGACCGACGGCGTAGGCGGCAGCGGCGTTCTGCAGGTTGTAGGCGCCCGGCACGGCGAGCACCAGGTCGCCGCTGTCGTCTGCCGTGATGAGGGTGGCCCGCGCGCCGGCGGACGGGAAGCTGGCGCCGACGATGCGCACGTCGGCGCCGCCCGCTGTGCCGAACGTGACGACCCGCTTGCCTGCGGCGCGGATGGCCGGCGTGATCGCAACGGCGCCGGGGTCGTCAGCGCTGATCACGACGACCTGCACGGGCTCTGCAACAGCGAGGGTGACGAAGCCGGCGGCGTAGGCCTCCGACGTGCCCCAGTTGTCGAGGTGGTCAGCCTCCACGTTGGTGATCACGACGACCTGCGCCGGGTACTGCCGGAAGGAACCGTCACTCTCGTCCGCCTCGATCACGAAGGGGTCGCCGGTGCCGAGGTGGTAGGCCCTGCCGGTGTCGGCGAGCGGCGAGCCCACCACGTAGCTGGGGTCGGCGCCCGCACCGGCCAGCAGGACGGCTGTCATCGCCGTCGTTGTGGTCTTCCCGTGGGTACCGGTGATGGCGATGCCGGTGCGACCCAGCATCAGCGCGGCGAGCGCAGCGCTGCGGTGCCAGACACGAAGGCCCCGGCGGCGCGCCTCCGCGAGTTCTGCATTGGTCTCCCGCACGGCAGAGGACACCACGACGGTGCTCGCCGTGCCCAGGTGCGCGGGGTCGTGGCCGACGTGGGTCCGGATCCCGAGGTCAGCGAGCGCTGCGAGCGTTGCGCTGTCGGCCTGGTCGCTGCCGCTGACCCGGAGGCCGAGGGCTGCGAACATGGCTGCGACCCCGCTCATCCCTGCACCGCCGATGGCGATGAAGTGCACGTCGCCGAGCTCTGCGACCGGCACGAGGGCGACGGGTTCGATCAACGGCATGGGTTCAGTCTCGCCGCTGGGCCACGTCGAGGACCAGTTGGGCCAACGCAGCGGACGCGTCCGCGGGCACGAGACGGCGGCAGGTGGCCGCCATTGCTTCGAGACGACCCGGCCCCTCCAGCAGGCGGGTGACCTCAGCGACCAGGCGGTCGCCGTCCAGCTCGGCATCCGGAACGAGCACCCCGGCGTCGGCTGCGATCAGGAAGCCGGCGTTGCGGGCCTGCTCACCGTTGCCGTGCGGCAGCGGGACGAAGATCGTCGGCAGCCCGGTCATCGCCGTCTCCATCACGGTGCCGGCACCGGACCGGCCCAGCATCAGGTCGGCGGCGGCGTACCCCTCACCCATGTCATCGACGTAGCCGACCGGACGGTAGGCAGCCCCGGTGGTTGCATCGGTCACGTCAACGATGTCGGCAGTCAGGTTGGCCGAGCCCAGCACGTGCAGGACGGAGATCCCCGCAGAGAGGAGGCGCACAACCGCGTCCGTCGTTGCGATGTTGAGGCTGCGGGCGCCCTGCGAGCCGCCGCTGACCAGCAGCACCGGGCCGGCGTCCGGAAGGCCGAATCGCTGCCGGGCGGCTGGGCGGCGGGCAGCGCGGTCGAGGCCGGCGATCTGCTCGCGCACCGGCAGCCCGAGGTGCCGGGCGTGCGGCAGGCGGGTCTCGGGGAAAGTTGTGACGACGTGGGGGGTGAACCGGGCGGCGATCCGGTTGGCCAGGCCGGGCACTGCGTTGCCCTCATGGATGACCAGCGGCACCCTGGCCAGGCGCGCAGCGAGGTAGACGGGCAGCGAGACGTAGCCGCCGAATCCGACGGCAACCTGGGCGTCGTGGGCAACGAGAATCCGGCGGGCCTGTCCGACCGCGCGCCACAGCCGGACGGGCACGGCCAGCAGCTCCGGGGTGAGGCGGCGGGGCAGCGGCACTGGCGGAATCAGTTCCAGCCGCAGCCCGGCCTCCGGGATCACGCGGGTCTC
>Ga0209539_1001190_pt1 | contig 14241 bp, 13 predicted proteins | sample BarGraNGADG00312_2_FD_184499 | JGI IMG/M metagenome (GOLD analysis project Ga0209539, IMG submission 184499) | Arctic peat soil microbial communities from Barrow, Alaska - Barrow Graham LP Ref core NGADG0011-312 (SPAdes) (version 2) | ecosystem: Environmental > Terrestrial > Soil > Wetlands >... | reverse complement strand
TAAGATGGAAGTAAATTCAAGATGGAGGAGGCGATCATGTCTGGTCTGGCGGGAAATAAAAAAAGAACTACCCGGAAGAGAAGCCTTATTCTTATCGGCATACTGGTCTTATTCGTCCTTCAAGCCGGCGCCGAGCAGAAAGGCAAGTTCCTTTTCGGAGTCTATACTGGCCGGTCCTTCGGCTTGGGACAGGAATTTGCATGGCAGTCCCAGGGAGCATATAAGATTAATTACGATCTTAATCTTCATTTCGGTGGTTATGTCCAGTACAATCTTTCCGAGCAGTTTGGATTGCAATTAAATATTAATTATCAATTTGGCGCCATGCCATGGACCTTTCAAGGCTGGGAAGAGCCCGAAGAATCGGGAAAAGATAAATTCTTTTTTACATCTTTTAACCTGAATGGCGTTTTCAATTACGTAAGATTGAAAAATGTGCGATTTTATCTTCTGGGCGGCGGTGGGATCAACAGTGTTTATTGGGCTCATTTCGATGGGATTTATTTCAATTTTGCAGGAGGCACAGGCGTAAAAATTTATTTTAAACCCGATTCACGGTCGGCCATAAATATCGGGGCGACTTTTCATCACCTGATGGACCGGAAATTCTTTGATGGCATAAGCACCTATCATGCAAATTATGCAAATTATTTGAGGCTTAATATTGGCTTCGAATTCCAAGCCCGCGATTATAATCAGAATAATGAGGGGAGGTAATCATGTCCGGCCTGGGTGAGAACAAAAAAAGAAAAGCCCAAACGAAATGCCTTTGCCTCATCGGGATATTGTTATTATCTGTCATTCAAGCCGGCGCCGAGCCGAAAGACAAGTTACTTTTCGGAGTTTACACCGGCCTGTCCTTCGGCTTGGGCTATGAATTCAACTGGCAATCCAGCGGACATTATTCCGAGGGCTACTATCCCATTTTTCATTTGGGCGGATATGCCCAGTACAACTTTTCCGAGTGGTTCGGCCTGCAGTTCAACGCGAATTTCCAGGGCATCGCCCATCTCCGGACCTTTTCGAATTTCAATGATCCTCTCAATTCCGGAACGGGATTAACGGGTTTTATCTCTTTTAACCTGAATGCCGTTTTCAATTACCTGAGATTGAAAAATGCGCAGTTTTACCTTTTAGGCGGAGGTGGAATAAACCCTGGAGGTGTGGAGGTTTTCGATGGCCTTTGTTTCAATTTTGCGGGCGGCACGGGAGTAAAAATTTATTTAAAACCTGATTCACAATCAGCCATAAACATTGGCGGGACATTCCAGCACCTGCTGAAGCCGAAACGTCAATATTATAGTACTCAACATGCAAATTATTTGCGGTTCAATATTGGATACGAATTCTATCCCAATGACCATAAGGACTGACGCCAGCAACTGACTTCCCAAATGCAATAATGAAAGACCCTGTTGCCTCCTCCAAACTTTCAATATTATCCCTATAAACGCTTGCGAAAAACCTGAGTGCTATTTTTACGGCTATTCCCCGCAATTTCAGTCATCCTGATTTTTTATGCTATAATTGCTCAATCATGCGCAAAGTATTCCAGGCTCTATTGATTTTGTTTTTCATAGCCATCCCCTTGAGTCTACAGGCAGGACACTTTGAATGGCAGCTGGCTGCCGGGGCCTGGACCCTGGAACCTTTCACATCACCTGTGACAACGGCAGCAACCAGACTTGTCAGCGAAGAAGCTGATCACTTGATAGCCCCTATCCTTTCCGAATTCGCGTTTTTATTTTTCGAGCCTAAAATAAAGCTCGATTCGCGTGGATATTTTTTTACGGCTTCGGCCTGGTACAAGTTGGCCGCGGAAAAATTCGCCCTGGGCGCCTCGGCCAGCTATCTCAATTTTACCCTGCCTTTCGTGTTGACCGCCGAGCAAGACCTTTATATTTTCAATATCCCCGTCGCCCATATCAACCTCCGGGGCGAAGGCCGTGTCAATTTACGCACCATAATGTTGAAGGCCCAAGGGCGCTGGCGGATCAGCCATGGACAGCGCATCAGCACCTTTGCCAGTTTTGGCCTGGCCTTGATACCTTTCAACGGCGATTTATTCCTGCCGCTGACGGCCACGATCTATTCCATTCTGGGCAGCAAGGAATTCACTGAAACCGAAACCAATACAATCGCCCAACTGCGCGCTGAAAACAGCGACATTCCCGCACTAATCCTATTCCCAACTTTAGCCGTTTCATTGCATTACCGGCTGAGCAAAAGTACTCGCCTGTTTATCGAATTGAATTTGTCATCGGGAACATTCCTGGCGGTCGGACTGACCCTGGGCAACTGATATGGATTCCGGCCTGCAACAATAGCTGCGACTCGGGTTTAAAACAACTCTTGAGCTTAAATTCAGGGCTTCGCCTTAAAACTTGACTCCCAGCAAAACCATCAAAGCCGTCGCTTTCGCGTACGCGTCTGGAGCGGGATCTTTGACCTGATTGGATAGTCCAAGCCGGTAGCGGGCTTCCAAGAGCAGATTCATGCCCCCGGCCTGCAGCTCGACACCACCGCCGAAAACCAAGCCGTAAAAAAGCCGGTTGACATTGTCTGTTACGTCCGCTTCAGAGGTGGTGCCGTCCGCGGCCGTGACCACGACTTTCTGGTTCAGGATGTAGCCGACTTCGCCCCCAGCCAAAACATACGGGGTTGTACCAGGCAGGAAACGCACTTTGAGCATGATCGGCAAGGCGATGGCATTGGCGGAAATCGTAATTTTTTCTTTGTTAGCAGGGTCGGTGGCTTTCAGGACCGCTCCGCCCGGACAATAGAGCAGATCCATCTCAAAAGCGATCCGGCCGCCGCTCTCATATCCCAGGCCGCCCATGAACCCCATTTTCGCTGTTTTTTTTGCATCAGCGGGAAGCGCTTCGGAAATATTCAGGTTGCTCATGGACAGACCAGCCATCAGTTTGAAGCCGCCGCCGGCAATTTCCTTACGCGCGCTGGCCTTGGGTACTTCTCGGCGAACGGCGGCGCGAGGTTCTACTTCTGCTTCCTCTTCATCCGCACCGCTCACTTCGACCACAGTGTTGTGGATATAGCCAGTGACCGCTTCCCCGGACTTATCATTCACGGTCACTTCATACCAGGCTCCGTCTTTGCCGGCGACTTCCAGCAGGGTGCCGATTGTCACCCGGGCGATTATCCGGGCTGAGGCGTCGGGCTCGGAACGGACGTTCGCCGTCTGGACCTTCACTTTTAAAATCGTTTTTTCCTTGGCCAGCAGCGCGCCGCCCAGCACCAGAACGAAAAACAACACCATAATAATATTTCTTTTCATGGATCCTCCTTTTTGGAGCAGATTCTATTAAATTAAAAATAAAAAATCAAGCGTGCAGAATGTGGGCAATCGCTGACAGGTATTAAAACCTGAAGCCCAGCGTAGCTCCGACCGACATGCCTTTGAACAGGCTATCAAAAGCCATGAGCGCGTAAGCGGTGAGCTTTATACTATTGGAAACAAAACCGGCATTCAATTTCAGAAGGAAATCGGAAGAACCTGAAAGACCGCTACCAATGTAAAAACCCTTGGCCACGCCGCCGCCGACAAAAAAGCCACCGGGGGTGAAATTCAGGATCACGGCCGGGTAAAGGGTAAAAACCTTAAATTCGAAGCCTTCCCCTACTAGCATCACCTCGGGGCTTAACATCAGGATATTGCCGAATTGAAAATCCAGTTCAGCACCGGCGGTCCACATGATCGGGTCGAATGAGAAGCTATCATCGGTCATGATGCCGAAGTTGATCCCGAAACGCATCGCTTTGCCCGCGTTGGCCCTGGGTACTTCCCGGCGCACAGTGGTGCGAGGTGCCACTTCTATTTCCTCTTCATCCGCACCGATCACTTCGACCACAGTGTTGAGGATATAGCCAGTAACCGCGTTCCCGGACTTATCATTCATGGTTACTTCGTACCAGGCTCCGGCCTTGCCATCGACTTCCAATAGGGTTCCGGCTGACACCCGGGCGACGACTGGAGCCGAGGCATCAGGCTCGGAACGGACGTTCGCAGTCTGGACCTTCACTTTCAAGATCGTGTTTCCCCTGGCCAGCAATGCGCCGCCCAGCACCAGAAAGAGTAGCAACACCATAATGATATTTCTTTTCATAGATCCTCCTCCTGGAAACAGATTTTATTAACTTACAAAAAAAATGTCAAACGCGCAAAAACCGAGCGCTTTTCGACCGCTGCTAAAACCTGAATCCGATCGAAGCACCCACCCACATGGCGCTCTTGAACAAATTGTCAAAATATGTGATCAGGTAAGTGGTGATCTTGAAGTTGTTGATCAGTAAGCCGGCATTCAATTTCAGGGCAATGTCGCTCGTGGCATAGGAAGTGTTGTGGCCGATGTAAAAATGCTTGGTCAAGCCGCCGCCGACAAAAAAATTGCCGGGGGTGAAATTCAGGATGACAGCCGGGCGTAAATAGAAATCCTTGAAATTGGACCCGCTCCCGACCAGAGTCAACTCGGGGCTGAGCATCAGGGCATTGCCTAACTGAAAATCGAGTTCACCACCGACCGTCCACCAGAAAGGATTGAAAGAGAACGAATCGTCGGTCGTGGTGCCTAAATTGAGCACGAAGCTAATTGGATTGCTCTGGGCATAAATACCGGAAACCAGCAACAGACCAAACAACATGATTATTAATTTTTTCATAAATCCTCCTAATTACTTTTTGATTTTAACATAAATAAAAAATAAAGCAAGCACACCTATAAAAAGAAAATATGCTTATTCCAATAAACGCAGCCATTTATTTCTCAAGCCTAATATATCAGCTAAAAATCAATTGTCCAGGCGATCGAGAAGCAGCTTCAGGATAAAACCGGCCGCGGCCTTGTGGTTGCCCTGGGCACGGATGGCCGGGCTGACGCACGATGGGCAGCCGCTGGGGCATGGGCAGTTATCGATGATTTCCAGCGCCTTTTCGAGCAGCGCCTTACCTTTTTCATACAGCGTTTCGGAAAAGCCAACACCGCCGGGATACTTGTCAAAAATAAATATATTGGGTTCGAAACGGTCGGCAAAGGTCATGTCGGTCTGGCTGCGCAGCATGCTTTTCAATCCACCGGGGTGCAGCGGATCCTTGGTCAGGTTGTCCTCGATAGCCACACCAACATCACGCACGTCGCAGAGCAGGATCACCGGGCTGATCTGCTTCATCAGGTAGGCGATGCCGGTCACGGCCTCGATTTTTTCCTCGTTGGAAAAATCCAGGCTTTGCAGCACATCGTTTTTCACCGTCAACCAGAAAGCGGTGGTGTGCATTTCCTGCTGCGGCAGCTGCAATTCGCCGGCGCCGACATTTTCCATGGTGTAAAATTTAAGCTTCTTGAAGCCCACCACCTGGGAAAAAACATGAACGTCACCGTAGGAAATATTATGATTTTTCAGGCGCGTCTCGTCAAAAATATCAAGCACCTTGATCTTGGTATAAGTTATGGAATCGGTGTAATAATCGGCGTTGGAACGAGTAAGGAAAGCCTTGCGGTTTTCGTAATCGAGTTCTTCGACCACGTACTGCTCGCCTTCCAGGATGTAAATCGCCTTGGGATGGAGCGTTTCCAGGGCATTGGAAAATCCGACCTCAGCAATCACCCGCTCCCCTTCAGTGCGGTCGACAACCACGAAGTTGTCCGATGTGATCCGGTTTAAACTAACGGCGTCGGCCGGGTAGCCTTCCTCGGTCCAGAACCACTTGTCATCTTTGCGCAGCAGCACCTGGTTTTCCGCCAGGTAGGAAAGAATTTCCTCCAAGTCTTCAGCGCCATATTTTTCACCCTTGGCAAAAGGCAATTCGAAAGCGGCGCACTTGATATGGTCGATGAGTACGGTCAGGTTGTCGGCGTTGATGCGCCCCATTTCCGGAGACTGGCCGCTGAAGTATTCGGGGTGATTGACGATGTACTGGTCAATGGGCATGGAGCTGGCAACCAGCACGCCCAGCGATTGGCTGCTGCGCCGACCGGCCCGGCCGATGCGCTGCCAGGTCGAGGAAATCGATCCCGGGTAAGAGGCCAGCACTACGGCATCCAAAGAGCCGATATCAATACCCAACTCCAGGGCATTGGTCGAAACCACGGCCTTGATTTTGCCTGCGCGCAGACCTTTTTCAATCTCGCGGCGCATCTTGGGCAAATAACCGCCGCGGTAGCCGCGCACCGTGCCGCGATCTTGAACGGTTTTTTCGAAATCGTTTTTCAAGTACTTGACTAAAATTTCGGTGATCAGGCGCGAATTGGCAAAAGTGATCACCTGCAAGCCGGCTTTAAGCAGAATGCCGGCGATTTCGCGACTCATGGAGACATAGGAACGGCGAATTCCCAGCTGGCGGTTGACCACCGGCGGATTGAAAAAAACCAGGAATTTTTCGCCGCGCGGCGCCCCGTTTTTATCGATCAGGACCACTTTTTCTTCGATCAGTTTTTCGGCCAACTCGGCCGGGTTGGCGATGGTGGCCGAGCTCATGATAAATACCGGCCGGGTACCGTAAAAGGCGCAGATCCTTTTCAGGCGGCGCATGACATTGGCCACGTGCGAACCGAAGACACCGGTGTAATAATGGAGCTCATCGATGACCACGTACTTCAGGTTTTCGAACAGGCTGGCCCACTTGGTGTGGTGCGGCAGGATGCCTGAGTGCAGCATGTAGGGGTTGGAAATGACGATTTGGGCCTGTTTGCGGATGGCCTGGCGCGTGCTGGTCGGCGTGTCGCCGTCGTAGGTATACAGGCCCAGTTTGTCGCCCAGGGCCTTATTCAAATCAAAAAGTTCGGCCAGCTGGTCCTGGGACAGGGCCTTGGTCGGAAACAGGTACAACGACTTGGCTGAGGGGTCGCGGGTCAAAGCGTCCAGGGCGGCGGCGTTGTAAATCAGCGTTTTACCCGAAGCGGTCGGCGTGGCTACCACCACGTGTTTTCCTTGCAGAATGTGTTCCAGGGCCTGGGCCTGGTGTGAAAACAGGCGCTCGATGCCCCGTTTTTTATAAATGGCGACAATTTCCGGCGCCAATTGCTTCGGAAAATCGACAAACTCGCCGCTGAAAGCACCGATCTTGATCAGTCGGAGATCAGTTTCTATATCGTTTTTCAGTTTGAATAATTCTTTGAGCGCCTGTTCAACCTTGATATTTTTGCCGCTGTCCATGGCCAGAAAATAACACAAATAGTTGGATTAGTAAATCGGTATACCAGATAAGCGTAGGGGCGTTCCGCTGGAACGCCCTGTATTCGACGCGATCTATCCAGGGCGACCCACCGGGTCGCCCCTACTTCACACCCAGGACATCGTTGATCATTTTAACAAAAGCTTCGTGGCTCAGGGCGCCGCGAGTCATCTGCGGCTGGCCCTGTTTGGGAATGAACATCAGGGTGGGGATAGTCATGATGCCGAAAGCGGCGGCCAGTTCCTGCTCCTGGTCGGTATTCACTTTAAAAATATTGATTTTCCCTTCATACTCAGTATCCAGTTTTTCCAGGATGGGGGTAACCATTTTGCAGGGACCGCACCAGTCAGCATAAAAATCAACGATGGCCGGCAGTTCGCCCAGATATTCCCATTCCTTCTTGTTTTCGTAATCAAAGATTTTCTCAGTAAATGTTTTTTTACTTAATTGTTCCATGTCTGACTCCTCTAATTTTATGCAATTTTAAACTAATCATGCAGGTAAATCAAGGGCGCGGCGCCATGAAGGGGGCAGGAAACTGACCGTTGTTTTTTTACCGCTGAACGGGTGAAAAAATGAATAGTAAAAACAGATCAGCCCGAGTTCGGCCCGGCCAGGGTAATTCCCGTATAGGTGATCGCCGATCAGTGGAGCCAGCTGTTCTTGAAAATGGCGGCGGATTTGGTGGGTGCGCCCGGTCTGGGGAAAAACCAGGAAATAAAAAAAGCTGTCCTTTTCGCGGCAGAAGCGGACATAGGTCAGCGCCTGCTTGACCCGCCCCTGCCATTCCAGCGCCGAACGGATGATATAACCGGGCTTCACGCCGGCAAAAGCCGGAGTGACGGCCAGGTAACGTTTCCTGATTTTCCGTTCTCCAAACATCCGGTGCAAGGCGATTTCGCTTTTCTTATTTTTAGCGAAAAAGACCAGTCCCTGGGCCGGCAGGTCGAGGCGGTTGATCGCTGCCGCCTGGTAAGCCAGGCCATGGAGATCGTAATATTGCTGCACGCCGTGCAGCAGACAGTCGATATCACTGTAGGGCGTGGGCTGCACCGCCACCCCTGCCCTTTTGTAAACCAGCAGCAAATCACTGTCTTGATAGTGGATATCTTCGGTCCGCAGTTCATATTCCAGGATCGGAAATTTCGGCCGGTCGACGCGCAGCAGTTGACTGGTAATAATCATGCTTTCATTTTTCAAACGCAGCTTGCGTTCGCTGTCCCAGACGCTGCCCTGTATGATCAGCTGCCGCGCCGCTTCGGAACCGAGCCGTAAATGGCTCTGCAGGGCTTCGCTTAAGGTCAGAGTCTGTCCTTGCGGTAAGCGGATGAAAAATCTTTGCAAATTTTTGTAAGGCGCGGGCGCTGCTTTCATCAGCGCGATTGTAGCTTCGCTATCCGCCCTTGTCAACCGCAGCTTGGTAATATTTTTCTTGACAATCGGCCGTGGATAACCTATAAAATATCTTTATTAAAAATGATGTATGCCATTTTTTTTAATTCCAGCAGGAAAAACACTGGAGGATTGACAATGACCAACATGAGAAGTTATGAAGAAGAAAGCCGGGACTTCAACTGGACAATTTCGGAAAAAGAGCTCGAATACCGGCCGGGCGCCATTATCAATATCGGCGAATACTGCAGCGACCGCATCTGCCGCCAGGGTAAGGGTGAAAAACTGGCCCTGATCTGGGAAGGCCACGCCGGCGAGGTGAAAAAATACACCTTCAACGATATGCGGCTGCTGACCAACACTATCGCCCAGTACCTGAAGAATCTCGGCCTGCAGCCCGGAGAGCGCATCTGTTTGTTTATGGACAAGGTTCCCGAACTTTACTTCGGCTTCCTGGCCATTTTGAAAATGGGCGGCATTGCCCAGCCGCTTTTTTCGGCCTTCGGTGCCGAATCGCTACTCACCCGTCTGGCCGACGCCGGCACTGCGGCCATCATCACCCAGAAAAAACACGTAGCCAAGGTGCGGGTCCTGCTCAAGGACATGCCCGGACTGCGCCACATCATCATTGTTGACGATGACAAGAGCAAGCCCCTGCGCGAAAGGGAAATCGCCATGAACATGGAACAGGAACCGCGGATCGAAGCCTTCACCAGCTTTCCTGCCACGGCCGAAACCCCGTCGGTGCTCCATTACACGTCCGGCACCACCGGCAAGCCCAAGGGCGCCCAGCATGTCCATTATTCACTTATTTCGCAATACATAACTTCCAAGTTCGTATTGGATCTGAAGGATAACGACATTTACTGGTGCACGGCCGATCCGGGCTGGGTTACCGGCACCTCCTACGGCATCATCGGCCCCTGGGCCAACGGCGTCACCCAGTGCGTCCTCGATGCCGGTTTCAAGGCTGAATCGTGGTACCGCTTCATCGAGAAGCACCGCGTCACTGTCTGGTACTCGGCCCCGACCGCCATCCGCTCCTTGATGAAGGAAGGCGACGAGATCGTCAAAAAATTCGATCTCTCCTGCCTGCGCCACCTCTGCTCGGTCGGCGAACCGCTGAACGCCGAGGCAGTGCTGTGGTCGAAAAAAGTCTTCGGCCTGTTCTTCCATGACACCTTCTGGCAGACCGAGACCGGCAGCATGGTGATCACCAACTACCCGACCATGAAGATCAAGCCCGGCTCGATGGGCAAGCCCTTCCCGGGCATTATCGCCACCGTCGTCGATCTGAAGACCCATGAGCCGCTAAACCGGCCGGGCATCGTGGGTTTGATCGCCATCAAGCCCGGTTGGCCGTCCATGTTCCGCACCTATTGGAAAAACGAGGAAACATATAAAAGCAAGTTCAAGAACGGCTGGTACATCTGCGGCGACCGCGCCTCGATCGATGAGGACGGCTATTTCTGGTTCGTGGGCCGCGATGATGACGTGATCAACACCGCCGGCCACCTGGTCGGCCCCTTCGAGATCGAGTCGGCCCTGCTCGAGCACGAGTCGGTAGCCGAGTCGGCTGTGGTCGGCAAGCCCGACCCGGTGAACATGGAGGTGGTCAAGGCCTTCATCGCCCTGAAACCCGGCTTCCAGGCATCCAAGGAGCTGGAACTCGACATCATGAACTTCATCCGCAAAAAGCTTTCGCCCTTGGCCATGCCCCAGGAGATCGAGTTCGTGCCGTCTTTGCCCAAGACGCGCTCGGGCAAGATCATGCGCCGCGTGCTGCGCGCCCGGGAATGGGGTGAAGAGATCGGCGATATCTCCACTCTGGAAAGCGATTAATCTTTACAAAAGCAGTATTTAGTATTAGGTTTGAAACCTACGCATACCTGGTTTAAAACTAACAGCCCATACAGTTGACTTATCCAATAATCAATTCTGACAACCAAAATTGCAAAAATTTCAATAATTGAACTTTAAATGACTTTGAACTATAATAACTTTTCCTATTAAGAGAATATTCATGATAATTTTCCCTTTGATTCTGCAATTACTTATTTTGCAACAAAGCCGCTCTTTAATGACTCATTGGCTGGTAAGCCGTAGATACTATAATGTTTTAAGCTTTTTGTTTATTCTGCTGCTACTTGCAGGTATTTTTCTATCAAAAAATCAGCGGACATTCAAATGGTGGCAATGGGCAGAAAAAGTTTTCTCTGCGGCTTTTTCCAAGAAAGCCCTGCGTATAATCATTTGGACAATATTTATAGCCTCTACTATTGCAGTTACCGCATCCATGGCAGCCAATATTTATCATTTTCCAATCAGATGTAACTCCAGCGATATGCTACCGCTCATCCGTCAAGCCAATCGACTACTCTTGGAGGGCCGGAGCCCTTTTGCTGCCCGCTACTGCCCTTGGCAGATTCCATGTACATACCTGCCAGCACAGATCACGGCTTATATGCCGGCCGTCTTGCTGCAACTTGATTTGAGAATTTTGTCAATGCTATATCTCCTGGGCATGCTACTGATTCTTTTCCGCCATCTCTATGAAAGCGGCAACAAGCTAGCCGGCTTCTTATTGTACGGTTTTTTGCTCACTTCTTCTCTGCTCCGTTTCTTCGTTCTATACATACAACTATTCCCCTACCTGTTCCTCATTACATTGTTCTTTTACCACACTGTACGTCGCAATTTCGGCTGGGCTGCCTTTTATTGCGGGTTGCTGCTGGCTTTTCGCCAAACCTTTTGGTTCTCCTTCCCTCTCATTCTTATGCTTTACTGGAAAGAAAAACCCGCAACTTGGAAACGCGACATTGCCTTGGGACTGGGAGGACTGGCCTTCGGCGCCGCCCCGGCTATATTTTTCCTGCCTAGTTTTCTCACCAATCTGTCGGCTGTTTGGGGGCATTTTCAGACCCTTCTCAAAAAAAATCTCTTCTTGCTTCATTCCTTGGGATTCGGCTACTATATCTTCGACTACAAGAAAATGGCCCAGGCTCTTTTCGCTATAATCTTACTCATTATCTTCATTGCGGTTATACGCTACTTAAAACTTTCCAATTTCGTCATCTTTTTCGCTCTGATTGAAACTGTTTTTTTCTTTACCTTGCGCCTGGCAAGACCAGAAGAATATTATGCGCTTACAATAGTTCTGGCCATGGGTTTTTTTACTCCGCTTGAGAATAAAAATACTGTTTCATCCTTGAAATTTATACCACTGACAACTGTCATTATAGCTCTTGTTTCTTTTATTTTTTTAATATTTCCTTATATAACAAATCAGCCACGTTTTCTCCCCGGCAACGATAAAACAATCGCTATTGGACCATTCAAATTTCAAGCAAAGTCTTATTGCGAAATTGCCATGATGATCGGAGCAAAGGATAAATGGCTCGGTAAACTGAATCTACGATTTTCCATCAGAACCCAAACAAAGGAACTTCAAAAAATATCCGTGATTTACGTTGCACTAAATGATGAAGTCCTATTGCAGCAGCGCCTGGACTCTACCAAGACAGATATTTTTCTTCACGATGTGTCCCACCACTTTCAAGTCGGGGCCAATGTGCTCACTATTGACATGGTTGATTCCATCCCTTTCACAGTAACATTCCAACCGCTCTGAAAATTTCGAACAAGATCATGCGCCGCATGCTGCGCGCCCAGGAGTGGGGCGAGGAGATCGGCGACATCTCGACCCTGGAGAACGACTGATTCCCCCCCAGCCGGGGACATACTTTCACTATGATTTCAACCAGTTTTTAACTTGTTGAAATCATCTAGTAAAAGTATACCATCACTAGATATTTTCAACGGCTGCCCAAGTTGGTTGAAAATATAGTGATGGTAGACAAATTAGATCCACCAAGGTCGGTGGATAATTTGTGCTGCACTTGACAATCGCTGCGTTTCCATGTAAAAAAATATATTCCCAAGTAAATTAAGGAGAATAAAAATGTCCGAACTTAAAAATGCCATTCTTGATTACGTGAAAAAAGAGTACCTGGAAGAAGACGACGAACGCGAAGTCGACTTCGATACGCCGTTGATTTCTGGCGGCATCGTTGATTCCTTTTCCATGGTTTCTTTGAAAAGGTTCCTGGAGACCAAATACAAAATTCAGATTCCCGACGCCAAGGCCACCCCGGAAGCCTTTGATTCTGTGAACCACATCATCCAGCTGCTGCAAGAATTTAACATCCAGTAGGCGCGCCATGGCATTCAACAACGACATCCGCACCATTTACCAGAAAGAACTGGAAGGCATCCACACGGCCGGGATATTCAAGGAAGAACGCATCATCTGCTCCCCGCAGAACGCTGAAATCGAAGTCGAATTTCCGGCCGGCGCCAGCCGCAAGCGCGTGATAAATATGTGCGCCAACAACTATCTCGGTCTCTCCTCCCACCCCGACGTGGTCGAAGCGGCCAGAAAAGGATTGGACTCTCGGGGCTACGGCATGTCCTCTGTGCGCTTCATCTGCGGCACCCAGGACATCCACAAGGAACTGGAAACCAAGCTGACCAAATTCCTGGGCACTGAAGACACCATTCTTTTCCCCTCCTGCATGGACGCCAACGCCGGAGTATTTGAAGCCATCTTGAGCGAGCAGGATGTGATGATCTCCGACCGCCTGGTGCACGCTTCCATTGTGGACGGCATGCGCTTATGCAAAGCCCAAACCGACACTTTCAAACATTCGGATATGGGTCATTTGGAAGAAAAACTCCAACTCCATGCCACGGCCCGGGTCAAACTGATCATCACCGACGGCGCCTTTTCCATGGACGGCGACCTGGCCAAGCTGGAACAGATCGTGGCCTTGGCCGAAAAATACGGCGCCCTGGTTTTTGTCGACGATTCCCATGCCAGCGGTTTCATCGGCAAAACCGGCCGCGGCACCCACGAGCACTGCGGCGTGGTCGGCAAAATCGACATCATCACCACCACCCTGGGCAAAGCCCTGGGTGGCGCTTCGGGAGGCTGCGTCTCCGGCCGGCGCGAACTTGTGGAAATGTGCCGCCAGAAAGCCAGGCCCTACCTGTTCTCCAACACCATCCCGCCGGTGGTGGTTTCGGGCGCCATCGCCGTGCTCGACATCATCGCCAAGACCACCGAACGCCGCGACAAGCTGGAAAGGAACACCGCTTTCTGGAGAAAGGGTTTGACCGAGGCCGGACTGATCATCAAGGAAGGCGAAACGCCGATCGTACCGGTGATGCTCTTCAACGCCAAACTCTCCCAGGATTTTGCCAAGGAACTCTACCAGGAAGGCATCTACGCGGTAGGTTTTTTCTTCCCGGTCGTGGCCAAGGGGCAAGCGCGCATCCGCACCCAGCTTTCGGCCGCCCACGACCAGCACCACCTGGACAAGGCCCTGGCCGCCTTCACCAAGGTCGGCGCCAAATTCGGCATTCTGCGCAAGAACAAACAGCAAATCATCGATCAATTCGGAATGTAGAGCTGTGATCCTAAGCGAAAAAATCGGCCAGTTGCTACTGATCGGTTTCCGCGGCCTGGAAACCGCCGCCGGGTCACCGGTGATTCAAGACATTCAGGCCGGCCGCATCGGCGGCGTGGTCCTGTTCGACCGCGACCTTGCCCTGGGAACAGCAGAACGCAACATCCACTCTCCCAAACAGGTCAAAGCCCTGAT